>Ga0208767_1000028_pt1 | contig 78904 bp, 92 predicted proteins | sample VirMetDEL_Mar_21_FD_184514 | JGI IMG/M metagenome (GOLD analysis project Ga0208767, IMG submission 184514) | Aqueous microbial communities from the Delaware River and Bay under freshwater to marine salinity gradient to study organic matter... | ecosystem: Environmental > Aquatic > Marine >...
GTGGCTTTAGTATAGGTGGACAGGCATTCAAGAGAGTCAGAAAATCAGACCCTAAACATGGCGATTATCAAGAAATTAGTAAACTCGAACTCCATGAAATCACAATTTGTGAAAAAGGAATAAACCCAGAAGCAACATTCAGAATATTAAAGGAAGATAAACAAGAAGAAAAAAATAAGGTGAATAAAATGACAGAAGATGACACAATGAACCAGATGACCGACGTGCTCACACGATTAGAGTCACGTCTTGACTCAATGGAAAAAGGTGAAAAACCTGCTTTCCTTGAAGATAAAAAAGATGAAAGCAAGGATAAGGAATCCATGAAAGATGACAAGAAAAAAGAGGAAACTGTCGAAAAATCACAAGAATACTCTGATGTTATCTCTTCAGATTACCTAAACTGGATGGAAGACACTCTAAAGAGTGCAGGAGTAGACACAATGGCTGCTCGTGCTCACTTTGATGGCGATTCAGTTGCAAAACAAAACATGGGTTCAACCCCTGAAGAATTGCAAGGTAGTGACGCAACTATGGGTGGTCAAGCACCGGGTCGTGTTCAAGAAGGAGGAAACCCATCCACAGGAGCAGTTGGTAAAATCAACAGCGGTGGAGATGTAAAGAAATCTGATTTCTTGAATCCTATGGATTTAGATGCTTCTGATGTAGAAGCAGCGTATGAAGTTTACAAAGCAGCGGCTCTTGAAGAAGAATTCCGTGGTTCTTTAGAATCTGACTTTGCTGCAAGATATCAAGCAGAACGTGCAGAAGAAATAGCAAAAGCAGAAGCAGCATCTTATGATGCTCGTGGTCCTTTAGATGCTATTACAAAAGCAATTGCTGAACTATCAGAAAGAATTGATAGCATTGGTACACCGGCAGAAGTAGGAGAAACACTACAAAAATCTGCTGAACCACAACATGAAGTTCCATCAACTTCCGACCTAGCACAAATGTCTTGGGACGAAGTACATCAACTCGCAGGACGAGTCTTTGAGGGAGAGTGAATAAAATGGCAAGAAATTACGTAAGAACAATAACTGATATGGAAAGATACTACTATGGTGCAGGTAACGCAATGGGTTACTCATACTCCGGTAGCGAATTACTGAAAAGCGACAGCCCAATGTTGTCTACAACTGCTGGTACATACCAAGCAATTTATGGACGCAAAGTATGGTCTCAATTGAACCAAGAGTTCAACGCTTTCTCAATACTACCAAAGAAACCTTGGGATAGGTCAGGATGGCGTGTTATAACTGGCAAGCCTTCAGATGCTACTACTGGTTCTTCACTTGGTGGAGTTGCAGAAAACTCAACATTACCAGACACACAAAGGCCAACATTCCAGCACATAGCAGCAAAACCAAAGACAATCGCTCATACATTCGATATGTCTGAAACTGCTATCTTCCTTGCTGACAAGGATGACGGAATGGGAGATATACGCTCAGTTCTTAAAGAAGAAATGGGTAAACATCACGCAGAGTCTGTTAACAAAATGTTGTTAGACGATGTAGATAATCCAGCAGGTAACAATTTTGAGTCACTTGACAGAATTACAGCAGCACATAATGATGACGCTGATTCAAAAACTGGATTAGATGCAGACCATGATGCTCTTACAGCATCCAGTGACTTAGATATATACAGTATTGGTAGAGAAGCAAATAGACTTTGGGCTAATGCTGAAATGAGTAACAATATTGTTAGCGATACAGCAACTGACAGAGTTCTATCACTAGATGTCTTGGATGATTTATTCCAAAGACTTTGGGTACGTGGTGGAAATCCAAAAGTTATACTAACTGGATATGACACATTGATGAGATTACAACAACTATTACAATCTCAACAAAGATTCATGGAAGAGAAGAGAGTTACACCTACTTACAATGGAGTAAAGGGTGTACCGGGAATTGAAGCCGGATTCATCGTAGCAACATACAACGGTGTCCCAATCATTCCATCTAAAGACGTTACAAAGGATACAATTTCCAGAATGTATTTACTAGATACCGATTATCTACACTTCAGTACAGCAATACCAACACAATACTTTGAGTCTGGTATAGAGACAGGAGACCCATTCGCAATAAACAGACTAGGACAGGAAGGACTTTACCGAACAATGGGTGAAATCTGGACTACCTTCTTCGGAGCACAAGGACAGGTGAGAGACCTTAAGTAAGGTTTATTGAGGAATTAATGGAGGAATAAAATATGAGTAATACAATAACATATACAACAAGCAACAGTGCAGTATTCACCGAGAGTTTCTCTCTCGATTTATACGCAGGTACACCAGTAGATGACACAGCATGGTTAGACGGAGGAGCAACAGCAGGTAATTATCCGGGTAACATTGATGTGTTTAACGCAAAAAACGCTAACACAACAAATGCTACAGCAGGAGCAAAACTTGTATGTGGTCAATTTACAACAGCATTAGCAAATGATGAAACAGTTACCCTATCAGGTGGTGCAACTAAAATCTTAGCAGTGATTGTTGGTGACAACAGTACAGCAGCAGCAGGTGTAACATTGAAGAACATCACAAGTGGTGTTGCTCAATTTACCGTTACATCAACATCAGATGCTTTAGTAACTTGCTGGATGATAGTGGCATAAGGTGATTCTTCATGCCACAGGTAACATACATAGGAAAATACCACAGCAGTCCTCCACCGAGAGGATTGACGCACACAGTGTATCGTGGCGAATCTTACGAAGTTAGCCAAGAGTGGGTTGACGAGTTTGGTGGTAAACTAAGTAAAAACTATGTAATTTCAGGTGCAGAAGCAAAGACCGTTGATAAATTAAATGATGGAATACCTGACTCCGGTTGGAGAGTGGGAGACATCAAGAAATGGTTGAAAGCAGAAGAAGTTTCTTTTGGTGCAGGATACAGGACAAAAGGTGCATTATTGGGTTTAGTTGAGGAACATCTAAATCCAGCACCACCTGTGGTCGTAGTAGAAGAAACCACTGAAGTGGTAGAAGAACAAACAATGGAGTGATGAATTATGGCAGCAGGAAATACAATGGACACGAGAACACACGTAATGGGTGATATGCTCATGGTAACAGGAACATTCACTGATGGAGGAATAGACGTAGATTATACAAATATGTTAACTTCAGTCTTTGCAGCAGGTGGACACGTAACTAGTCTATACAACACAGGTGTATTATTGAACATGGGTGGCAACGCAGCAGTAGGTCTAGCCACAGCATTGACAGTAGATACAGTTGATGCTAGGTTACATTTTAATATTGGAGAAACAATTTACAACAGTGCAGGAGCACGAGTAGGTGTTATTACCGCAATAGGTAGTGCTACTAGTGTCACTTGTAGCGGTGGTTTGATAACAGGTTTGAGTAATAACGATGCATTATACAAGTTAGGACCAGACCAAAGTGCAGTAACACTAAACGATGGCTCACTAGCAGTAAGTATTGATGAGACAAACAATTTAGTGGTTTTTGGTAACGGTAATCTTGGAGCAACAAGTACCGCACACACACAAGATGGTCGTTGGTGGATTCTAGGACAACGCTAAGGCGGTGTTTTAGATGGCAGTTAGTCCTAAAATACAAGTAATTGGACCTTTCTCACCAGCGGATTTTTCGCCAAATAATCTTGGTGCATACAACACGGCAGGTAGCGTTAGTAAAGCAATGACTGATGCAGCAGCATCTACACCGGGTACTACCTTAGTAGCAGCAGAACCAATTACTGTTTTAGGTAACGTCTATCTAATATTGACATTAACAGGCAGTGCATGAGAGTGAGGGATATGGATGGGTTTCGATGTTAGAACATTAGAAATCGATGATATATCCAGAGCACAGAAACAAAACGTCAGAGTTGATACCGCTTATGATAGCGGTTCAGTTTTTGATGAGACTAATCCATTAAAGGGAGTCACAAGAAATCAGCGAGCCAGAACAGAAAATGTTGGCGACGTTTTGAACATAGGTGCAGGGACTAGGTGTACAAACTGCGGTATGCTTCATTTTATGTGGAGAGCAGATTGTGGGGCTTGTGGCAAACCTATGGAATATAATAAAGGTCATAGAGATGATAGGAACAGGATGTGAGATTATGGATGCATTTGATAAGGCTTGGAGACTCTTAAAAGAGAAGAAAGAAAAACCAATTATCACTTGGATGCACCCGCACACCACTGGTGATTCAGAACATCCTTACGGATGGGTAGATAGTCACGGACCATATACTGACATTCACGAACATCCCAATTATCCTGACGGTTTTCAACAATATGTCTCCGGTCATGAAGAAAAAGGTACATATCCATTCAAGAATCATGAAATTGTAGATGGTAAAGTGGTCGAAAAAGACCTAAGTGGTCCAGTACCCGGACTACCGGGTATGACTTTCGATGCTAAGGGTAATTTAGTTGGTGGGCAATAATGCCTCAAATATTTAGTCCGGGTGAAGGCGAAACAAGACCCTTAGACCCCGATGCTATAGTATACACTACTGCTCAAAAAGTAGCAGATTTGCTTGACATAGGACCACAAGAAGCGGTGTTGATGTCTGCTAATGCAGAAACAAATGCAGTTTTCATTACAGGTTCTGATTACAGAGCCATAGGTTTTGGTGTAGGAGATACAATACTTATCTACAGTGATGCTGACCCTATGGGTTTAGAACGTGCAATTACTGCTATAACTACATCAACAGGTGGTGTAAAACTAGCATTTTCATCTGCAATAAATCCCGGTTTGTATGAAACGACAGATAACGGTTATGTACAGAATCAAGCATCTTTTTCCGATGGTAGAACAAGAGGTCTTACTAAAACAAAAGTGGAGACTATCATAAAACGTATGCAGGATAAGATAGATAATGAAACTCATAATGCTTGGAGACCGTATCTTGTCAGTGCAGAATATATTAATTTTGATACATACAAACCTTACAGGCGTAGATACTATACAGATTACGTAGGAACGACTCCTCTGCTTTTCAGAAATGTTCAACAAATATTGAGGCTTGAACTGTGGCAAGGAGATGACTATAGAGAAATTGGTGCAGCAGAAGCACGTATACATATTCCTGACAGTGTACAAGCACTTTCTGGTTCTATTGTTATGTCTCCGGGTAATGGTAGTGCTGCTACTTTAACAATAGGTACTGGTACTAATCAATGGAGAAGTGCTTTTGATAAAATTACTACTGCACAAAATCTTGCAGACTTAATTAACAAAGAAAATAGAGTGAGTAAAGCCGCTATCGATTTTAGTCCTGCCTTTACACTTGAAGGTAATACTGCTAATGTTGCACTTCATAACGAATTTTATGCTTCAGCCAATTCTGATTATGGTACAGGTATAGTCAAAGTTACTAGTATGAGAGGTACAAAAGGTGGAGAAACTTGTAGTATAGTAACTACTAATTCTAACATAAGTATTAATCAAACTACACAGGCTGATGCTACATTCAGTAGTCTTGATAGTACAACCATTACAGTAGATAGCACTGCTGGTTTTGTTGATGCTGGAGTTGTTGTTGATGCTAGTGGCGATGTTTTCAGTTATACAGGAAAGACATCAACAACTTTTACAGGCTGTACGATTGTAGTTGGTAGTGCTTTATCCGACATTGGTGGTGCTCTTACTCAACATTCTTTAGTTGTAGATTTACAAGGTGGTAGTTCCAGTGGAGACCAAGGTAGGTTGAGAGATTGGTGGTTCGACCATGAAATGGGTATTATTTACTTCAATAATTCATACCCATTTTTCGAGTGGAATGCAATCAAAACTTCTTATATTTATGGTGAAAGATATCTTGAACAGGCTATTGAAGATGCTTGTACAAAATTAGTTGCTATTGATTTATTGATGAGTGATGATAGGAGTATACTCATACCCGAAGGTTCGCAGAACGTTGATTTAGCATCTAAAATACAACTATATAGAGCAGATGTAGATAGAACTATGGCTCGATATAAAGAGGTGGTTCTCTTTGGTTGAGCGAGAAACTTTGCTCGGTAAAGAGAGTAGAGAGGAATTTGAACGTGCTCTTATTGCAGATTTCACTAAAGATAAAAAATTGCAAAAAGAACTAAATGAAGGTTTCACACAGTATCCTCCTAGTCTTAGAGAAATGAAAGTTTCACAAGAAAAATACAATGATATACTAAGTGAAGAAGAAATCGAACAAGTGGTTGATAAAAGAATGTTAACTGAATCACCCTTACTAAAAGAATACAAATTAAAACAATCCGGTAAAAATATTATACCTGATATATATGAATACCATGTAGAAGTTAACAAAGTGATAAAGGTGAGAAAGTAATGGTTGCAACATTCAAAGAAGGTCTCGATGTTGTAATTGATACGTTCAAGGATAACTGGAATAGGGCTAATACTGATAATATCAAACCTGTAATTATAGATATTGCAGAAACTTCTCCAGAAAGAGGTAAGCGTATAAATTTACAAAACAGTGATTATGTCTTAGTATTTGAGACTGCACATAACGAAGAAATACCTGATATTCTTTATGATTTTGTAACCACTAGAATAAATATTACAGTTGACATTAGAACTTCAAAAAGCAGAAAAAGACTTCAGCAAATGGAGAATGAAATTAGGAGGTGTACCCATCTAAATCGCAAAGGAGATGGGGTTAACTTCGATAGGTTAGTATATAAAACCCGTACAGACCTGTCTGACCGGAGCAAGATGTTGTTCCGAATGACCTTTCAAATCGAGGTCGTAGTCTTTGCAGAACAAATACCATGAGGTGAAAAATTATGCCATCAACAGTCTATAAAGGTGATTTATCAGAAATTTCTTTCGGTCACGAAAGTGGTATGAAATTAACTCATGGTTATAGTGGTTCAAGTGATACACTTTTCAAATTCACTGCGAAAGCAAGTGGAACTTGGGCTTCAGATGAAACGAGTATAATAGAATTTAGTGGTGGTCTTGAAAATACACCTTGTTATGCTGGTATTTTAGAATATCCTATAGGTATGTTAGTAGGTGCAAAACTTTGTTTTAACAGTTTGACTTCAACTGCTACAAATAGACTTCATTCAGATGATGATGCATCGAATGGTTCTATCTTCACAATAGTAAAACACGCTGTTGTTGGTAGTAAAACACAACTGACCATTCATCCTAGATTAAAAACTAATCACACTAATGATTGTCCATCCGACACTGATGAAATTATAGAAATTTTACCTTACACTGTACCAAGTATGGATGTAGCAATGACATATGCTGCAAATGCAAATGCTTCTGCCGAAAGAGTGTTAACTGACCAGTTTGTTGGAATAATGAATGTAATAGCATTACCTGAAACTAAAGTTGATTTGAAAAGATATCATGTAGTTGGTCTTGGAAGAGATGTTGCTGTACAAGTTCCGGGTAGATTCACCAATGTAGGGGGGTCTTTTGAACACAATTTACATAATTCTCGATGGTTGTACTACGCATTAGGTAATGAAGTGGTAGATATTAGTGGTGAAACTGGCGGTACTGCTTTTACCTTAAATGGTGCTGTTGAAGCGGGTGCTAGTAGAATATCATATACTGCTAGTGGAAGTGCTGCACCTGCTATTGGTACTGCTATAGGTGCAGGGGATTATGTAGTCATTGTGGCAAATTCTGATGGTAGTGAGGATATTGACATTAATAGTTATAGAGAAGAAACTACAAATGGTATATTCCCAATTGTAGGTGCATCTAATATAATCACAAAGGCTCGACCTGATGAAGTAAGAAGAATTGTATCAATTAGTGGCACAAATTCAGGCACTATTTGGCTAGATGGCCCGTTAAATTTTTCACATGCTACAGGTAGCACTCTTCAATTTATAAAATATCTTGCTGACAATTCTACTAGTTCTCCTCATAGAGAATCTAGCGGTAATCTACAAAATCCAGTTTCAAAATTAATATTTTCTAAATCTCATCTTCCTTCTTTTTCATTAGAAACTAGCATAAGAAGAAGAGATATAGATAGTTCAGAAGTGATTGAGGCAACAGATGGAGGTGCAACAGATTCTAAACAACTTACTCGTGTATTTCGTGGTTGTAAAGTAAAAGACTTTGTTCTTACTGCCGATAATGATGCTGCTCTTAGGATGACAGTTAACTTCGATGCTGCTCTTTGTTACACTGATACTGGTAGATTAGAAGGTAGTAATGCAGGAGATAGATATGATATTCATCGTTTATTTGAAGAAACTGCTGAAACTGATATTAAAAGAAAGAAATCCGGTATCGAAAAAGGTACTCAAAAACCATTCATGTTTTACAACGGTACAATAAAAGTAGCCGGACAAACATTAGGTCAAGTCATATCTTTTACCTTAAATGCAAAAACTGGAGTAGAACAACATTATGTAATTAATGGTTCAAATATAGTAGATGCTGCAACAGACCAAGTTCCGTTTGCTGGTTCAAGAAATCCTTCGCTTTCAATTGAAGGTAAAACTGAATACGAACTTGATATGGAAATTGTTGTAGACGACCCTGTATTTTATCACAATATGAGGAGAGCAGTACATAACTTTGATGAAACTACTACTGACACTACTGATGCAGACATGATACAATTATCTTTCCTTAAACAAGGTACTGGTGCTACAAGGGAAAGTATAGACATAGTTACTGACGATTACTATATTGTAGAAGCACCACTTCCAATACCTGAAGATAAAGGTGCTATCAGAGCCACATTAAAAATCATGCCTAAAAACATTAGAGTTTTAGCAACTGACACGGTACTACATTCTTAGGTGATAATATGTTAATGGCTATACAAAAAGTAAGATATTATCGAAAACACGGCAAACGTGCTTACATAAATTGGATTCACAAAAATGACTATTCAACTGTCGATTTGACTAAAAATAAATTTAATTTCTTAATGTCACAACCTAGTAGAAAATCAATTGATAGAGAATTATTTCTTATGTTGACTGCACCTGCTTGGGTCACAGCGGCAGAAGATGTTCTTTCAGAAGAAGTAGAAGAAGTAGAGGTGGAAGAAGAAGTCATAGATTCACCTTTTTCTGTAGATATCGATTATAATTCTATGACAATACGTGAACTACAAGATGTGTGTAGAGAACGTGGACTAACAATTCGAGGTACAAAAGCCCAAGTCGTTCTTAGACTAAAGAGAGATGATGAAGGTATTACCGAAGAAACACAACCACATGATGAAACCGAAGCCCCCTCGGAAGAGGCTGTTGAGGAATCATCGGATGCCCCCGCTGATGAAGCGGCTGTAAACGAGGAAGTGAACAATAATGATAGTGGACAAGAACCAAATATTGACGAAGAAGAATAATGAAAAACACGAAATAAAAGTAGACCCTAATAACCCAGATGCCGTAATGGAGGTTTGGATAAGAGAAACTACTTTTTTAGATATACAGCGAGCAGCACAAGAAATGTTCGATATGACGGGTGGTGAAGTCACTTTAAATTTAGAATCATATTGGAGATATGCTTTTGCAAACTGGATAGTAGAAACTAATCCTTCTCTCACTCCTCAAGAAATGACACAACTAACATCATATGTTGGTGAACAAATAGCATCAGTTTTACCTAAGCCTGAAGAATTAGCAGAGGCAATGCAAGGGGGGTTTACCAAAGCGAACAACGAATGATTCAGAAGTTTCTAAAGAAAAAAATTATAGAAACATCTGATGATTTACGTTTACAAACTGAGTTGTTCGCATATAGAGTAGCCAAACATTATAACATATCATTAATGGAAGTGAATCAAATGGATATTAAAACATTTCAACAATCTTTATCTTGGGCTTTAGCGGTTGACGAAGAACAAGAAAAAGAAAGTGAAAGAACAAGAGTATCTTCACAAAATAACAATGAAACTATTAGCCTCGACTACGCCTTCTTGAACGAGGAGGAGTTCTAATGTCGTCATTAGTTTCTATGATGAGTGCATTAGGTGGGGTTGCACGTACATCTACAACAATAATGAAAACTATCTCACAAATAGGTAGTGGTGTACAAAATATTGGACAGTTTTTTGCAGATGCATTTAACAAAGCAGGTAAAGCAATACATGACGTTTACAAACAACTTTCTGCTTGGTATGATGAATACATCAAACCTAAATTTGATTGGTTATCAGACAAAGCAAGTTCGATAGTAAATATATTTGTTGATATGGGTGAGTTAGTTTCTTCCACTTGGAGTAGCATTATAGAAAAAATAACTAATCTCTACAACACTAAAATAAAACCTATATTTGATTTTAATCTATTTAGTAGTATGCAAGGTTATTTCAATTCTTTCAAAACAAATGTCGAAAGTGGTCTTCAAGAAATAGAAGATAAGATAAAAAATTCTTTAATTTACAAAGCAGGTGTTGGAGTCAAAGGTATTGGTGAGGATGCAGTGGATGCTGTTGGAGATGCTGGTGGTGAAATAAAACAAACACTAGGTATAGATTTGAAGATTAGTGGTTTGGCTGGCGATTTAGCAGATTCTATTGGTGATGCTGTTGAAAAAGAAGTAAAGAGGGCTTTAGGTAAGTTTACGTTCCGTAGGTGATATAAATGGTTGCAGCAGGTACTCCTATTCGTCTAATCCATGAAAATGGAGATTTTACTGAATTAGATGCTACCAGCATAACTCTTGAAACCATCAGAAAAGCAGGAAGTAGTTCCATACCTTTTGGTGGTGGAGGTAGATATAATCTTGATTTGAATTTGCAAAATGCTGAGATTATGATAGATGGAATTTTTGTAGATGATAATATTGGAACAGTAGGTATAGGTGCTAGTGCAAAAATAAATTGCGTTTTCAGTCACAGTCATAGTAATAGAGGTTTTGAAATAGCAAATGTGTGGATTGGCTCTACCAATTTAAATAATTTATTAGGCAGTGTAGTTAGTAGTTTTGATAGTGATGAAATAATAGCATCGAACAGGTGTCTCATCACGTTAAAAGATGCTTCCGGCAATCCAAAATATATACCTCTTGTCAGAGTGGCTGACAATACTAGTGGTACTTTTGCAACAGTTGCAACTACCGATGATGATACTAATATAACAAATTTAGGCACTAAAAAATTTATTAAGATAATTACTAATGTGAGTGGTGGTAATAGTACAAGAGCAGCATCTTTAGCAACTGCGATAAAAACTTTGATTGATGCTGAATATTCTTCTTCTTTTAGCACTTCACTACTCGATGAAACACGGTTTGGTGCAACTATAACAAATGGAATAGTAAAAATTACTCAAGCCACGGTTGGAAAAACTGGTAACAACAACACTCCTACTTTTACTACAAGAACAGGTACTACCTCGTCTACAAGAAAACCTCAAATGACATTATTTAGAGGTGGTATTGACGCTGAAAAAAAATCAGCAGGTGATAAAGTACAGGACTTGTACGGTATTGTAAACAACTCAAGAAGAACTGGTGGTTTGAGAGGAAATAAAGATTTCTTTTTAAGACCTACATTTAGCAGGAATAGAGAAAATGATGGTTTTATAAGACCGACAGATAATAGTGGAGATTACATAGTAGGTATACAGATACCATTTAATTCAATGGTAAATGTAGGCAATGAAACTTATGTTGCAAGAAATTTTCACATGCCTACTGGTCGCAATAAATCACCGGAAGATAAAGGTGCTACAGCGGCTATGGCCGTTGGTACAGAATTTTCAGAAACAGATAAATCAACAGGTATACAAGGTTTTGTTAAAAAACTTTCAATAGATTATGATGCTGGTGAAACTGTATATAGATTTAAAATGGTATTTTTACCAGTCGATTGGATGTTTTAAGATGCCTGTTATTTCTACTACTAATCATGCTTTCTTTTTTGATGGTGTAACTGATAGTATAATAATACCACAAGGTAATTCTAGTACAGATAATACTAGCAGAGGTTTATTTAATTCTAATCCTAATTCCGGTTCAGATAACATATTAAGTTTAACAGATGAAATTACTATAGAGGCTTGGGTTGTACCTGATTGTGGTGGAGTAATAGTAGAAAAAGAAAATTGTTTTAGTTTATCTTTAGGAAATGTAGACACACCCGGTCCTGCTGTTTTCAATCTAAATTTACTTGATACTGAAAAAAATGAAATAGAAACAATTCAATTAACTACTGCTTATTTGACTAGTAATGGGTATGACGGCACTATATTCCCACCTTCTACATTTACAGGTATACACGACTCATACAATAGATTCAATAGCAGTTATGACGATGCCACAACATTGAATATTAATCATAGACCATTGATGCATGTTATTGCTACTTTCAACTCAAAGAAAGTTCAACTTTACATAAATGGTATATTAATGGCAGAACAAACTTTGTATAACGATAAATTTATTTTGTTAAAAAATAATAATCCTATATTTGTTGGTGGGAAAGGAGGGAAGTTTAGAGGGATAATGGAAGCAATACACCTTTGTACTTCTTTCACAAACGATATGGTGCAAGGTGAAGTACCTACTGTTAAAGATGACACGTTGTTATTATTTAGGTTTGAAGAACCAATTGCACCCATAGAATCTGTATATCCACTTAATCTTAGTGCATCGGCAGATTCTACAACAATATATCTTTCTACTACTAATGCAGCATCTTTGGCTACCGAACTTACAGGTTCGTCACAAACTTCAGGTACTATAGATTTCACAATATCTCCTTATAGTAGTGGTAATTACACAATTACACAAAGCACGAAAACTGCTACTACTTCTCATTCAGTGCCACACGTTCCTTACAATTTATTGCTAAATCCCAATGGTATAAATTTAGATACTTTGAAGCCTAGTCAAAAACCTCCTGAAAGAGTCAGATTAGAAAGTATAAATATTGATACTGGAGCATTGACGATATCTAGTATTCATCTTGATTTTGCTACTAACTCGAATGGAAAAAGAGGTCTTTTACATGCATATAGCGAATTGGATAAACCTAAATTTATTGTTTTAGGTGCTGATTTATTAATTGATAGTGGTACTAGTCGACCTTATCAACCTCCTCACTTTTCTTCACAAGCCATAGATAGAACGGGGCAGATGGTGATAGATGAAAGTGATTTAGAAAATCACGGATTTGTATTTTCTTCTAACATGGCAACTACTGTAAATGATACAGATAATCCTTTTGCTGCATTGTGGCCTACTACTTTAGATGAAGGGTATCAAATAGGACATAGCGGTAGACATATAAAAAATCACGTTAAAGGTCATACTTTTTTACGAATGTTACCAAGAGCAGAAAGAGAAATAATCGATTTAAAAGGTGGAGGTCAAGTTGATTTAGTAGATGTGGTTTATGATAATACAAGAGAAGGTATTAAAGACCAAATTCCAGTAAATAGTGAAGTCGATGTTTATAGAGATGCAGGTACTTACGATATAAAAAATGTTATCAATTCTTCTACAGTTACTGCTGTTTACAATGATTTCCAAGATGTTACTGTATCAGATGGTAAAGAGAAGTTAATTGCTTTAGGTGGTACAACATTTGATTACAGACCTTTCATGTTAAAGGGTCAAGTACCTACATATGGTACTACACCTGATGCTAATACAAGAAAACATCATCTTCGCCCTAGTAAAGAAAGTAGAGTTGCCTTATTGCATATACCTTTGTTGAGAAGTACATACAATCATGCACCTTTTATTGAAGTCCATTATAATGCTATAGATTTAACAGGAGCATCAATGAACAGTTATGATGGTAGCACAAGAGTAAATACTGCTCAACCTTTACTAATGGTGGAAAAGACTGTACCTGCTTCTAATACTGCTTTTGTTAATGGCGATACTACAGCCTATCTATATGATATCATTGTTAGCCAAATAAGTTCTTTAGGTAGTTTAACACTTTATTCACCCGGAGGTTATGTTGAATTTGACAGTTTAGAAAGTGACAATGTCTTTGCTGTTAACGAGTTAGTTGGAGATAATAGTGAAGGATATGATGCTGATGATGATTTAGATGAAAGTTATACACCTGCAAACTTTACTCCTTACGCACAAGGTTTGGTAGGTAATTCGCCGCCTAAAATTGTTTTAGAATCATCTAGTCAAAATGAATCTCATCCTTCTATTTTTAATAAAGTCTACTTTCCTAAAATTGAAACTAGCAAAAATTTGACAACATCTAGTAATATAACTAGAATAGAGCCTGAAGTAAATGTTGGAAGTCCTTCAGATGGTCAGTTTGATACAGGGGTATCAGGAGTATCTTCATCTATACACGAATTCTTTGATGTTATTGACAATATTATGGATGTAGACAATCCATCTGTAGCAGATATGGCATTAATTATACAACCTTGTGATAGGACTAGAACTAATCAATTAGCACATATCAAACATGCTTTAGATGATTCAAATGATGTTAACCAAATGAGTTTGTTATATTTACTTAACAGGGCAGTGATAAGAGGTATAAAAGAAACTAATGATGAAGATGGTTCTTTTACCATCATAGAATGTGAAGGTATATTTACTCCTTTTGTATCACAATCTATAGACTTCAAAGGAAAAGGTAGTCCTGATTCTCATATTGTCAAAGAAATCGAACCTAATGCTCCTGTTGTCACAGTCACTTTAGGTGGTCCGGGTCAAGGTGCAGTAGATACTAAACCTACTTACGATGAAAGTAAACTTAGTAGATTGCCATTTTCTTCAAGAAGGTCATATTCAGTAAGAGCAGATTACCTAAACACAACTAGTGGAGGTAGTATTACTGTTTCACCATTAAATAATCATTCTAATGATATGAAGAGTTGGGGTACATATGGATTTCCAAAAGTTGGTTACGTATATTTTGAAGATGGGAGTAAAGCACGTTATCAAAGTAAATCCGGTAACACTTTCACTTTTCAATCCGGTGCAGCAGACATAGGTTCTGGTTATTATGTAGCACACGATGGTACAGAATTTACTTTTATTAAACGTCTATTACGTTATATTGGTTATATTTCAAATTCAGATTCAACAATACTTCAAATTAATAGAACACTATATAGTGAACCGGATTTTGGTGATGAGAGTTTAATTGATAATGGGTCAACTGTAAATGACCGTATGTTTCAAAAAATGAATGGTGTTAATCATGATTACCAACTAGGTACTCAATTCGCTAGTACAAGAGCATTGGCAGAAATTCCGTTTTTCGATAATCAATTTTTTGGTAAACATGTAGGGCCAAATAATTCTTTCAAAATACATTTAGATGCTACTATGACTGCACATAGTTACAATCCTAGTCCGGTAGGAAAAAGGCCGATTGATTTACCTCCTGCTGATAGAGAAGTAGAATCTGCATATAGTTTTGGTGATAACAACCCATTTACATCTACTGTAATAGAAAGTTTATCTGGAAATAATTTAGTTGTTAAAGATATTAATATATTTCCAACACCTGAAGTTGCTGTCAGTTATCAACAAATAACAAATGATACCACCAGTAGATATAGAAAGGTGTTTTTACCAAGTGGTGATTGGGCTTTTTATTCAGCGATAACTGAAAACACTAAAACTCTTACACTAGTTTATCCGTCTGCTAATTTTAGACAAAACGCTATTGCTGGAACACCTGTAACAGTTGGAGGGCCAAACACAAATGATGGTGCTATAGTACTAGCATCTGATAGTTTTACACCATCTTCGGAATATGAAGATAGAAGTAATACATATTATGATTCTGCGAGCGTTAAGACACAAGGTGGTAATGTTGATTACGGTATGAGACAATATGTTAGTGCTGTAGAGTTTAAAGAAGGTCCAGAAACCAATCCACACGCAGAAAAGATACAAACGAAAAGAGCATCTGCTGTTATTGGTAGTGTTAACGTAATTGGCACTACTGCTACAAGAGGAAGTATATTAGAAATTACATTGAGTGATGAAGACATGGAATTATTTCCAGACATAGGCATTGATAATTTATCAGATTTAGTTACAGGAACAGGAGAAACTTTTTACGAAGTTCAATGTGTTCATCCATCAAGTAAAAAACTTTTAAAATTTCATTACTATGGCACATTAAATAAATATAACAATTTTGACATTACTGTAGGCAATAGTGGTTTTACTGTACAAGGTGATAATACTAGTATTATATTATATTATTATGAAGGTTTTACTACTGCACAGGCTTTGGCTGGTAACAATACTTATCCAGATTTTTCTGTGTTGGCAGGAGAAAAAATGACTCTTGTAGGAAAAAGAAGAAGAGTATTTTATGATAATTTTGTATCTACAAAAAGTTCTATTACAAAGAATATAGCATCTAATGTACATGAAAAAATGGGTATATTTAACGAATTGGTTGCTAATGTTAAAATTGATACTAACATAGCAATAACTGCTTATTCTACTACCAATAAAACAGTAACTGTAAATCCAGTAGATGATGTAGGTTTATTTGATTTATCCGGTTTAAATGTAAGAAAAGGGGATGTTCTTTTTGCTTACAAAACATCATCAACTGAAGAAAGATATGCCACAATCGGTACAGTAGACAGTATTGCTGTTCATAGTGATAGTAGTGTAGTCATTACATTATCAGATAGTGATTTGAAAGCAATTGCTAATGTAACTGATTACAAATTAGGTGTGGGTTGTGATGACTTTGATGATGTAGACGCTATATTAAATAAAACATGGGTTAATCCTTATGCTTCGGGCGGTCTAAGAAATGGCGATACAATTTGGGGTAACATGTCGTATAACAACCCTCATGCAACTGAAGGTTTATTTTTCAAAAGTAGAGGTGTGTTAAATGAGGCACAAGTTTGGACTGGTTTTAACAACGGTGAAGGTAATTTAAATTCAAATCCAAGAGATAGTATACCTTTAGAAAATTTCCTAATTGGTAACACTTGTTTAGAAACTGCAAGAAATTTTGCTCAACATGTAAATAAAACAATAGAAGAAAACTACAAATCACTAGGGTTAACAGCAGCAGAAGCACCTACTGTTGCTTATGTAGACCCTTATCTGTCCAATGAAGGTCATGCAAGAGTGTTGTTATATGATGTAGCCCATGATAGAGAGTTTATTGCATTCCAAGATTTACATATGCAAGTGCAAAGTGAATTACAAACAACACATATTGGTTGGAACAGATATGTAGTCAAAGATACTGATACAACTCGAACTGACTTACATTCCTATCTTGCTTCTTATAATGGTTCTTCACCAAGTGCTTGGACAACACAAATTGATGTGACTAATGGTTATCCTTCACAAAATCGTTTTATCCGCTCTACACAACAATCTAAATTTATTGAAAGTGCTTATGCTCATGATTTACCAAATAAACAGGCTTACAATTTAACTAGTAATTACATATCTTCTACAAACACTACGCCAAAATACAATAGGTATTCAAGACTTTATGGTAAAGGTCATGGTCATTTTGTACACACTGAATATTCATTACAAGGTGCTTCTTCAGGTTATACTTTTTCAAATAGTCTTCCTCCACAAACTACATCACATGTCTCAATTTCCAAGATAGCAGACGACTATCATAAGTTATCTAGGAGAAAAGGTAACGATTTTATTAGTCAATTAATTAAAATAAGAAATGCAACCACTGCTTGTTCTTTCCGTGACCCTTCGACATTTTTCGATACTCCTGATGGTACTCGTGTTATACCTGCATTTTTATCATTGAAAGGTATAAGAAGTGAAACATTATCATTAGATAATCATGAAGAATCTAGGTTGCAACATTTACCACAATGGAAAGATATGGGTTTTGTGAGAAGATTATCCATAGATGCAGGTTCTATAGGATTGAAAACCAGAAATAGTTTAGAGGCTGCCGAAGAGATAGTTCGTACAATTAATCAATATGCAGCATTGAATGCTAGGCTAAGTGACGGCAGTTCTGCTCATGACCCTTCTCCGTTTTGGGATACCAAACAAAGTTTTTCATCTGCCCAAAAAGGTACACATATGGGTTATTTGAGAGCACACATTGGTAGAGCCGTTACTGATAGAAACGGTGTTAATGGTTGGACTGTAGTTATACACAGTACAGTGCCGGGAGCAAGTGGTAGAAATTTCTGTGTTTGGTTAGATAATAGTCAAGGTCAAACTGAATATCAACCTGAATTTATTATTGGTCATGGTGGTAGGTGGCGTAACTTTTGGGCTTTACCTGAAGATATACAGGGTGAAAACATGCATCCTGCACCTATGCCTCTTAACAAACATGGAAGACCGTTTGCTCCTATTACAACGTTACAACAATATTTAGAAGATGAGAATGAAGAAAATGTCATTGCTGTTACTGACTATGGAACAGATGAAGAACATACAATACAAAGTGTATCGGATGTGATTAGCGGTCAAATGCATAATACTTCAATACCTAAGTCTTTTGAATCTGAAGGTTCACCTTCTACTTTAATTCAAGGTTTGAGAACTGGTAAATCTGCTATCGCTAGAGTAAATTTTGGTGGTTTAGTAGCAACTGGAGTACCCGGTTTTACAGATGTTGCAGGAAAATGGGGATATGGTACATTCTCTACTGAAGATAAAGCAAGGTATGGAAACAATGTAGCAAGTAGTTATTCTTCACATGTATCTAATGCTGAAAAAATTAAATTAGCGAAAGGAGAATCTAAAAGAGATTTATATGGTTTTAGATTTGAAGACCATTTGGGTAATAATTATGGTGTAAGATTTATTTATAGAGAAAGGGAAAATACTCGTGGTGGTAGAGAATCTTTTGTTAAAAAAACTGAGGATTTACCTTCAACAATTAGTCAAGAAATATGTGTATTCTTCAACGATAAGGATGTGAGCCAAGGTGGGTTTACTATTGGTAAAAACATGAGTGGTAGCGGTGATGCTACGGGTATGTTAGATACAGGAGATGCTACTAATCCTGTTATTGAAACTTGGACAGGTAATCTATGGAATGCAGTCAATGCCCCTGAAGCAACTGTGCGTGTTAATGTAACTGAAAACACTAACGAAAGTAAATTAAAAATCGTAGGATTAGAACCCTTTGATGCTAGTTTTACAACAGATGGTAAATTAAATTATCTTGGCTTCCCTAAAAATGGTGGTCTTTTACAAATATCTGATATAGATGGTACTGGTAATGCAAATGTTGGTAAAGTCTTTCATTATACACATCAAGATGGTAGTTATTTTTATGGTATAACGCCAAGTGTTGCTGACTGGAACATTACCAACGACCCTTATATTATTAGCCCTGTTTTAAATCGTACTACATTAGTTACTGATGAGTTGATGGCTGCTGTTACTGCTGCTGCAATCAATGCTACAAGTCCGACAACTTTTGATTGTACTCATATGTATACTACAGACGGTAAGACTTTTGGAGAATGGGGTGTAAAACCTGATTCAATAGTTATTACACCATTCAGCAATGATGGTAAATATCTATCTGAAAGTTTTTCTGCTTCAGTACACCCAGATTTAGGTATTCAAGCAGCACACTTAGAATTCGGAGAACAAAAAAGCATCAGTATTGATTTAAATGTTGATGACGATAACCTCGAAGGTGTGATAAGTATAGCAACACCAAATCATATTGTTACAGATGCTAAGTTAGATTTAGGTAAGAAAGTTGATTGTGGTTACATACCACGCACTTTACTTCAAATAGTTACAAAAAGTAAAGGTAGACATACAAACACACCAACTCCTGTATTTGTAAATTCAACTAATAATCCTGTAGATACAACAGCGTGGAAAAACAATCTTAATGGTGTTACTTTCACTAGAAGTTCTGGAGACCATATATTACCAAAAATAGATAGCCCTCAATTTAGATTCGATTCAAATAGCAGTTGGGGTTCTCAAAGGTTAGATGGTGTGACTAATGCTGAACTATGGAATTTCTTGATACCATCAGATTCTTCTACAGCAAGCGGTATGAAAGCATTTGGTGAAAAGAAAAGAGCATATTTTGTTGATGATAGTGCTCCTTTCCTTGTTTGCTCTATGATTGTACAAAGTCAACAAGGTGCTGATTCTGAAAAGAAATTAATCTTTAACACAAATACTGGAATAAATTTACCTTCTTCTGCACCGGGAAATAGTCAGATACTTACTTTGTTTGGTGATGAAAGGGCTAGAGAATTTGCAGGTCTTAGGACTTTAGGTAGTGTATTTTCCGAACCAATTACATTCTTTAAAGGTGGTAAAAGTAGTCCTGACCATAGTGTTCCAGTATTCTTTGGTGGTGGATTTACAGGTGTTACACTAGATGTTAACGATGGTACTACAAATGATTATTCATCTTTCTATACCCATCCTTATGCTAGTGGTCCAACTGGTACTGCTGGTATTCAGAATGCAAATGAAATATCGACTAGTTTTGCTATGTTAGATTGTAATGCAATGTTTGCCTTCTTTCCCGGTACTCCATTGTGTAACCAACATCGTGGTAGTTTGATGCCACCTTTCTTCAATCAAGATAACATGTTAACACCTGACTTAGATAGAGGTGGTACTTCTTACACTAGAGGTGTAGTAAAAGCGAAGCCTATACCCTTAGTGATGCGTTTCGCTCATCCAACTGCTAGATATGAAGACCATCGTGATGGTACAGATAATAAGACTACATACATGATATTCGGTCCGGGTCAAGCATTCCCATTTACAGGTGTACATGATTCTACAGGTACAGAAAACGTTAACGAACCTTTTTCCGGTAGAATAATTACAAGTGGGAATACTTGGTCTCGTGTACCTAGATTTACTGGAAATAAACAAGCATTCCCTAATCATATCACAAATACCGATGGTGATTATTTACCTGAAGATATAACATACTATAATGCTAATACAGCATATCATTGGAAAGCCATAGTAAACTGGGAGACACCTGCTGGTCATCCTCGTCGAACTATGTATCAAAGACCTGCTCATGGTAGACATTATGGTCAAATTTACACAATAACAGATGGAAGTAGTACTGGTAGTCAAGTGAATGGTGTAATGCCATTAAGACACACTCCGGCAGTTGGTTTCGGTATTACAATGGGTGCTGATACAGTATTCCATATGGATGGGGGTTTACATGCTGGTGGCTCTTGGTTAGATAATCAACTTACATTTAATCCTGTCCATCCAAAGAAAAATACAAGAATTGTAGGTGGTAATTCTTCAACTACTTGGACTAGAGATAATCAAATTCATCCTACAGCATTTAGAGTTGCAGGACCACTCACTGGTAGAATTTTAGACTATAGTGGTTCAGAAACAGTATCATCGTCTGATAGTAAATTAGAATATATTGTTGTTGATGCTACAAGATGTCAGAATGGTGAAGAATTAGCCACTGTTTTAGGTGCGGCAATTAACGCATTTCCGGGTGCTGGAGCACTTAAATCACTCGGAGGTACACATATGCCTTCAATGGGTAATGCTATGCGTCAAGATAGATATGGGTGGGTTGATACTGGTGCTATTGGAACGTATGATACTACTAATAAATTTGTAGAAAGTGCAACTACCACTAACAGAGATTTGTTAGAAAATTTACCTGCATCCGGTTGGTTGAAATCTGCAATCGATACAGTTGATAATGCTAATAGTAATACACAAAGTGCTTGTTATCACGCTAAAGAAATTTTAGTTGTTGATGCTGCTGCTGGTACATTCAAGGCAAGGTTTAGATTAGCACAGCATAAAAAAGCGGCTGCTAATGGTGCATTTGATGTTAATACAAGTCCTGATGGTAATTTGTTTGTTTGGTCTAAAGCGGGTACTATACGTTTTAACAATGAAGATGATTCAACTCGTGACCACATGACACAAGTTCACTTTTCAGGTATTGTAGACGCTGTTGATAGAACAAAACCAATTGGTGCTGTTGGATGGGCTGGTGAAAGATATTCTTACCTTAACAGTTTGAAAGTTGGAACAGAAGGTTATGGTGCTGGTTTAGGAGCACATCATTCGATGTTATCTTTTGCTCCATACGGCACTGCCAGTACAATGATTACAACATTAAGTCAATTACCTCACACTTATCCTTTATTTGATACTCCTGAAAGTGTACCTCCTATCGATGGAGTTGTTGCTGATTTAGATAACTATTTAGATAGTTTCTATTCTGGTGGTTTTAAGATTGCAGGTGCATCAACTAGAAGTTATAGTTTAATTCAAACTGATAGTGCTACTACTCATCATAACTATTCTAATACCCCAATCAACTTTAACAAAACGAATGGTCAAACATCTTCTAGTGAAATATTACCTGACACTCTTTCACAACCTGTTGGCTTATATGGTAGTGCATTCTTAGTAGTAAGTTATGAATCTGAAAGTGCGTTAATTGCCAAATATGATAGAGATGGTATTACTGCTACTGGTGATTGGTTGCAAATACATGGTGTATCGTCAGATGCTATAACATATGCAGGTACTACTCTTTGGGATGAAAGATTTCACGGTCAAGACAGATTCATTGCACCAGCCAATGCAGGACCAAACGTAGAAGCGTTAATTGTACATGATATGGTAGTACCTAAATCTACAGCATTTGAATCAGATGTTACTTGGGTCGATACTCTATTCCCTACTGGTGCTACTAAACACATGCATGGTTCTGTATCTAGTGATTTAGAATTAGAAAATGCAACTCCTGATAGGGCTAAAACTGGCGATTTAATATATGATTTAGATTATTCAGCAGGTTCTTATAATTTAGAGCCTGAAACTGCTGGACCTGTTGAAAGTATAACAGTGAGTGCTACAGGTAGTGGGTATAGCACCGGCTTTGCTGCTACTACTGGTGGTAATGGTTCAGGTTGTAGAGTTAATGTAGTTAGTGTAAGTACAGGTGCTCTCAATAGTGTAACTCTTGCTAGTGCTGGTACTGGATATGAGGTTGGTGATGTTCTCACAGTTGCTGGAGGTTCAGGCGGTACAGTTACAGTCGGTAGAATAAATAATTTAGTTGAAAGAAATGTAGCATCACACCATCATACTACTAGTTATCAGGCAAATAAATCTGCTACCTATTGGATGGGCGATGTAAATGCATATCAAATCTATGAAAATTCTGCTATCAAGAATTTTAACACGGAAAATGTAGTATGGAAGAGAATGGATGGTGGTAACTTATCATTACCTGCAATTAATGCTCGTGGTTTAGGTGCTGTGCCTTTTATGACTAGAGTTGCAAGTAACACAGCATACACTACGGGCGAGAAGATATTTGGTAATGTTAGATTTAGTTTTGAAACTACAAATAGTGCAATGTTGCCAATTTTACAGGCTCAAGAATTAAGTCATCCACAACTTGCTGCTAGATATCCTTTGAAAGTAGAAAATGTTTTACAAATACCAAATGAAGAAATACAGTTTGATAGCATAAATGTATTAGATGATTCAGGTCAAGTTCATAAAATCGAAGGTGGTAGTCCTTTCGGTACTATAATTAGAGGTTACAGATTAATTGAAGATAGAACTACTAAAGGAACAGCACCTAGTTTGGCTAATAGTGGTAAACCATCTAATCTCAAAATAACATTACCCAATCCTGATTCTATACCCGGTAATATAGTTGTCAGAAGTGGTTTTGACCCTATACAAGCGTATCAAAATGAAACTTTTGGTTCTGGTGGTATGTTACATGCAGACTTAGGTGTATCAGCCCCTTCCTCTGATAACAAACTAGAACGCTTCTTTGATAACACAGTTAAAGGTCCAAGACAAGCACCAAATTATGAAAATCATAACTGGGAACACATTGACCCTCTAACTTACAAAAGTACATTAGACGGTTGGAAGAATGAATCTTTGCAAACTTCATATGAATTACACGATAAGACACTTTTCTTCCATGTAACTAAAATGGGTCATTCTCATACACATCGATATCCTACAGTGTATACTCATACTTCCGGTATAGAAACTGATACAGTATCCGTATCTAGTTGGAATGCAACAACTAACGCTTTAGTCATAGATGCTACACTGAATACTAACGTATTTAATGCAGGTTTTGGTACTAAAGAGGTAAAAGATAGTAGAAAGTTCTTAAGAGTGTATAATCCAACTACTGATGAAGGTGTTGTTTGTTCTTACACTTCACAAGGTAGCACAACACTTACCGTAGTAGGTGATGTAGACTTTGCTACGTTTATGGCTGGACAGACTGTAACTGACCTCAAAGTAGTTCCTTCTTACTATGTACCTGCTGGTAGTGCTAGATTCTTTGCTGCTCGTAGAATGCGTGACCATGCTGAAGTAAGCGGTAGTTCTCCTGATATGGCACATACTCAGTATACTGGTAATGAAACGGTAGCCTATAACAGATATAGTAAACCAGTACTCACGCCAATGCCTTATCCTAGAATGGGGCATCACTTTGTTACTCCAACAATGCCTATGCTGCCCGGTCACTGGTCACATCCAGCGTATCAAAGTCTTTACAAGAAACATCGTGCTCAACAAAGATTGCAGAAAAAATTCTTAGATAGTGCAACAATACAAGATGTTTACGACACTGAAGAAAAGAAAACTAACACTACGTTAGTTGAAGATTTTATTAATCCCTTAGAATCAGAAATAAACTTTAGTGGAATAAATGCTGCCCCTAGTGGTCCTAGTGACATTCATGGAGGTGCATTCACTCTAATGTTTGAAACTGCTATCAAATACGATGGTTACGGTGTTTTAGCCTCTACAGGGTTAGGCGGAGATATCAATAAAGTAGGTGGACACACTGTTGTTTTAGAGGCAGCAGCATACTATACGTTAGGATATCATTTTCCTGACCCTGCTGAAGTAGGTGCATATCAAATTATTATACAACCTAATCTACATGTCAACCAAATACGTGGTTACAGTGCTAACACACAATCTGTTGGTAAAGGTATGACATATCAACAAGTCAATACAGTAGTCGGTATTGCTGACCATAGTTCACAAACAGGGGCTATAAGTTTGATTTTAGAAAAAGCCACTGATGCAGATGTAAGGGGTTGTGAAATTTTTATTAACGAAACAATGTTAGATGTAAGCCCGGATTATGGTAGTCAATTTACAAATATACCTCCTTTATTACTTTACAATCCATTTGGTGTTAACTTAAATGAAACTCCTTCATTTACTAGACAAGGATTTCCTTATTCACCTATGTTTTCTGACGCTACACCTGCATATACTTTGAATATTCCATGGTGGACTATACTTTTTGATAATATAGATTATAATTCTAGTAATTATATTACAGATTTAGATGATTATAGTAATTATATAGGTATATCTCAATATGCACCTCATAATTATTATCAATTTAGTAAAAGTACTTATGGGAGTATAGGAAATCAATTAACAATACAAGGATATCCTTCAATATATCCAAATATATATTCTCGTACTTTACAAAATATATCTTTAATACCTCAATGTACTGTAATATCTTTTTCACAAGGTGATGGTACTATAACAGTAGATGATGCAAGCGTTTTACCTAGAACACCTCTTTTCGGTCAAAAATTAATATATCAGGCTGAAAATGGTGCTACATATATCAGAGAATATATTCGACGTTCTGGTGATGCTCGTGATGAAATTAATTTACCTAATACAATACATCTTAATGTTAATAATGATGCGTTTTGGGATAATTTATTTGCCGGTGCTGTTATTTCATTAACTACAACAGGCTCTCTTAACGACCCGTATACTCATTTAATAGATAAGAAAAAGAATGTTTTTGCTCACTTTTTGCCGGATTTGATTAATGGTAGTCAGGATACTACATCTCTACATCTACCCGATGCTTTCCTTTGTAAATCACATCCAAACTTAGGTAGACCTTACACATATTTTTCTGATGATGATTCTAGGGCTTGGAATGGTAATGCTGTAGATGCTGCTATGTATAATTCTCTACCTGAACATTTTGAAACATTCCATTATTTCGCTGCATCCTATTCTATGAGTTATGGACCATTTTACATGGATATTAAGTCTCCCAACACTACTAAAGATGGGTCTGTAACGTATAATAGCGATAATACCGATGTTGGTGATGATGGTGGCAATATCACTTATCATAGATTATGGCCGTGTGGTAGTCGTGGAGGTCCACAAGCAAGTAGTTTAGATGAATACATGATTGCTGTTTTATCATGGCACTATCCCGGCGAACATGGTAGTTTAGATTTCAATATTAGCGATAAAGGGTATGATAGTAGCAGTAGTGGTAGTTATACTGACAGTTCAACAAAAGGTCTTAGATTAGGTTGGGAGGGAGGTACAGGTGCTAGAAGTAGTACTGAAAGACGAAGTTACGGTTATAGAATAGCGTTAAGACAGGCTTTAAACAAACCTAGATGGGGAATTCATAGTCTTAGATACTTTTCAGAGATTGCATCTGGGTCATCTGCAAGTGGTAATGCAGTGTTAACAACTGATTATCACTCCGGTCCACTTGTACAAGAATTCAAGTATGGTGTAATGAATGATGCACCTACTTGGATTTACGGTGGTGGAGGCTCAGATACCTCTAATGTGGGTGCTTTAGGGCAAACCTATGTAGGTGTAATGGAAACTGCTACTAACTTTACAGGTATGTTAGGAATAGATAAACCTGAGAATCTTGTTCGCTATAGTGATGGTCGCAGAATGACAAGACCATACGGTGCTCCTGTGCGTACTATACGCAATCCTGCTGGTACTCGTAGGGATTGGTGGGGTGATGGCGAAGGAAAGGGCATAGAACGCCTCTCTAAAGCCTCTGAGTACTATCTGATAGATTGGTGGGCAAACGAGCGTGGAGAGGACGTTAGACGTGCTCCTGTGCGTGGATTTGGTATTAGACCAGCGTGGGATTGTGGTGATGCCTACGAATATGATAGAACTAACAACAGAAGTCCGTATGATAGAGTTTGGAACAATGGTAAACCTATCTTTAACATGAAGGGTATAGTTAACCTTAGTACTGGTGCGGTTAGTATTAGTTCAGGTTACACTATTCCAAGATTTGGCGGTACTGATAATGATGCTAATCTAAACGGTAATGACAATGATTTAGTTGATGTATTTGCACCTACACATGCTATGAGGATTGGTGATATGGGTAATGGTAGAGGGGTAAGGTATCCTACTCACTTCAATGAAGACATTCTTACAGCACTTTCAGCACCTGTAGAAAAGACTGGTATGGTACTAAGTACACATACAGCAGAACCTCTATTCGGTAAAGGGTTGTTACGCCCCCGTAACGCTGTACTGCAAGCCGATGAACTACCTAGAGGAATCAGTGATACGCTAGATATTTCAGACGATGGATTGCTAAAACCGGAGGCTACAGTAAGTCCAAGGACAGAAAAAATTGTAGGAACATCCGTTCATGTGGATGCAATATCAAGAAGTAGCCCTAGAATCGGTGTAGATGGCGATATTTTAAGTGGTGTTGAAACGAATCATATTGTTATTAATACAGAGGCTCACAGTCTACATACAGACAGGAATATTGGTCAAAGAATCGTGCTTGAAGGGGCTTTACAGCCCGATATTGGGAATGGTAACACTTTATCCTTAACTGATTTAAATTTAACAACTATATCTTTTGCACGTCAAAGTCGTGGTGCTCCTATAAATTCTGCATTAAGATTCACTCATACACAACCATTTAGACCGTATGGTGGCGTTTATATTATGGAAAGTAAAGTACATGCAGGATTGTTTGATGATACAGGATGGGGTAGAAATAATTTAGCAGGTGTAGAAAAAACTACTAACCCATATCAAAATAGTACTTTAAAATTAAATACAAAACGTAATAACCAAAATGATAAAAGTGTTAAATTTATGTTAAAAAGTATAAAACTATTAGATAATAAACATATACAATTATTTAGATTAAATAATGATTTACATAGTAGTTCTCCACAATATGCATTAAATTATTTATATTCTACAAGTGCTGGAAAATATGGTTTATTTAATTACGAAGTACCTACTACAAGTGCAAATACACCTTATGCAACTGGTATAGTACCAAATACTAATGGTCCATATCATCCGGTATTTTTGTTTGATAGTACAGGTTCTAATTTTGAAATACCCGATTGTTTTGGTCCTAAATTATTAGGTTCTAGTGTAAGTGGTTTTGATAACACTTCTTTAAGTGAAGCGGTAACAAGACTTGTTATTAGTGAAAATACTTTACAACACCATCGTTCAGATGCTGCTAGAAGGAGGCAAGAATTAGATACTGATGATGCTGTGACTGGTTTAGATTTCACAGTAAAACCTAGATTTAGTCAGTCTTTACACCCTAAAGGACATAAAGGAGATGTAACTTTTGGTACAAGTGACCACAGTGGAGATGGTGCTTAATGGGTTCAAAAAGTGGCCGTATAGAATCTACTAAGGGTAGATGGGAAGAAGAATGTGATACTCTAATGGCAGATGTAAGAAAGCCTGTTTTTGTTGATAATGCTGTACATTTTGCTAAAGTTGATGTTCACAGTTTAGATGGTAAACATAAGGTTACAATAGAATCTGAAAATAAAAATGAGTACAAACTTGCTACTGAGAAAACCTATCAATACGTAGAATCTGGTGATTCTTTGTTAATAACGCATTTTGAAACACCCGGCCATTCCTTAAAAAGCGATATTTGGACACCGGAGGGTAGAAATGTTACAACTAAAATTGTATTTTCTTCTTTAAATCCTCAAAAAAGATTGACTACTAGTACACAGAGTAGTACTTCTAATGGTCTGTTATTAGAACTTCGCAATATGAGGAAAAGAACATTAACAGATTTAGGGTTTAGCCCTACTCCGATTTATCATGATGCTTTCATTAGACAGGGAATAAGAGATGGGGTGATTGACCCTCTGACGTTAAATCCACCTTTATCTTTACATTTTGGTAGAACGGTAGATATAGGTTTTAGAACTACAGATTTAGTATTAAAAATGACATCTCAAATGGAAGATTCTGCTACATCTGTGGGTATTGGTGAAACTATGAATTTGACTAGTGCTGGTACAAATAGAAGAAAACACAGTAATGTATTTCTTGCTCATGATTTCAATTCTATGAATGCTATAACTGCTCTAAATTTAATTTCAAAATACGATAATAGGTCATTAAATATGAATAAATACGGTAATTTACAATATATTCCAGCATCTCATCAAAAAGTACCTTCTTTGTTGTTAGAAGAGAAAAGGCGTGGTACAGAGAATACAAATCCTCTGAATGATAGAGAGAATAGAGTAACTATACAAGGTGTTCCTTCTACTTTGAATGATGATGTAATAATTACTATGGAAGATGCTGAAAGTCAACAAAGTAAGTTTAATGTGAATGTTAGAGAACAAATTGCTCCTACAATCGATGTTACTGTAAAAACATCAGAAGCCGCTAGAAAAGTAGCACGAAAGGTGTTACAGACAAATAAACTTGCGAAGGGTGCTATTGATAGTAGAGGACATCCCGATGCTTGGAAGTATAGACCCGGTGATTTGGTTTCTTACAAGGGTGAAATTTTATCTATTATCGATGCAAAACACGATACACGAAAAAATCTGAGTGATTTTAAGTTTGTTTCTTCAACAAGTGGTTTGAGTGGTGTATTACATATGTTATCTCAAAATTCAGCATTGAATGTGGCAACTCGTATGCCTGAAAAAACTACTCAAATAAGAGATTACAATTTTTCATTCTTCAATTCTTTAGAAGTAAAAGTAATACCATCCATACTTGTGCGGTCAGTAGCAGAGGAGAAAATTTTGTTAGGTCAACACGCCGGAAGGAGAAGTATTGGAGGTGCTGCTACAATAAGTGGTAGTACTACTGTTTCTAGTATTGGATTAAACAAAGGAGTCTATATTGATATAGAAGGTGATTATTAATGCCCGTAAACGACCACTTGAAGCGACTTATGGTAGAAACAATTGCCGATAATATAAATGAATTAACATTGGGTTTTGATGGTACACCTTCTACAAGTAGCGATGGTAGTGCAGGAAGACCTGCGTTAACCCTGTCTCCAACTGTTAAAGTGATAGATAACTCTACATTATTGGTAGAAGCAGATATTCCTACAACATATGCTTTCGATGAAAGTTTGAAGGAAGTTTATATTCAAATGCGTACTAGTACTGGATTTACACCAGTATCAAGACATGTTTTTAGACCAATATTGAAAACAGACACAAATGAAATGAAAATACAATTACTAATCGAGGTGAAATAATATGGCAGACCCAATTTCTGGACACACAACAACATTGACTGATGGCGGATTTATACTATCCCCATCTTTAACTAATTTGATAGCAGCAACACATGGCAATGGGATATTGTCTTTGGAAGATACGGCTACTACAGCAAGCACTCGTAATACACCAGCGTCTTTACCCGGTGCTGTAACACATGATGGTAATTACACTATAACAATAAAAGGTGGTCATGCTGTAATAGATGGTCTGATTTGTGATTTTGCCGATGGTTACACCAACAACGCTCCAACAGCAATGACCTTACAATTAACTGCCGCTAATACTAGTGGAAGTAATTCTGCTTTAGGTTCAGGAGAGCAATGTCTGTTTGTTGTATACGTCACATCTGATACTGGTAGTGGTAACACTAACAAGGGTATTAGAGTAGAAAAAGGTACTAACACTACGACTTTCCCTAGTACACCAAGTGCATTTTTGACAGACCCCGATAGTAGTTTAGATGTCAAACAATCTACTGTATTGGCTGTAGTAAGAGCGACATATCAAGCATCTAATGGTGGAGATTTAAATGTCGATATACAAGAAGTCTTCGATGTTAGAACTTTTTTGAAACCATCTCCAATATACTTTACACCAATGGTGAAGAGTGCTGTTGGTGCAGCAATTAACGATACTACTAGAATAAACGAGTTTCAAGATTTAGATGCTATGCATGGTGCAGGTAATGAGAACGGGCAGTTAGAGGACTCGACGTTAGGTGCTATGTGGATGAGTAAAGATGTACACGGTAACGATGCATTGTACTTTTCTGGAAAGTTAGGAGGTTCAAGAAGAACTTTCAAATTAGGTCCAGATAATTTATATCAAGCCTCAACTAGTTCTAATATCACATTTGAATATGACGATTACAATTATTTCCTAATTACTCCGGGTGCTGGTATAACATTGAATCCTGATGTTTCAGATGCTGCGTTTCCTCCCGGTCATACTGTGATAGTCACCAATTTAGCGGCTAATACACATAGTATTGCTTTTGATAGTACAGGAATAAACATATCAATTGGTCCTCAATCTTGGGGTATTTTCAGTTATACTGGTAGTGCGTGGGTTAAGGTTTTAGATGCGAGTCTTTCTACATCTACGTCTGCTGGTAATGCTAATGAAGTTCAACTTGGTACTGCTTCAGCAGCCTTTGCTGCTTCTAGTTCTTTAACATTCAATGCATCTAGTAACCCTAAATTATTGACTTTAGGGGGTAATGCTAGTATTAGTGGTTTAGTGTATAATCCAACAGGATTACAATTTACGAAAGTTAATGATAATCCCGGTAATGCATTTACATTATGGGTGGATGAAGATGATAGTGATAAATTAAAATTTGGTACTAGTGAAGTATCTGTAGGAGCAGGAACATCAACGTTTCTAGGTTTATCAGACACCCCTAGTAGTTTTACTAATGGGCATTTTTTGAAAACATCCGGTAGTGCTGTAACATCTGCTGCTCTTGCTAATTCTGATTTACCTACCGCTTTGACATCTGTAGTAAGTATAGGTAGAACTAACGATGTATTGACTGTAAGTAAAGATTTGACTGTAACAGGTAATTTTATTGTCAACGGTGAAACTACTACAATAAATAGTAATACACTTACTGTAGATGATAAATTTATTCAATTAGGTAATATAGCAAGTGGTACTATAACAGGTAATTTTTCTAATGCGTCTGCTGTTGTTACCAACATTACAGATACCAGTTCTCTAGTAGTTGGTATGGCTATAACTAATGGTGATGGTAGTGCAGGTGGTTTTACTGGAATAGCCGGAGGTACTACAATAGCAAGTGTGGATAGTACCACACAAATAACTTTGAGTCAAGCAGTTAGTGGTAGTAGTAATGGAAGAATTGTGAATTTTGGTGCTTCTAGCGATTTAACATCTGATGGTGGTGGTATAAAATTAGCAGGTACTTCAACAAATAAAGAAATAACTTGGAGTAACGCTAACGATGCTTGGACATTTAATCAAAATATCTATCCTAGTACTGATAGTACTTACAATTTAGGTTCTTCAGCAATAAGATTTGCTAATGGGTATTTAGACGCTATTGATGCGACTAGTGTAGTTGCTGGTACTATTACAGGTTCGGGTGATTTGAATGTAAAGAAAAATAACGGAGATAGTGGCCTATTGTTCGTTGATAAATCCGCTGATAAGGTTGGAATAAACACAGGTACAGACCCTGCAATTGATTTGGAAGTTGGTGGTGCTGGATTTTCCAGTGTGATAACTGGTGGTACTGGTGGGTCAAACGCAGATTCAAATCAAATTGATATAACACTTTTAGATTCTACAAAAACTGCTAAATTTAAGGCTTTGAGATTATTTATGGCAATTTCTGGTACTGTAAGTGGTACAGCAGTAACAGAATTATCTACTGCACATGTGATTACTAATGGTAGTAGTGCTGGTGTAATAGGTACTCCTTATGGAGTCACTTTGAGTGCAGGTACTGCTGTTATTGGCACTTATGCAATTGGTTTCAATAGTGGTAGTCTATTGTTAAAACTCACAGCAAATAGTGGAGCACACGGCAACCCAATAACAGCAAAAATTACAATTCAAGGTATGGACTTAAGTTGAGGTGATTAAATGACGGAAGTAGATTTTAAGGTCAAAAAGGGTTTTGTGTCCGAAAATGGGGATTTAACTTTACAGAATGGTAATATCGAATTAGCGAATGGTCATGCTGATATAGATAACATCAGGATTGATGGTAATACTATATCAAGTCAAGATACTAATGGTGCTATTGCTCTAATACCTAATGGTGACGGTTTAGTGAAAATTAATACTGGTAATTCAGAGTTTTATCTTCCAACAAGTGATTCTCCTACTGCTGGACATGTAATTACTTTCCCTAGTAGCGGTAAACAAACAATATGGTCAGCCCCTACTGCTGGTGGTGTAGCAGCAGATGATATTACAACTGGTGATGCAGCCATAAACATCGTAACAACGTCTGGAAATATTACATTAGACGCTCAAGCGACAGATGCTGATATTATCTTTAAAGTGGATGATGGTGATACTCCTGTCACTGCTTTGACATTAGATGGTTCTGATGCTGGTAGAGGTATTTTTGCAGGTAATGTTACTGTAACTGGTAATGAAGTTGCATTTGGTAATGGTGCAACTATTGTAAACACTAATGCTAATTTATTAACAATTACTGAAGCAACTACAGCCTTTAGTGCAGATGTCACTGTTGGTGGAGATTTGACAGTCACAGGTAATGATATCAAATCATCCGGCGGCACTACTGCGATTACTCTGAGTGGGGCAAACGTTGAACTTGCTGGAAATTTGACTGTAACGGGAAAAACAATTACTACTGAAGTGGAAACTGTATCGACATCTAATGGTGTTCTGTTTGAAGGTAGTGCTGCAAACAACAATGAGATATTATTGAAAGCAGGTACAGTTAGTGCAGATAGAACTATTACTTTACCTGATGAAACTGGTACTGTACTAACTACTGCATCTACAGCATCTGCACTTACATCTGTAGGTACATTAACTGCTTTAACAGTAGACAATATAAGTATCAATGGTACTACAATCGGACACACTGATGATACTGATTTAATTACACTTGCAAATACATCAGTTGCATTTGCCAGCGATGTTGATGTTAATGTTGCTAAAGCAGGTGGTTTACAAATAGGAGGAACTGCGGTTACAGCAACAGCAACAGAACTCAATGTTTTGGATAATGTGACGGCTGGAACTGTTACTGCTAGTTTAGCACTAGTTGTTGATAGCAGTAAAGATATTGCTACATTAAATCAACTAGATTCAGCAACGCTAAAGGCAGGTGCTGGTGTTGCTGTAGCGACTGGTGGAGACCATATATTAATTGGAGATGATGATAAAACTAGTATTTTTTCCAAAACTTCTGCTGCTACTAGTTTTAACACTAGTGGAACGATATTTACATTAGCAAGTGGTACAAATAAAGGTGTTAAACTTTTAATTCATTTTAAACAAGTTGCTAGTCCTTATCACGTTCATATGGAAGAAATGTTAGTTACATGGGGTGGCTCTGCAAGTAGTAATACAAGTGCAGGGGCTGATGCAGATGTACATGTAGTGCAATACGGTCTAATTCGTACTGCTACATCAGGTGCAGGTTCTGGTGTAATAACTGTGACTCGTAGTAGTGCTAACATAAATGTAGTCTGGACTGCTGGAACTGCCGAAAGTTGGGTTTATAAAATACATGCTGTCAAAATATGAGGTGGAAAAATGGTAACATATACACCTTTTAAGGCATTACACGGTGCAAAAATCGAAGATGATGGTAATGCTGAAATCAATGTAGAGAGATATAGCGGTGCTAATATCCGTATACAATCACAAGCATCTGCTGGTAGAATTGAGACAACAAATGCACATGAATTATGGTTAGGTGCAAATGGTAGCGGTAGAATAGAAATTCAATCCGGTGGATTAGTGAGTATACCCGGTAATTTGACAGTTAGTGGTACATTTAATGCAACACTTGCTACTGCTGCTCAAACTAACATAACATCTCTTGGTTCTTTATCATCATTAGATGTTAATGGTGATGCTACTGTATCAGGTAATCTATCATTAGATGGTTCTAATAAAGAATTAAGATTTTATGAAGGTGCTAACTATGTAGGGTTTGAAGCCCCTGCTTTATCTGCTGACCAAATATGGGTATTACCTGCTTCTGATGGTAGTGCAAACCAAGCCTTAACTACGGATGGTAGCGGTAATTTTCAGTGGTCTAGTGCAAGCAGTATTGCAGGAGCAGGTAGCAATTTATCTCTTGCCAACGGTACTAACAATCGCATTGTAACTGCGGTAGATGGTAGTAATCTAAACGGTGAAGCAAATTTAACTTTTGATGGTTCTACATTAACCGTTGCAGGTAATATGTTAGTTAACAATCATGGCTCATTAAAGGCAAACGGAAGTGGGTCTTTACTGCTTGGAAATACAAATTCTGGTGTTATTAAAGTTCATGGAGATACAGGTTCATCTATTGTAGAAGGTTATGGTAATCACCTAATTCTACAAACGGTGCGTGATAGTGACGATATAATATTTAGAGTCAATGCAGGTGGAACAGATAGTGATTCTACTGTTGTTGAAGCGATGAGAATACATGGGCCGGATGCTAATATTGGAATAGGCACTACGAGTCCTTCTACTGAACTTCATCTATCGGGTGCTTCCCATCCTTCAATAAGAGTTACAGGGACAGATAATGCGGGTGCTGACCCTGCAATCGAGTTATTAGGAACTGCTGATGACTTTACCGAAGGTGGGCAACTTTGGTATGATAATGGTACAGGAGTTCTTCATCTTGCATCAATTTACAACAACGATGCCGCAGATATACAATTCCATACAAAGGTAGCCGCAGACAGAAGCACTTCAAATGTAAGAATGACAATAGCGGGTGATGGTAATGTAGGAATAGGCACTACAAGCCCCGAATACAAATTAGATGTCACAGGCTCTCTTAGAATACTTCCAACTATTTCTTCTCATGCGGGTACTGCTATCAGGATAGGGCCACAGGACAATGATATTGATGTCACTTTGCTGAGAGTCGATGGCAATGGTGGTGGTGCTGGTACTGGAAACTCCGGTGAATCGGATGATTCTAATTATGGTTTCTCGTTGAAATACATGGGAAGTGGAACGGGAGTAAATAACCGATATGCCCTTTGGATGGATAACTCAGACGCAACAGCATTAGAGGCCATGACTGTCCTACAAGATGGTAAGGTCGGAATAGGTACTGCAAGTCCCGACTATACATTAGACGTAGCGGGTAATATCGGTGTAGACCAGTTCATCTATCATAATGGAGATACAGACACATATCTTAACTTACAAACCGATGATGCGAGAATGGTTGTAGGGAATGATATTGCTTGGTGGTATGATGAGGGTGCGGCTTCTAAACTACATTTATCGTGGAACGGTGAAGCAGATGTTGAGATAGGAAATGCGGGCGGTACTCCCGATTTCTTCTTTGGTGGTTCACAAGGTTCTTACAATGGTAAAATGGGAATAGGTACTACAAGTCCTGATTCACAGTTAGATATATCATCTGCTAGTACGGCTACATTAAGACTTTCAAATAGTGATACTTCGTTAACAGAAGGACAGATAACAGGTGAAATTATCTTTTATCAAGATGATGATAGTGGTAGTGCAGATGGTATAACAGGCCGTATAGGTATGCGTTCATCAAAAAGAAGTGACGGTACTTATTATGGTAATGCAGGAGACATGGGTTTCTTTGTTGCAGGTTCGGGTAATTATTCAACTGCTAGTCAAAATGCCGACTTAGAGGCTATGAGTATTAGAGCAGGTGGTAATGTTGGAATAGGCACTACAACTCCTGACTATGAATTAGATGTAGCGGGAGACATCGGTATAAACTCATATATTCGTCATAATGGAGATGCAGATACTTACATTAAATTTGACACAGATGGAATTAGATTAGTAGCAGGAAATGATTTGGCACTTCACTATGAAGAAGATTCTACGTCAAAACTACATCTGTCATATAATGGAGAAGCAGATGTTGAGATAGGAAATGCGGGTGGTACTCCAAATTTCTTCTTTGGTGGTTCACAAGGTTCGTATGATGCTAAGATGGGGATAGGTACTTCTACTCCTTCTTCTCTACTACATATTCACGGAGACATGGCTGATGGTAAACAAGGTATTCTGATAACAAGAAATGATACTAGTACTGCCGACACTAATCTTCTTGGGGCGATTGGTTTTGATTCGAGTGACGGCAATATCCCTAGTAAAGTGACAGAGGCATCTGCGGGTATTGCTGCTTATGCCGCAGAAGACCACAGTACAGGAGATAAAGGTGGAGACTTAGTATTCTTTACTTCGCCTATTAACCAAAATGATGATACTGACGCTCTTGAGAGAATGCGTATTGATTCAGAAGGGAAGATTGGAATAGGTACTAATGACCCTTGCGACTTAGTACATATAGCAGGTTATGGTAGAGTATTTACTGAAACTGCGGGTTATCTTGATGGTAATATTTTCAACAGTTATTCATGGTCGCCAATGTCTGATTTAACTAACCCACCTGCCGGATTTACAATTAATGGTGGAACAGATGAAAATAGTATAGTCTATGGTCAAACTCCGTTAGGTTCAGATGATTATTATTATGCTAGAGGATTACTATGGCGTTTTCAAGATAGTGGTAATAATAGTGCAAGTGGTGGATTCTTAACTGCCGCACCATATCCTAAAATTGATATAAATAAAAGTTATAGAATGTCTGTATGGATAAAAAGGAGTCATCTTACAGAAGGTGCTTACTACATGGGCATATACGGTATGGATGATACTAATGGAAGTAACGTAGGGTTACAAGATGTAAGTAGAAGGGGGACATGTGATGGTGCAATAACGACCACAGGTACTTTTACTGCTGATTTCTCTAGCGGTAGTGCCACTCTTACAAATATTAGCATAAATACTAATTTATTAGCAACAGGAATGTCTTTGTTTGATGTAGCAGATGGTACATTCGATGGAATACCCGACAACACTACTATTCAATCAATAGATTCATCTTCTCAAATAACCATGAGTGCTAATGCTACAGCCACAAGTACAACTAGACCTGTTAATTACGGTAAAACAAGTATTACGTTGGATTCCGGTCATAATTTACTTGATGGTAATGGTAGCACGACAAGATATGCAGTGATAAATAACGTAGATAGAATATCTTATACTGATATAGATAACAATGTTTTGACAGGTATTCCATTAACCGGAGAGTATGCTATAAGCCAAGCACATGCCGATAATGCTAAAATAATGCAGTTAGAAACTAACGCTTATTTCATGAGTGGTGATTTACCGGAAGTAGATAAGTGGTATTTAGTAGTAGGTTATGTTCAAGGTCAAGGGGATACAGATTACACAGATAGAGGTGCGGTATATGATGGTGAGACAGGTAATAGGGTAGGTACTTGCGGTAATTTCCAATGGTGGTCACAATCTACATATGTTAAAAATAGAGTTTATATGTTTTACAGTGATGACAATCCTGAACAAATTCAACATGCTTTTGGTCCACGTTTTGAAGAAATAAGTGATGCTCCACAGATAAGCACTCTTCTAGGTGGAAAAATAACAACAGGTATGACGATTAAAAATGATGTATCAACTGCGACTCCTACAAGTGGTTATGTTTCACTCGGAGAGTATGCGGGTGCATTAGAGGTGACTACTGAACACAGTTATCTCCGTTTAGGTGCAACAAATGGTAGTTATAACCATATACAGGGAGGAAATGCAAAATTCTATTTCAATAAACCTTTAGTTATAGATGGTGGAAATACATCGGGTAGTGCTTACCAAATTTCTTCTTACTCTTCTGAAGATTTAGTGTTAGCAACTCAAGATGGTGCAGAAAATAGACTAACAATAAAATCCGACACAGGTAATATAGGAATAGGAACTACAAGCCCTTCCGCAAAATTACAAGTTCTTCAAAATAATGCCGCATGGACTATACTTGCGGGTGCTGATTTAAGTAATCCAACTTTAACTGATAATACTAGAAAATTTATGAGATTAGGTATGCCACATTATGATACTGATGAAGAAAACTTTTCTCTAATAACAGGTGATGCTGATAATGGTCAAAACAAGTTATTTATAGGTGGTGGAACAAGTGTTGGGAATGCGGCAACTGATATTTTCTTCAATACTGCGGCTAACTCAACTACAACTACCGGAACAACAAGAATGACAATAAAAGGTAGTGGTAATGTTGGAATAGGCGTTACCGCACCTTCTGCAAAATTAGAGGTTGCAGGTGAAATTAAAACTTCGTTAGGTAACATCAACAGTTGTGTTTCATTTGTTTATAACAGAAGTGACATGGATTCCGGTGCAGTAAATCTAAAAGCAGTAGCATTTGATGGTTCTTCATCACAAAATCATTGGGGATATATTATGCCTAAATCGGGAACAGTAAAATATTTAACATTAAACACTAGAAATCATACAGTAACAAGTACAAATGAACAAACTTGGAAAATAAACAATAACAACAATAATTCTAGTTCGGGAGAATTTTTCCAAATTGCAGTAGCAAAAGGTGCAACTCAAGATAATACAGGAGTCAGTGGAGATGCTACAATGGAATTAACACAATCTCCTCATTCAAGTACAATATGGAGAGGTTCAGTGGTTGTAAACCACACCTTTGATGCAGGAGATGAAATTAGAATACAAAGAACAAATGCCAACAGTGTTGACATGGGAGATACTGTTGGTGTTATATACGTGGAGTTTGATTGATTATGAGTGAAATAACGGCAGAAGAAACGGCTTGGGATATACTAAGAGAAGATAGAAATGCACTATTACGTGGCATAGATAAATATCAAGGTGTATTATTTTATGAATCACTAACAGATACACAAAAACAAGAACTGATTACATATAGACAGGCACTTTTAGATTTACCTGCGGCATATGATAATCCCGAAGATTGTTATGCTAATTTACCAACAAAACCTTCTTGGATTTAATTCTTTTTTCTAAGAGCCAACCATACAAAGAACTTATTTGATAAAGTCCAAAACGCTTTATCTATTTTGTTCATTAATCATACCTTCCAATATTATTTCCCAATAATCCCAATTAATATCATTCACGATTAATATTCCACCTATAGATTATATTACCAACAATCATGGTCATTGTGGCTATGAAGAATATTAATGAAAAAACCGGAGAATCTAAACTTACTGGAATATCACTTTCTAAAAATTTCATAGTATTGTCTATGTTAAAGTTCATTCATCCCAACCTCTAAATGTTTCTTCCATAAATTCTTTTATCCACTTACATGACCCGTTGTGATGTTTTCTATCTTTCATTTAAAATCCTCTTCTGTTTTGCCAAACCAATTTAGAAAGGCTTCCCTCATGGGTTTATTAGTTATCCAACCTTTTGGCATGGTGTAAAAATTACACCAACGGTTCTTCTATATTTCCCTTTCCTGCATCATAAGAAAGAGAGGGGGGAACAGCATCAGAGGAGAAAGAAGTACCTCTGTTCTACGGCGGGTAATACACGATAAGATGTATAGAACGATGTTATAAAAGAAAATATGTTGCAAACTGTTTTTAAAATGTAGAAACCCCCGACAAACGCTAAGAGGTTTTATTTTATAATTTTTTTGAACACAGAATCTTCCCAAAGATGACCACATTCTCTACATTTCCAAATGTATACTCTTGTTCTTTTTTCATCGTGAAATCTTCCAGAAATCCTGATAGGTATGTGTCTGTGGTTACATTTTCTACAAGATACTTTTAATCGCTCAGAAAGTTTTTTCATTACTCCATGCCTCTTTTTGCAATAATGTCGTCAATTTTTAATATTGCAGTTGTAACTTCAGTTGCACTAAGAATTGCTTGTCTTACTAAATCACAGGGTTCAACAACACCATCTTCCAACATATTTGTAATACCACCCTCTTCTACATTAACACCCATATGATAGTCACCATCTGATATAGCGTGTCTCATATCGAGAATTACATCCAATGGGTCGTGTCCTGCATTTTCCGCTATGGTTGCTGGTAGTATTTCTAAAGAATCTGCAAATGCGTTAATAGCCATCTGTGCTCTACCCTCGACAGTATTAGCCTTCATTCTCAAATGATTAGCCAAAGCCGCATATGTAGACCCTCCACCTGTAACAATTTTCCCTCCATTTAATACCAAAGACACTACACCTAATGCATCATCAAAACCACGAGCGACTTCATCAAGAGTAGAACTTGTTGCTCCTCTCAAAATTAATGTTGACTGATTAGATTCAACTTTTCCACTAACGAATAAATAATTTATTTCATTAAACGTCTTTCTTTTTATTAGACCTGAAATCACATTCTCTATATCATCAGGAGTCTGTGCTATACGAGAACCTAATGCTAATCCTAATGCTTTCATTGATGATTCAGGTACTCTTCTAACAATTGCTATATTTTGTTTTGCTAAGTAAGCAGCAACATCATCGGTAACTCCATCTCTAATGAACACCACACCACCATTTGGTAACATATTACCAATTCTTTTTGCTTGTGTGAGTAAATCATCTGTGTCACTTTTCTTAAATGCGTTGTAACCTTTCATATCTACTTGTACTGTAACATTTTCTTCTCTCTTTACAGGTTCTAAACCAGTGTTAAGTAATATAACATTAGAAAGATTTTCTTCCTGTACTTCATAAACAAAATCTTTGTTGACTACAACACCGTTGAAGAAATAAGAATCAGATAATGCACCACCAGCCAATCCAACAACTTTTACTTTGTCTGCACTTCCTGCAACATTAACTGCTTCAACACATAGTTTAGACACTTGGTCTATTGCTGCTTCTAATGTTTTTCCAGTAACTGAGGTTTTTGCTATTTGTAATATTTCTTGTTCATTTGCTTCATAAGATAGTCGATTATCTAAGAAATCAATAGCCATAGTAGCCGCTTGATTATATCCTTTACATACTAAGTTAGGATGTAATCCTTTTGTGAAAAGATTTTCTGAATCTGCTAATAATTGACCTGCCAGTATTACAGTAGATGTTGTGCCATCATAACACAATGCTTCTTGTGTTTTAGCAATATCAACCATCATTTTTGCACCGGGATGGCTAACATCTAATTCTCTTAGTATTGTTGCACCATCATTAGTGATTATTGTATCACCGCCAGCATCAACCATCATTTTATCTCGACCCATTGGACCAAGTGTACTTTTGACAGTATCTACAATCGTTCTTGCTGCTCTTATATTATTTTGTAAGGGGTTCATTCTTTCATCTTTCATTATATCACCATTCTACGGGTATTTCAATTATTGCACCTGTTTCTAAAGACCTAGATTTTATAATACCATTGTCTTTACCATACATGTACAAATTGAATGTTAATTTACTATCTTTGAGACAGTATTCTGCTACTTCATTATACTTACCATTTCTCCAAGCAGTGGGTGCATCAATACTAGACATACTTTTTTGCATTTCTAAAGTACATCTTGAAAGCGACTGTAAACTAGTTTCTACTTTATTACCAATTGCTGCTTTAGCAACTAAATTTTTAGTATCAATAATATTTTCTGATTTACTCATAACATCACCTATAGCCCAACAATCTAATGACTCTTTTAGTACGGGAAAATCAAAACCCATAATGTTATGTCCTAAAATCTGTCCTCCTTCTTGTATGTGTTTTGTGATATGGTCTCCTAAAATTTGCGGGTGTAAGGGGTGTACAATTGCTCCTCCTACAGTAATATCTTCTTTACAAAATATATGGGCATCATTCCCATCCCATGTTGCAACTACTGATGTATCAAACATATTTTTATTATTCCACCCACCAATTTCCCAAGAAAAATTTGTTGTTTCTATATCTAATGCCATCACTTTATTCATTTGTCAATCCCTTCTTTGAGCCTAATGAACACTGTACGCCCATCCTTCGCTACATCGAACAAAGATTCGCCCCATTTATCAAAATTGTTATACGCACTCCCTCGTGAACAATCGTTTTGTGTTTCATAAACTTTGATTACTTTACTCTTCATTTGCCAACCTTCACCCTTGTTGCCTAATTCTATTTTCTCTACTTGTTGAGATGCAATGACCCATTTTCCTCTTTGTTGTGCTTTTTGTGCTACCTTTGGTCCTATTTCAACTTCGTCTTCTAACCACAATATCAACGCTTTAAATAAATCATATAGTATATCTTTAGCCATATCAACATGGTCTCCTGTCACAACCCATGAATTATCCATCATTGCCATATGTGTAGCAAATATCACTGTGTTATTTTCCATAGCAGGTACGAAAGATGCAACAACTTCTGTGATTGCTGGATTTAACCCTACTAATAAATCATAATAATCTTCAATAGCATCATACAATGCAGGATAGAATGTAGATTCTTCTGCTGAAAATATTCTATTCATACATGATTGTAGTAAGTCTTCTTGGGTATCTCTATCCATACCATCCCACTCTACAAAAGATGTTTGTGTTTCTTCTAACACTTTATTTCTCAATCTTAATTCTAGTGTTTTAAAATATTCAGTAATATCATCATAACTAATTTTCATTTTTGGCATTATTCTAAATGCCGACTCGCTTCTAGTGTGACTCACTGCCTTTCTTCTATCTAAATTCCAGTGAGACCAATATAACAATACTCTTTGAAATATACCTTTTGTTAATACATATTCTTTAACTCCACTAGGTGGATATGTAGTAATCCATAATGATACTAATGATTCAGTTTCTATACGACCTACTTTAGTATGTTTTACTAATTTGTTATTATTACTACCTACTGGATTACAAGCAGATTGGAGATACAAAACAGTTTCTTGACTATGTTTGTTAGGATTTAGTATGATAGAACCTTCATCGAAGTTCAGTGCTTTTCTACCTGTCAGCATACCTTCTTTCAGTATGTCTTCTTTAGTACCGTCTTCATGCTGTACTACCTCAAAACCACCAATTAAACCAGCATCAGTACCAGTTGTATACAAGTCTGAAGGTACACCAACGTCAGCCAACACATCACCAATAAATTCCCATGCAATAGATTTTCCAGTTCTACTAGACTGAATCCAGAAAGTATGTACTCTAGGGTCTAAATGACTTGAACCCCAAGGTATTCTAACATAAGGAACTGACACTTGACCTTGAATAAAGAAGAATGATAACATACCGGGTATGTCATTGTCAATCGATGTTTGATTAAAATGGTCAATGTATCCTGCAAAGATTGGGAACTTTTTGACTGCTTGGTAACTCTTTACTTCTCTCATATTTTGACCTCATATGTGACTACCTTATAATTATTATGTATAGAAAGAATAATGGAATAATTAGATACATAATGTTGTTTTATATACTAACGCCTTTTTGTTCTTTCAATATGAACTGGTTCTTCACTTGTTAGAACATTCATTATTTTCTGTCTTAATGCTGGTCCTAAACCTTTTACATATTTCAACGACTCTTCAAAACACATTTCTTCAATACTGCCACACTCCGTTAACATTTTCTCTCCTGTTTCTCTTCCAATACCGGGTATAGCCATCAACATGTCTAATCTCACATCGTTTGTACTAACCCTTCTTATTGCCCTTGCACCATGACTAGATGCAGGTTTGTGTAATTTGTCGTGTAACTTTACAACAAACATAGCCGCTTCCGATTGATTTTCTGTAAAGAAAACCTGACATTCAAAATCACTCATTATTCTAGCAATAGTGCCTAGCAATTCGTTTTGTACTTTACTATATGTTACTTTGTAACCATTTCTTTTAGACATCGCAACATGCTTTGCGATTGAACCGTGAATCAAAAGAAAGAATCTACTGTAGTTAGCATCTAAATTTTCTAATTGTCTCCAAAGGTGGCCGCTATGACTTGACATGAATAAATCACTAATTGATTTAGCCTCTATACATGCTTCGCCTAGAAGATAATCTCCTACTATCAAAGTTTTACGTACTACTGTCAATCCTTCTTTTTCTGCTCTCCTGATAATTGATTCGCAGAGAGTACCCCTTTCATTACTATCAATAAATAAATCCGGTTTATTTCGCACCCTTTAACCTCCTTGTATTTCTTTTCCACACTAGATAACATGCACCACATCTAATTGTCTTAGGTTTATTATATCTCCATTGACCCTTAGTGTTGTATCCATTTAATTCAACTTTACAATCTTCACAATAAAATATTTTTTGTTCATTCATACTACGTCCTCCGCTGTACCATCATAATAATTACAAATACCTGTGCATAAACCTTCCATGATTAAAGTTTTACAATTAGAATAATTATAATTACCAAAAACTATGCTTTTAACTTGAGTAGTTGTAATGTTTCTATCAAAGTCAACCCAACCTTGTGCTTCGCATATATCCACAATTTTGTTAGAATGTTCATGTTTATCTTGTTCAGTTGCGTATTCTGGAGGAAACCAATACCTTAACCTAGCCGCTAAGTAATTCGCTAAATGGAAACGTGCTCTATGAGTTGGATTACCTTCACCTAATGCTGCTTGAGCAATACAAGGTAACACTAAAATTTTATCAAGAGACACATCGGGTAAATCTATGTTTCTTTTTGTCTTTGTGAAAGTTACTTTTTGTTTCTCAGGTATTGTTAATTCAAATTTAATATTACCGTGTTTGATTGCACCACTTCTAGGTTCTTGTGCCAGTTCTATCAAATCATCGTGCGACAATTTCATTATTTCATCATGTTTCAATGGTATACTCCAACAACCTCTTTTCATGTTATATGAATTAGGTATTCTAATCATACCCGCAGTATCAAATGCAACCGTAGGGTCGTTAGAAGGTAAATCTAATTCTTTATGTAATTTAATTAAATATTTTTTACCTGCATTTTTTATTCTACTGACTTCTAATCCAGTGCTTGGTGTCAAAGTTTTATTCAATGGAATCCAAATATGAAATCCACCCCCTGACATCCAAATATAGTGTTCATAATCATTTAATAAAAAATGCTGATGTAATCTTTTTACTTGTTCTTGTACAAATGCAAATTCAACTTCACGCCCTTTGTTTCTAAAATCTTTACAATCGAAATCTAAAACAAAATGTCTTATTATTGGTGTATTGTAATCAACTCTATGATGACGTGGTGCTTGTGTTGCTCTGTAACCGTAGGCAGTCATGTATACATTACCACTTCCGTTTTTACCTTTCCAATAGTTTGACAACTGTTTAGAATTATTTACTAATCTTCTAAATCCTTTATCACCATTAGAACCAATGTCTAACACTTCTCTAGGATAATCAAACTCTATGAAACCCATCTAATCACTTTTGCATTTTTTTATATTTGAGTAAAGCATTTCTTGAACAATAATCCATACCTTCGCTGTGACCATATAAATCAAACACAGCACTATTCACTACTATATCTAGTGCCTGAAAGCCGCCATTGACATCATCTTCAGTAAAAGCATCTAATGTTAATTGTTTACCATTAAACACTCTCACTAACGGTCTATCTTTACTACCTTTTTCCATGAATGTTATATTCACTACAGGTTTTTCATTCTCAGAAAAATATTCATCTTTTTCAATATCTCCCATTATTATCATCTTCAATTCATTTTGTAATTTTGTTTCATTTTTCATACTTTTATACCCCCGTTCCAAGATGGACACAAATCCATAAAGTCGCACCAAGAACATAAGTTCTCATGCCTACAATATGATTTACAGGTGTCCTTGTGTATTGGTGGAAATTCATTTTTAACATGTGCTTCAACAAGTTTTTTTATTCTATTGTTAACTGTTCTAGGTGCATACTTTGTCTTACTTGTACCTATTTCTTCTATTTCCCATTCTTTCTTTGTACCGTTTCTTACATCACCATCAGGAAATTCCCATGCCCAATGCGTGACGGGTAGAAACTCTTCCATGTGACCTTCTTCTAATAACATTTTATAAAATTGCATTTCTGTACGCATACTTGTTGCTTTCTTTGGATTCCATTTACCAGTTTTTAATTCCATAAGTACGAAGCCGCCCTCACTATCTGAAAAGATTCTATCAATGAAACCTTTCAGATGTACTGGGTATTTTTTACCATTGACTTCAACTTCAATTCTAGCATGACCCTCTACTTCATTACCAACAGGCTTCCAATCTTTACCTTTAGTGACCAGTAATCTATCCCATTGCCATCTCAACCAAGTATCAATAATTGCATCTTCACCATACATGTAAGGTGATGGTGGTTTCGGTATCACTGTTTTTAGTTTCTCATAACCAAGAAGATGTTTTTCTTCTTCTATTAAGTTTAACACTTCAGGTAAGACACTATCCACATTTTTCCAAAAGTATTCACAAACGTCATGCACATTTGTTCCTTTTATCATATGTTCAGTTTCTTGCCCTCTATGACCTAGTATTTTAGTAAGATAGTATTGATATGGACACCAGTTAAAATCACCAAGACTTGACTTAGTTATTCTAAGGATGCCATCATCATTAGGTTTCCAAGCATAACTACTTTCTTCATATGACTTCATCATTTCAGCGTTAGTATAATCAGAACTTTTCGTAAAAGATTCACCATTTGGATTAAATTTCATATTAGTACCCCATATCCATTTTACTCGGAGTTATTCTAATATCCCCATTTTTAATTTTCATATACATCTCTACTGCCTCTTCTATACAATTATGACAAATCATACCTTGACTACCGACAGTTTGCATTGCAATGGTAGTATTATACAGACTTGAACAACAACTACACTGCATCTATTCTTCCTCCTCACACGTACATTTATTTAATTCCCATTCTTCTATTTTCAATTCATCACCTATGTAACCCTGACACGATTCACATTCTTCTAAGTCACTGACATCTACATCAAATGAATCAAAACCAACAACCATATGATTTTCCAAACTCATGGTGAAGCCCCCGTAAGAGAAGGAACATAGTAGTAAAGAACTCTACCACATTTTTCACAATTATCAATGAATTTGTCAGTGTGCCAGCCACATTTACAATACATTAAAATCATCACTCTTCCTCCAGCATTATACATTTTTGCAAATAAATTGCTAGGTCCAAAGCCTCTTCCTGTGCATGGATTAACCATTCTTTACGAGATAAATCAGTTCTTTCCATTGTGGTATTATATTTATTTTCACCCAACTTTGCTCTTGCTTCTATTTTCTTTATTACTATATCTTCAATCTCACTCATATTTATTCCTCATGGTCTATTATAACAACTGTCTTTTCTGTTGTTTCTGTTGTTTGTTCTATTATCAACACAGTAGAATCACCAAAGTGTATCTGTGCTGGTGTATTCGTATCTATCATACAGATGCAAGGTAGTAACCAAGCACCGAAATTAGACACTGCTGTGTGGTTTGGACCTTCTGCATTTTCAAGAGTTGCCGATGCAAATATAGATGCACCGTTTCTTTTGAAGGCATTCAGAACAAACTCATTCTCATCTGCATTTGCTTTAATTTGAAAATTTGAATCACTGGATATTAATTTACCCAGTGATGATATTTTTACTATCTCATCGAAATTTACTGTGCCATGTACATCTAATGCCCCACGACCAAAGTTCTGCCATTGATTTTCTTTTGATGCTTTTACTAATCTATCAAAAGTCGGCACTCTTTGAGAACTAATGTTATCGAAACATGGTAATGTCATTTTCATGCTACCACATTGTAATGACAACCTATTACCTCTTCCTTGTTTTATTGTAACATCATTTTTACATTTCTTCAAGAAAGCACTTGTCTTCGATAAATCTGATACATTCAATGTTCCTGTTGATGCTGGTGGTGTAGACAATGTTTCTTTGAAAGAAAGATAATGTGTCATGTAAGCAATCTTAAACGATATATCATTTTCATTAACATGTAAGATTACATCTGTTACATTTTCACCTAACATCGTCAAGTATCTAAGCCACTGTTTTGGTGGTAGTGTTAATTCAACCATATTACCAATACTCCTTTGGTTTTTTGTCACCACAAGCAAAACCTAAATCCCAATCTAATACTTCGTAAATAGGCTCTAGTTTCTTACGAATAAATTTCTCTACCATTAAATCATAATCTAATGAAAAATCTTTGATTTCTTCTGCATCACGGAATGACACTATGTTAGTGGTTGGCATCCCATCAGGAACACCATTCACATAGACCCATTGACCTGAATCGCCTACCCTAAATGGGTCATTAGTAGCCATGTGTTCATTGTAATACAAAGCACCTTTAGCACCATTCGGTGGTACTCTATCATAAGATGCTTTACCTAATCTACCATAGGGTGCTAAATCCTCAATGCTTTTTTCACCTTTCCTTAAGGCTATAGATATCGGTCTAATTTCTTTACTTACATCATTTTCTTCTGCACCTTCGCTTATCATTCGGAACATAGTACGTTGAATGTCTCTTGTTAAGGGAGATGAGTTGGCCGCTTTCAGACCATAGCCTGTAACTTTCAAATCTCCTCTTTTAGACTCCGGCCAAGTTATGATACCAAAGTTTCTATTCTTGCTATTAGCAGTAGTCCAATAGTCAAAAAATGCTTCAAACTCTACGTCCATTAGCGGTAGTTCTAATTCAGTTCTAATCGTTTTATTGAGATGTTCTACCAATGGTGGAACTTCTTCAAATGGTGCTTGTATATAGCATGAATCTGTATGACCTGCTAGTACAGTGTAGCCTTGTCTTTCTGCTTCTGTCATTAGTAATGTAATACTCTCTCTACCCATGCTTGTAATAGCCGCCCCAACATCAGGGTCAGTCCACATACCGCCTATCGCTGCTTGTGAGACATATCCGTAGATTGCATTGGTGGCGACTTTAACCGCTAATTGCATCATATCATTTTTGAATTTATCATCTTCATTAGTGGCTTCTTTGGCTAACTTTTTGTATTCTTTACGTAATAACAACATATCCTCTACTATACTGGGTAATATGCCTTTTTCATCTTGTTCCCATCTACTACCGTCAGGTAACTGTCTGATGTTACCTTCAGTATCAAACTTACTTCTCTTAGTTGTAGGACATAAATTTAGACATACTATCAGTATTGGATATAGAGATGCGAAATCAACAAGTGCGACATTCTGATGTCTACCTGCTTTAGTTTCTAATACATGTGCAGCAGTTAAAGAATCTCTTTGTCTATTGTACATAGATGGTGCTTTCAAATCAGAATACCTACCGAACAATCCTCGAACATAATTAGTAACTCTATGAACAGATTGAAATCTAACTCCACAGAATTGTTGCATTGCAACTAAGAAAGGTATAGCATTTAGTTTCTCATCACATTGACGTAACAATGTAGTATCTCTCAAACAATAATCTACAAATAAATCAAAGTGAGTGTACCACCATGTGCGAACATCTAACTTGTTGCCATCCTCATCTTCATCAATCTTTCCACCTAAACCTAATGCTTTGGCTATGGTATCTAATTTTCTACTCGGCAATTGACCTCTACCTGACTTAATCCATAGAGTTTCAAATCCTGAACCACTCATACCTTTAGCGGCACTGTCAAAGCATAATCTACCTTTGATTGGTTGTTGTGTCTCCTTGTAGCCATACTTAGCGTGAGGCTTTACAATTTCACCTATTGGTGACAATCTTCGAGGGTCAGGTAGTCTTTCCATTAATTTTGGTAAATCTGCCCACATAATTGCATGAGCACATAAAATATCAGGGTCGCATTCTTCTAAGTGGTCTAAGAATGCATTACACATATCAGTTTCATTATCATAAAGATATAACATATAACCGCCTTCTCTATCAATCCAATCAACAGTGTGTTCTTGATTCTCTCTCCATGCAAAAACCACAGGGTGTTCAGCATGACTATCATCAATTGCCATCACTGTTAGAAAGCCATCATTTACATCCCATTCTAAATCAAAATACCAAATTCGTGGTACGAACTCAGGTATCTTTTCAGGATAAGTCTTCAATAAATATTGGTCTTCATATGGCATATCTGCTTCATATGTATCAATCTCTTTCTTGATATCCCAAAAAGCACGTGGGTTAGGTACAATCATTTTCTTCAATTGTTTACCATCTAATCCTTCGGCTCTTTGTTCTTCATCTACATATACACCTTGATACCTTGACATCACTCTACCTAGTCTTCTAGGATTGGTGTTAACAGGAATCCAACAATGTGGTTTCACATACTTCTCATCGTCAGGACTTATCATGCTCACGTACAAGTTACCATTAGCATCCCTTGTACGCTCATACAAGTGAGGGAATGATATTTCATCAAACCCATTTGGATAGTAGTAGTCTATAATCAAACTAACACCTACAATGTGCCATCGTTTAATTCAGGTAGTCCGTAGAAGATAGGTGCTTTACCCACTTCTGTCACTAGAACAGTTCTCTTTTGTCCTTGTAAACCTGCATCCGTTTTACTCTTTTCAAATGAAGCCGTGAATCTTTGTATCAGAACATTGCCTTCCTCATCAAGCGTATCTTCTCTTTCCATTCTAATAATTTGGAATAAGAAATTGTTGGTACTCTTTTCCCAAGCGGGCTTCCATGAAGCATTACTTTCATTTGCACCATGTGCATAGTTAGTTAGAGACAAATGTGTTTCCATAAACACTTTAGTTCCTCTCTTTACTAATGCTCTACATAGAGATACTAACTGTTGGAATCTAGTTTTTCTTATTGCCCAATCCCACTGCGACACCACTCGTTGTCCATCTCCAGCACCACGTACATCTGCTGCACTAATCGCATCGCTCGCTAAACCTAAATCGTTTATCCTCATGTTGTTTACGCATACTGCATCAAATTGGTCTACACCAGTAATAAGTAAACCCCATATATTATCTGAATTTTTAATAGCGAACTGCATTATTTGCATAACTCGATTGTGTGTAGCATCATAGTCAATAGCAGTTCTATTTCCTGTCATATAGACATAAGGCTCGAAAGATTTGATACCAGTATTTTCAGGATAGAATGCACTCTTGTTAGCGAATCCACCACCGTCAAAATCTACTATCCATAGTTGTTTAGGTTCTTCATTCATTTTATTTCATCCCCTTCTTATCATTAAATTCTTCCCAATACTTGTTGTAAGCAGCAGTCACGATAGCAGTTTTACAAGTGTTTTCGTGACCGATTATACCAGCAAAGGTATGTGTGTTCAACGTAGGTTGTTCTGCATCTAGTTCAGCCTGTAAAGCAGCAAAAGGGTCTGCTCTTTCATGGGCAGGTAGTTCTGCGTCTGCTAAGGTTTCTGCTAAGGCTTCTTGTGCCTTCTTAGTCTGTCCAAAGCCAGCCATTACTGTTCACCTTGCTCGGATTCATCAACGGGTGCTTGAACCTCTGCAAAGTCTGCTCTAAGAGCATTCATGAGTGTGTTTACATCGTTGGCAAATTGCTCTAATCTTCTCATGATTAGAAGTCTATTACCAGCAAGGTTACGCACCCTATCAAGTTCCGCTTTCAACATTATATTCTCTTGTTCTAAATTTATTTCTTGTTTATCATTATCTTCAGTCATTCATATCACCTCAATCAAATTGTCCTAAGTCTGTATCTCCACCACTAACTCTAGGTCTAGCCCTTCTTTGGTTGGTGTAAATACCCATAACGGTTAACTTTGGAATTTTACTATTGTCTCTTTGTTGCATACCTATTCTACCAAATATTAACACGGTAGATTTCTCAGCATACTCAAATCTTTCACCTTCACTGTCTACAAAGGAGAATGGATGAGTTAAATCGTAACATGCTGAAGAAACGTTACACAAGACTTCAGCACCATCTCCGCCACCATACGTACTTTGTAGTTCTGATGATGTAAGACTCAAACTGTATGATATACCGGATTCATCGTATTCGGTTTCTCTTCCTTCTGTGGAAAGTCTGTTGACTGTTCCTTTTGTAATTACTAGTGGACCAACTTTACCTTGTCCATCTGCTGTTTGGAATGTTCTTAATCCACTTTCGTAAGCATCACCTAATTCTTCTATTCTAGTAAACATGTCTGTAAAGTCATCAGTAGTCCAAAATTTGAATGGCTCAAGTAAAGGTCTCATTTCAACTGGAACGAATTCATTCGTGTAATTTATGCTATCAACAAAACCACTGTTTGTTTCCAATACATCTTCAAAACCTGCTCTCGCATTATCAGAAGGTGGCTTTGCTTTGATAACACATGGTTGTCCTACGTTTAGAGAGCGTTCCATATCATCTCCTGTAATGTCTACTCGCCACATTTTTATGTCGCCATTGTCAACAAATTCTTTTTGTTCGTTACCAAGGAAATATGCATACCTGCCCATTTGGATGTGAGGGTATGGATAACCTTTCTTTGATATGAAACAAATGTATTGATTATTTCCAGCAGGAATACCCATGCTTGGTGTTTCTGTTATCATTTCAGATGTTTCAATAATTCCACCAGCAGTATTGATGACCCAATGACCATCTTGTTTTTCATAGACTCCACCTTTTCCATCTGACACAAACGCATTAGGGTCTTCTTTGTATTGTCTGACCATCCAATTAGCCAGCCCCTTTCTACGGTCTCCTGCTTTATTAGCAACACCTAAGAAATGACCAACGTAAGTTTGTGTTCCAACACCACCGCTTACTGTACTGCTTCTTAACATAGTAGCAAATTGTTCAGCCCAATCGAGAACTAAATCTTCATCTTCTTCCTGCCAGTTTTCACAACTATAATTAGTCTTGATATAATCAAAAAATCCTTCCTTTACAACAGGTAATGTTTCCCCTGTTCTTTCGGAGTGTTTCTCCAATCTCTCCATTACCCCTTGAGGCAACTCTTTCGTCATATTTTCTTCTTTCATTTTTTTAAACGGGTTTTCATCATTCATTTTTTTTCATCTCCTTCAAGATTTTTTTAACAGTATCATGTAAATTCATGATTTCTAATCTATTCTCCATTATTGCACTACGCAATGTTATTCCTAATTCTTCAATGTCTATTGCTCTTATATTACTCATCTTTTTCCTTCCTTCATTTTTGCTACCAAATAGTCACAGAATGCATAATCTCCAGCCGGCCATGCATAGATGTGTAACATCACATCACCATACGCTTTCATTATGTCATATCTGAATTTCTTTCTTATTTGGTTGTAGAGACCTTGTAGCAGGTTTCGTAGGGGAACTCCGTCATTCAATCCGCTATGAAGGTTACGACGAATTTTATCCCATTCATTGTTCTCTACATATTCCATTATGTTTTCATCTTGTAACTTTTGTAATTTTAATAATCTTTTTTCTAATGCATCTGATTTTCGTGGTAGCACTTCTAACAAATTTATACATGCTCTCAAATCACCTTGCATTAATTCTACCAACAAAGGTAAATCTTTACCCCAAGTAGATATTGTAGATAATTTCATTGATGCTAAAATATCCCATAGCCTTGCAGCACCCTCCTCATTGGATATCGGTTTGAATCTGTATACAGTACACCTTGATTTTATTGCTGGTGTAATTTTAGATTCATCATTAGCAGTAAAAATAACCAGTGCGTTCTTACTATAAGTTTCTATCAATTGTCTTGCAGCATTTTGTGCAGCAGTAGTTAGACCATCTGCTTCGTCTACCAGTATTACTTTTCTGTGAGGACCAACAGGTTTAGTTCGGAGAGTATCTTTCAAATCATTTCGCACAAAATCTATTCCCCTATCGTCACTACCATTAGTTTCGATGTAGTTCATAGAATCATAAAAACTGCCGAGCATACTACGTGCAATGATTCTTGAAGCACTCGTCTTCCCTGTACCTGAAGGTCCAACAAAGAGCAGGGCTGTCGGCCACATGTCGTTTTCTATCCAAGTACTTATATCATTAGTCAAATCTGTTTGACCTACTAACTCGTTTACAAGTAATGGCCTTGCGGCTTCTACCCAACTCATGGTATTATTATAACTAGACATTTATATACTAACCTCCTAGTTATGATAAAATATCTACAATTTGTACAACATCTTGAATACCTTTGTTGTACTGAACTGTCATGAAATAACCATCTATCATTTGCGGTAAAGTATCTTTAGTGAAAGTTAGAACTGACACAGTAATAACTATGCAAATTTCATCAGGTATTATACAGTCATCTTGATTTTCAATCACCATTTGTCTTTTGATTGCATCCCAAATTACAGTTTTGTCTGTAAGTTTATCTGTTTTTATTTCACCAACTGTAAAGAAATCTAATCCATCCAATGCTTCAACTTCTAAAACAATAAACTCATCATCTTTTCTTACTCTATTTAATCTGACATCGTAGAGATGGGAACTTTTTACTAAAATTTCTCCACCGTATTCTCTAGGATTATACTTTTTTCTATTTGGTATTCTAATTACCCCTTGTTGATGTTCAGGGTCATACTTCAACAAACCTTGAAACTGTTCTTCATCAACCATTTTTCTTAGGTTATTAATTACTAAGTGGTCTTGTTCCATACTTAATTTGTTTAATCTATCTTCTAAAGTTAAATCAGGATGATTGAAATAAATTACATCCACAATCTTATTTTCACTGTCTAATTCAACCCAAATTCTATCTTCGTAACTTAGACATTTCATTTTAGTTATGCCGTTTTTAGGTAATATTTGATAGTATAAAACTTCGTCATTCCAATCATCATAACTTGTCCATCTTCTGTATGTTCTTCGAGTTAAATCTCTATGTTTTTCATACCATTTTTGTTTTGTATATGTGTAGAAGTTTTTGTCAGTCATTGACATTTTTAAAATTTTAACATGGGTGACATTATCATTTAGTAAACCATTAAGAATGTTAGATGCTTCTTTGTAATTGTCAAGTTCTAACTGATGTTTTATTACGAAACATAGAAATTTATTTTTTGTAATTGGTGGATGACCTAAAAGACAAGGCCACAATAATTCATTTTCTAATTTAGTTAACCCTCTTGCAATACTTACAAAATTTGGTTTGATACCTTGTTGCTTTCTTTCTCTAATATTATTCCAATTAAATTGATTCCAAGATACTGAATTCAAACCACTTTCAGATACTAACGCTAATGTTAATTTTTTCCATAGAGGCGTTTTGCTGTCACCAAATGATTTTAACACGTCTTCAAACACTGGCTCAAAAACATTCAATTCATCTGCTATATCTGAAAGCATGTATTGTGCTTTATATGGCATTGCTGGAAATAGTAAATCAAAAATCCATTTAGCATGTGTATAAGTCGTAATAAAAGATGCATCAAAAGTACCTTGATATTGTTTCATTCTTGTCGCTAAGTCAAGTAAATTACTTTTCTCATACTCCATACCTTGTCCTCCACAAGTGAGGCTTAGGTTGTGTAGATTTTCCATATAATTCTCTAGTCAAATCAATCATTGAATCTATCGTTATACCCACCTTGTATTTCTTTCCAATAATATAAATACAATCTATCATCAAACTATAATTATTTCTTACAGAATTCCAACTGTTGTCTCTTGAAACTTTGTGATATATATCTAACGCCTCATGTATCTGTTTAGGTGTTAAGTCAATCATCATACCTAATTGATATGCTTTCTTTTCAAATGACATCACTTTCAATCACCTGTGGTAAAAAACCATATGTTGCATCTTCCCAAGCACTTAAAGCAACGTTTGGGTCTTTTGTTTTTGCTTTCTTGATGTCAAATGGATTAGCAAGTACCCTAGTGAATTGAACAAAGTTTTGATAATCTTTCAAACCTTCTTCTAAAATTCTTTTACCTATGTAATTTTGTAAGTAATAACATATCTTTTTCAAATCTATCTTCTTGTTAAAACTCTTTTTCCATTCTATACCCATGAAGTCTGATTCGTTTAACAAAATTAGTATGTCTTGTGGTACTGTTATTCTTTGTCTTATTCTGAAACCGAGTTTACTATCAACTCTCTTCTCCATCCAAGTATGAAATCTAACTTCTCTCAGAAACATACCAATTGCAATTTCTTCATTCATCGGTTAACCTCCTTACATTTAGGGCATTTACGTGTTCTATCATGACCCCAATGGACATCAGCCTTACACCATCTGCATAGTAAATTATTCCTCATTCTGTCTCACTTCCTCAATATAATGTGCTTCACACCACTCTTCATCATGTGAATCGTAGTGAGCCTTCGCATCTTCGTAAGTAGCAAATGGTCCATCAGATTCTCCACTCTTGAAGTGTGTTACCATGTATTCGTATTCTCTCATTCAATCAACTCCAGCACAAAATGACCACCTTGATTATCAAGGAAGTTTTCTATCAAATCATCTAAGTCTTTGAAGGAGCAAATTATCTCCCCATTAGGTTCTACATAATTTATCATTTAATCAACTCCAGTCCATAATATCCATTACCTCTAATTGGTAAGCCCACATATATAGCATAACATTTTTCAGAACAAAATACTCTTGTTCCTACTGCTAAATTTTCTACTATATATTTTGCTTTTTTATCACACATCGCACAAGTGTTAAGATTACCAAACATTATTCTTCACTCTCCCCATTCCATACGGACTCGATATAACTCATTGTTACCCATCTAGTTTCATTATAATTCACTAGTACCCATTCACCTGAACCATCATAATCCCATTCGACAGCCTCACCTACGAATATACCATTACCTTCAGGCTCATCGGCAATCCACGGAATCATTTCACCAATGAAGCGAGATAACTTAGGCACAATTTCCCTCGCTTGCTTGACTTCTGCAAACAAGTCATCAATTTGCTCTTGGTAATCTCCTGCTGCATCAAGGCTGCTGTTGTAAGGTTCGTCTGTATCATTCATTCCTCTTCACTCTCCAAGTATTGTTGTGCCTTCTCCATCCACTCATCTTTCAACTCAAAGAGGCCAAGTGAATGAGGGTGCAAACCCTTCAGGTAATCATCATGCGAGTAGTAATTGCAGTAGCCCAACCAATTGAGTAAGTAGGTAAGGCTTCTTTTATTATGAGGCATCTCAACAAAGGCTGCAAGCACCCTATCACGGAACTCATACATGCGTTTAAGTTCGGCTAAAAGAAGTGGTGCGTCTGCAATCAGATTCGTGGTAGCGTTTGCTCGCTCTATATCTGCATTTAGTTGATTAGAATTAGTATCCCAAAACATATCATAGTCATTGGGAACTGCTTTATCAGTGTTCCACAATTCAACTGACGACTCATGATAAGTATAGTGTCCTTCGTATTTGTCTGTGTCAATCATTCAATCACCTCTTTCATTGGTGATGTTAATTCAACCATTGCATTCATCGGCACTGCTTTGACATTCAGTAATGTATCACCAGCCCTAGTAGATACAGTATGTTCTAACAAATCGCTAATTGCTTTGTTAACTGCATCTGCATACTTTGTATCATCAGTCGACCATTTACTTTCGTTAGCAATTTCCGCAGCAGTATCTTCAATAAACTTAGCAACCATTGTACTGTACACTTCAGGACTGGCATCTTTAGGCACAAAGTTTCGTACCATCATACTAACCAATCTACCTACTATTTTCTTAGTAGGTAACTTAGCAGTCATACGTTGTGTAACCGCACTACAACTTCTATAACCACGACCATTTGTTTTTCCTGTCGTTTTAAGTACATCAGGTTGTATCATTAAAGATGCACCTGTTACCAAATCCTGTATATACAATTGAGGGTCAGCATAGTAATCCTCATCTGCATTGTGTCGTTCTTTCTCTTGCTTCGCAATCGGTCCAGCAATGGCTTTCAATACCTTTGCTATACCATCAGTCCATTCTTGTTTCATTATTTCTTCTTTCATATTTTTTCACTCTCTTCTTTTCTCTTATTTTCTTCAATGACTTTTCTTAATAAATCATCTCTCAATTCCCAAGCAATTTCAGTATGTATATCGGGAAATCCATATGATGGGTCTAAATAAATACCTTTTTTTCTATTTTCTAAAACTTCTCTTAATCTACTTTTCATTATTTCTTCTTTCATTTTTTTCACTCTCTTCTTTTCCTTTTATAATCGCTTCTTGTAGTTGCGGAAGAAGCATCTCCGCTTGTTCTAGTGTAAGCCTTACACCATGTCTTGTATGTTGGGATTCACCAACGGGTCTTTGGACATTCATGATTCTCAAGTCTATCCATTGTTTATTGTAATATTCAATTTGGCTTAGGACAACATGACCTTTACCGTTTTTCCATTTACCTTCAAATGATACATCTCTCCAAATTTCAGTCATTCATTCTTCCTCCTCGTTTGGGTCTATAACTTTACAATAAGTACCGTACAACCAAAGAGGAATCTTCTCTTTAGTAACAGGGTCAACACTACCTATCAGTAAACCTTGTTCACCTGCATCAGCCATTTCCATCATTTCTCTACGTGTAAGTGCTTGAATGATGTCTCCTTCTCTGTTCATGTACCTCATAAACGCTCTATCATCAGTTAGTAAATGATAATCATCAGGGTCAATCTCTACATGTTCACCAGTATTTGGATTCAATAACCTGTAAGCCCATATCTCTATCTCTTGTGTATCTCCACCTTCTAGTAAAACATCTTCCATTTTTATAAATTCAGGGAATGTATTGTAGGGATTCATGTCAATTAGTTTTGTACCATCTTTATCAGCCCAACTTTTAGCAATCTGTTTCTTTTCTTCAACTTCCATACGTTGTGCTTCTTCTAAAGTCGCCGGTGGTTCTTTCCATTCTGTATTCTTTTCATCAAGAGAATACCCTAAATCAAACATAACAGTTCGTATTCCATGCAACGTTTCAATGCAAGCAGGATGTTGTATTGCTTTCTGTAAAGTCCACTCTTTAGTATCTGTTTTCAAGAAAATTAATCCTGTTCCATCAGGACTCCACACACCACCTAAAGGGGAATGTGCAAAATGTTCTTTCGCCCAATCAACAACTCTAGGGTCTGTCCAATTACTCATCTAGTTCCCCTCCTTCATTTTCATCTTCATATATTCAGCCCTTTCATTCATTTCAGTAATATACTTTTCATTCATTTCAGTAATATACATATCAATTACACCTGAATTGCTTCTTTCCCATTCTTCCATTTGCTCATAATCTATCTCATAAATTTCAGATATTACGTCTTTGTATATTTCACGTATGTCGTTTTTTAAATCTTCTACTTGGTACTCCAAACTTTCTTTTTCTTCTATCATATTATTCATAATTAATGTTTTTTCATCTATCAATTTTTTTACTTTTTCGTTCATTTAACAAACCTCCTCAAATGGTGGATATTCATTTTTCCACAAATGCCAATCAACAGATTCATTCAATTTTTCCTTTTTAATAGAATAAGTGTACATATCACCACTAATTAAAGTAATTGATATGTGTACTTCTCCATCTATTTGTTCGCTTTCTATATATTTTATTTCTATTTCTTTTTCTTTTATTTTATTCATTTTATTACCTCTTTTGTTCTTCTTCCGAAATCATGTCGCTTTATATACCTATTCTTTCTCCTCATGTAAAGTGTATACTTTGCAACCTTTACATGCTGTAATCATGCCGATATCGGTTAACATGATTGCACTTCCTTTCACCAACTCGTTACAAGTTGGGCATTCTATATCTGATTCTGCCATTGCTAACACACCAAATATTCTTTCTTTTCCTCTAAATTTACCTTTAAATGTACTATTAGGAATATCTATTTTTACTTCATCGTCATAATCTGCTAAACCATCAGAAGCAGTTATGTCATCTACTGTCATTTCATCTTTACCAGCCATCATTTCACCTTTACCCAAACATCAACATTAGCCTTTCTATTAATACCATATCTTGAACTATGTAATTTTATTGTATCGTCTACTCTAAAACCGCTATGTCTTTTTAATATGTGACTAATTTTAAATTTATTAATTGAATGATTGCTAAGTCTTAACAACTTCCCACTCTTCAATGTTGCACCTTCAAAAATTTCTAACACTGTACACGGTGTATGTTTTTCAGCATACTTTATGATTGCTTCTTCAGCCCTAACACAAGTTTTCTTCATTTTTCTTCCCTCTTTTTATTTTTATTTGTTCTTTTTAGTGGTTTTTGTTTTTTACCAAGTGCGATATATGCTCTATCTAAGTCTTTTTCTAAAACAGAAATCCTATCATTCAATTTTACAATATAACCCATTATTTTATCTTCTTTGTTTATTGGATTTACTTTTTCTTTTTCAAACAAAACATCTATTCGTTTTTCGATTATTTCTTTCATTGCTTGATGTTTTTTCATAGTGTATCCTTCCATATCTGCATTAGTTATATCAGCAACTATATCATGAAGCATATTGATTCTTTTGTTAGTCTCTATTTGAGAATTTGTAATTTTATCATTAAGTTCTTTTCTAGTTAATGCTCTACTATTCATTTCAGACAAAACATATTCTCTCATTTCTTCTTGAATTTGAACTTTAGAAAAGGTATTAGTTGACCTTGGTTTATTGCCTGACATTGTTTCATGTTCGTCACAATATATTCTCCAACTTCTAATACTACTTGTTGTAAACGGTTTTCCACATCTACCATCTTCTACGGGATGCATGCAATACTTTATTGATTTCGTCATGTTCTATCCCTCAAACGACTATCATCTTCGTGCTGAATCTCTACTGTGTCGTACTCATCTATATCTTCTAGGGGAATCCATGTTTTCCTTTCACCTGTTACTTTATGTTTCCATTGATGTGTTTGTTTTCGCCTCATGCAAACCACGCTCCATATCCTATATTGTTTTCACCGAAGTCTAAATTTTCCATGACGCTCGGAGGCAAACTCTCATACGCAGGTGGTAGTGTTAACACATCTTCCATATCCCACATTTCTGCTAAAGCACCATCATATGCTACACGTAATAGATGTGGCATTGATTTACCATTTTGAAGTAGAGGCATCACACCTCTATTGATGATATACATTCTAGCAGGTTCAGAATACATTGTGAAATCAAAAGCAGTCATGAAAGACAATGGTACATTCCATGCTTCTGCTAGTTCTTCACACAACAACAACCGAGTCATGCCATCTTCAATAGATAAGGCTGAATGAACTTCTAGCCATCCAGTGTGTGTAGTGCCAGTATCTTCTACTTTAGATACAACCTTAGTATACAATCTACGTCTAGCCTCAATATGGTCTGCTACCACAGGTGGTATCAAAAACTGCTTACCCAATCTCTCATCAAGTTCACGCAAAGTTCCTTGTATTTGATTAAATAATATCATACTGTCACCTCTTTACTACAACAAGTACACCTTAATTTACCATCACGGTCAAGCACCAGTTGCATTTCAACAGGACCATCTATATCCCACTTGGTAATGCAATCAGGATTATCTCTTGCGAACCAATCTAAATCGAAGTTCATACTGTCACCTCCAAATGTGGTAATAACTTTTTCATTTCCGCAGTGAACTCTTCAACATAATCTCCACCCCAATAGTAATCACAATGTTTCAAAAGTCGTATGGTATCTTTTAGAAGTTTAGGGTTAGCCTTGCCACCCGTATCAACGGAAAATATAAACTCATCGTGTACTATGTTTGCCATTCTCTTAGGTGTACCATTGTAGGCCGTTAGTTGTAATAACATGAACTTCATTTCTTTTGACAATCTTATCTCGTTCATGCTGTCACCCCCATCCACCAATCAGGCGGGCTTGTGTGTCTGTAATGCACACCACCTTTACTGTGTATTTTGCTGTGATAATAGGCACGATAGGCTTTGACTGCATCATCATCTTTGTACTCATCAGGCATAGCCTGAGCGAACGGTGTGAGAGTAGCGTCAGGGATTATCTTCTGTATACCTATCATGTGATAGATAGCGTCAGTACATCTATGCATCTTGTTGAAGCGTTTGTAGTATTCCTCACATAACTGCATAGCATGATGAGCAAGCCACATCCAATTCTCTTGACTATCTCCTGCCCAAACTGTGCATGGGTGATGCTTGTAGCCACCCTTGTAGGGCGTGCCACTCTTAGTCAGTGGCATCTGCTTATCGGTAGCACCCCATCTGCGTAGGGCTGATGCCATCATCTGTGCTGACTCAACAATCATCTTCGGCACTCGCACACAATCTATCGCTTGTGCTGCTTTTACAGGGTCATTATCTAATACAAATATATTCATTCTACTACCTCCTTCAAATATCCTACAAACAATTGTTTACCTTTGTCAATATCATTGTACTCCATGTGTACTAAGCACATATCTTCATCAGCCCAATTCCATTCCAACAAAGTCCAGCCTGTATCTTTTCTCCATATACTTCCTAATTTCATTTTCTCATTACTCATTCTAAATCACCTCTCTCACACTACACCCATCTCTAGGTGGGCTTCTACGCCGCCCACCACTCATATGTCCACCGCACTTACTACATCTCCACATTGAACCATCCACATGTCTACCACCTCTTAGGTATCGAATGTTATCACCCCTTCTCCAGTCACACTTACTCATACTGTCACCTCTTTCATCGCCATCTCATTAATTATTTCATCTCTAATTTTTTCAAAACTTGGTGGGAGAAGGTCTCCAAAATCAGATGTAGTCAAATACATAAAATGAACCAATTTTTTTATTTGTTTTTTCGATAAATTATCAACCTCAAAAGCATCTACGCCACTAAATAAACTATCCATTTCAATACATCTTCTTATTACCATTTTTAATCTTCTTCGTTCTCTTTGTGTTACCATTTATAAATCACCTAATTGTATATTTAATTCCTCAACAACATCAGCCCAATTCTCACTTGCCCAACCACATGGTTCTTGTATTCCAAAACTACCTATTGTATCACACGCCGCCATCACATAATATTGTGCCTTTTCACATATTTCTATGGCTCTTTCTATCGCTTCTGCTTGTCTTACTTTTCTTTTTAATTCTTCACTAATCATTACTCTTCCTCCGCAAAAATACCTGTTGCTTTTTCATAAGCAGTGTAGATGTCGTCATCGGGATAGAGATGTCTATGCGTTTCTTCTAACCACACAAGATATGCAAGGTCTTCTGCATATTTTCTCTCCATTGACTCAAGTACATTTCTTAGTCTTTGTAAGTCCGATGGCATTCACTCTTCCTCCTTGCGTACTGCTAATACAATACTTTTGATGTCACTTATTATTGATGAAACATCTTCAATAGATACGAAATTACCGTACACTTGAGCCGCTAAGTCTGACATATCTATGTGTTTTGTTAATTCTTCATGGTCAATGAACTCTTCAAGTTGTGATACATCTATGTCTATGTCTACATTTTCTGCCACCGCATCATAGTCAATATATTGACCAAGGGTCTCATATTCTATCTTGTCTGCTAAAGTATAGTAATCAATTTCTAAGTGGTCAGCAATCTCACTCTCATTCATTTCACCAGCAATATCAGCAGGGTCAATACACATTGCTTCTGCTAATTTTTCATAATCAATATCTATATCATGTGCTACTTCGTAAAGCGTATCTTCAAATTTATTAATCAGTTCACTCATCTTCTTCATCATTCTTTCATCTATCTTTTTGTTTAACCATTTCATTATCATTCTTCTTCATCTCCATTCATTGGTACATATCGTGGACCAACTACATCAATTACCATTTCCGCTTCTGTTGCAAACTCCAATAACTGTTGTACTGGTTGGTCTAGTGGTTGTAAGTCAAGCATAGCACCTTCAGGATGATTTGCTTCACTACCTTTAATGAATATCTGATATGAACCATCTGCATACCTAAGTACATCAAATGGTATGTACATCAATTCACCTGAAGCAGCCGACTTAAGTATCGCTGGCTGTTCTCTTAACCACATAGAAACATCGTCAGCAGTACGCATCTTCAAAGCGATACCATACTTTCGACCACGTTTTACGGTACTACTCACACCTTGTATGTGTAGCCTACCTATGTCGTAGTTACATTTTATCTGCATTCTTTCTTCTTCTTGTTCATTCATCATTTTTATTACCTCTTTTATTTTCTTTTATTATTAGACCTTTATATACTAAATTACCAATCATTTAACTTCCTCTCTATTTTTTTTGTTTCCTTTCTACGTTCAATCACAACTTCAGTTGAGTATATACCATCATCTTCTATACTCACAAATGCAAGTGGTCTAATCCTATTAGTTATCTCACATTTGAATCGTCTGTCTTGCCATCTCATACCACCTTTTTCTATTCGTAACTGTTTAGGTTTTTCTTTCTCTATGATGTACATTTTACTGACACCATTGTGCATTTCAATTGGATGAAACATATCACCTGTTGCTTCACATTTTTCTGCGAACTCATCGTAGTTCTTATCATCCAAACTCATTTCACCTATCTCATGCATCACATCTATGTTACCGCATACACTACAAGGCAACTTAGCATCTGATACCTTATTAGTTCTGAATTCGTAGTGACCACAAACATCACACCAGTATAAGGCATAACCTTTGATATGAGTGTTAGGTATTGTCTTAGGTTTACCTTTGTCGCTAGTAAAATAATTCTTACCTACTTGTTTTTTCTTCTTACTTTTACTACCCACACTCTCTATCTCAATTTCATCAGCATCGAAAGAATCTACTTTTATGTTATCCCAATTAAATGATGTACCACTTGATAATGTTTCTACCTTATTTTCCCCAAATGGTATTTGACACACTGTTGATATGTACTCTTGTTGTGATTTGGCTTCTACTGCATGCGTACAATAACTGTTTCTTACCCATTGTATCAACTCACCTGCATCTTTCCATGTTTGATTCTTCTTCTCAATCATAAGGTGTGCAAAGATAGCCAACTGTACACCAGTGCGACCATGACCACCCATGCATTGACAAGAGATAGATTTGATACCTTTAGCCTTTACATCAGCAACAAGTGATACCCAAAACTCTCTACCTACGTTGCTAGGTATATCAAAATCAGGCCACTCTAACTCAATAATGTGTGGAGCATTCAACGATTGTACATGGTTGACACAAGTGAAACCATCAGGTATATTGTCAAAACTACGTGCAACACGGATGACACCTTGTGGACCAATTGCTAAGTCGGGTAGTGGTTTCATTTTCATCCAACCACCGTTACGTGTATTACCACCAGCATATACTCTTACACCATCAGTCGTTTCAAACACTAAAGGATTACCTGTATGACAATTCATTTTATTCATTCTAAATCACTTCCCGCTATTGTAGTAGTTACTTCATTCGTCCAATCCTCATCTGTGGCAATCTTTTTCTTGAGTTGCTTCTTCAACATACGAGCCAACACTTTGTACATTGGGTCTTCCTTGTCTAATCCATTCCAAGCCTCAACAAACATCATAGTATCTACATCATCGTATTGTTTTTGTTTTATCATTTGAGCCACCCTGTATGTAATAAGTTTCGATTTGTTGTGTTCTAGTGCAAAGAAAATCGAAGGTGCTTCATCAGCAAGCAACATAGAACTAAGTTGATTATCCATTCCCAGTGACACTGTAATTATATCTTTTTCATCGCAAACAGTACAATCGTCATGACCACATGGTATGAAGTAATCATCATTCAAAGTGTACTTCGTATCGTGATGTAGCCATTTTGGGCCTAAAAGATTAGCAGTAACTTGCAAGGGTTTGTGTACTTGATTACCACAGATAGGTGTATGTTTGTAACTCATTGTTGATTTCTTCAACAAGTAATCAAACAATTCGTACCAATCATTCTCCGGTCTAGTCGTAGTAAATGTCTCTTCCAAGAATGTACGAGTCACTTCATAAGTCTTGAACATTCTATTCAAATCTTTTTGCTCATGAGCAAACCAACCTACAACACTGTCTGATTCATTTAGTGTTCCGTAATCGAATGCTGTCTTCTCCAAGAATTTATTATACAAATTACCAGTGTTATGTGCATAGTTTTCTACTATGTTTGCAAGTGTAGTAACTTTTTGTATGTTAGATTCATTCTTATCACTATTGAACTTTATAATCGCTGATGCTAAATCAGCAACACCAAAAGCACATTCAGCCCATTTTTTACCACCAAAATTCTTTTGCGGCCAACCAGTTTGGAATTGTTTACCACACCATCGTAATGCTTTTTCCATTTCCTCATATGTCAATTCGTAACCTTCCAATGCAAGATAATAGTGCTTACGGTCTTTACTAGGTGATACTTTATCATGAAGTTCAATGAACTTACTACTACCTATTGCTGCTACAATCGCTGGAGTAAACTCTATCGACATATCAGTCTTCATACCAAAAGCATGTCTTAACTCACCAAAACATAAACCAACTGCTGACTTGACCAACCAACCACAAAATGCACCACTCAAATGTGCATTATGTTTGGGATTCATATTGAAACCTGATAACCATTGGTGGAAATAATGTGCAAACCAACCTTGTTGCCTACGCCACTGTGTTCTGTTTCGTTCTAAACCATCAGCAAAAGCAGCAATATCATCAGGTAGATATGGATTGTATGGGTCAGGGTCAATTGGAAGTCCTTCTTCTTTAGCAACATGTGTAGGGCTACCTTCTACCCACACATCACCAACAGATACTTCAGCCACAATATAAGGTATACCATGTGACCTACAATGTGCATAAACATGGCTACCTAACGAACCATTAGGATGAGATATAACGAAGCCTTCAGGCATCTTATCCTTAGTGATGTTAGCCTCTAACCACGCTAGTTCTTCCAAACCTTCTGTTCTCCATACATCTTTGACATCTATCTTACCAACACCGTTGGGTACTGCACCCATCTCTTTAGAAAGTGTTTCAACTGTTTTACCATCTATTAGTCTATTGTATACAAAAGGTGGACCACGAACTGTATGCGGTTCACTACCTCTTATCTGCGTTAGATGAGATGAACCATGACCATACATTTCTGTCAGATAGTTATCATCTTTCTGATACACATATTCTAATTCATATGTATTAGGTGCATGATGTATGGTCTCAAAGTGTTTAGTGCATGACTTCTCATTTGGATTGAACAAGTAACACATCTTTACACCGTCCTTACCAGCAGTGATACCATCATGGTCACGACCAATCCAAGCATACACATTTGGTACAGCCACCATGCTAGATGTAGCAGGGATGAATGGTTGTAGTAACATGCAACCGTTTGGGTCTTCTTCTAACATTACACCACGCAGGTAGTTCCATCTTTCTTCCAAGTTGCCCATTGAAACTTCTATGCTTTCCAAGACACCATGTCTAGGATTTTCTGGACAGGCTCTAAGAAAACCTTTTTCCTCATCTAGTCTTTCAAAAGCACTCAATACAATATCATAATTATCTTGTAATAGTATCAGTTCAGTATTAGGTATCTTGTATTTACCTAGTCCTGACTTACATAAATCTACATAATTTAGGAAACTCTTAGCCTTTTGTGACCCAACTTGAGATGTACGTGAAGGATTTACTGTTCCTTTAATACTTGAGACTTTATTGATTGTCTCTTTAATCTCACTGTCTACTTTAACATCATCTTTTAGCACGTCAAATAAATCATTAAAATCCATTTCATCATATTCTTTATCCATCTTAGTTCTCTCCTGTTTGTTCATTCATTACATTATCTGCTGTATTTTTGAGTACCATCGGTACGATGTTCTGAATTTTCTCACTCCAACTAGAATCTATTCTACCTGTGGCGGTTATTTGTTTACATAAATCAAAGGCTTCATTCTGTTCAGTAGGATTACCAAACATAACCATCGTTTTCATTTCCTCTGCATTAGGTAAGTCTTCAGGATTTTTATCCCACTTCATCCTCACATCAACTTTTATCTCTCTAATAGTGATACCACTGCTATCTGCTGGTATCTCAATGTCTTCTTGACCACTAGACAAATCCCATACTCTATTATTCAACTTAGCAACTGGCATTTTTGTTGCCATCTTTATAATCATGTCTCGATAGTATGCTGCTTCTTTTGCAGTATTACAAATATAATCACCCAGTATTGTAGGACCAATACCTAAAGCATATACAGAACGTTGCTTAATAGGTCGCCATTCAAACTTAGCCATTTCATGACCATATGATTGTTTACTACTGTACTTGACATATTTCCATCCATCACCACATCTACATATTGGTTTACCTGTGTCATCTTCTGATTCACCTGCCGCATAACAAATCCTACATGCAGTATCGTTTTCGTGTCTATTTTTACTATGAGTATCACTAACCCAAACAGATATCTCATTAAGCCAATCCCATCTGTTCCAACAATGTGTCGCTGTCTTACCACGACCATGCTTCTCGACAAGAGAACGACCATCCCAATTTTTCATACGATTCAACGATTCTTTGACATGTTTTATTACAGTCTCTTCAGGTATCATTTGTGCTGCTACACGTTTCACTCTATCAAATACAACAATTTGTGATTTCTTGAGTTGTTGTGTAAGATGTCTTGACCTGAATTGGTCGTTGTTCCAACCACTATGCACAACTGTACCTTTACCTCTGAACCATATTGTTTTCCAGTCACTACTTGAATCTGACTCCTTTACCATGTACCAATCTTCTTTCATAGGAGCGTCATGATGACTACAAAAACCATGATTTGGGTCATCTTCAGCAAAGCCACAAACACCTTTTGTCTGTCGTTTTATCATCTGAGTTTGTAAACCATCAAGAGAAAATAAGTCTGTACCATGTGTTTCACACAACCAATCAAACAGTTCAGGTAATGCACGAAGATGACAAAGTACAGTGTAGTTGGTCTTGTTAGGGTTGATTGACCATGATGGTTTGTCTTCTGTAAGTCTTACACTAAGCATTGACCTTATTTCTGATGGCATGTTTACTGAGTCATAAGATGGGTCATAAGGGCGACTCGATGCAGCAAAACACAGTATCTTTTTTCCGTTTGCATCATGATGATGACTGATATCAGGTAAATGATAATCGTAAGTATCTACTTCATCATGACCACATGATACACTTAGTGGGTTAAGTAATTTACCGTAACCGACTGCACCCGTCATCATCACTGAAGCAATACGTGTATTCTGATTTACCATATCACTCCACGTCAATTTCGCATTTGGTCCATGATTAGCAAGTGTATATGCCACTGCTGCATCGATAGGCCAACAAAGACCTAAAGTATCTCTAGTACGACCAAGTGTGTTATCTACTTCTATTGGATTATCAGTCCACAGCAAAGTCTCTTCAACTACACCAGCATCAATGAATCTTTTCCAACGATTTTGCCCTTGTCTTTCCGCTTTACCCATATCAGTTACCTCCAGATGGTATCATAACAATGTCACTAACGTCATCTATATTCACATACTTTTTGTCCGTAATAACTTCAGTTAAACTCCCTGTAAGATATTCTTTATCTTGTATACCTGCATAATAACCCCTTGGTATACACGCTGGAATTGCTTCGTACACCGTTTCACCTTGTAGTGGTCCGTTCTGTAAAGTATAACTTCCGTTGTATGCATATGGATTATTCCAACGGAACTTTACAGGAACTAACTTAGTTTTGTCTATATCTTTTTGCTCAAACCACCAATGCATTTGACTTTGCATTTCATGTCTAAGCGGTGATGTGATTACATCTACTTCTAAGGCTATAACTCCATCAGTGGATTCTGCACCGAGTATGTTATCTTTCGTAACTGTCTCTTGTTGTTGGTTCTGTAACCATTTGCGTTTTCCCCAACTTGCTATTCCATATATTTGCCCTGTCTCAGTGTGTTCCCAACCACCAGTCCATTGACCATACCCATTTTGGCTACTACACTTGAACTGACGTTTTACGCCATCAGGACACTCAAAGGACTTGAGCGAACCTTCTTCCCATTCATCATTATCTATCTTATCACTTATATCTTCATTCATTATATTCCCTCTCCTGTTATTCTTGTTAACAACTTATGTAGTTCATCATTATCTCTTACATTAACAGCAAATATTGTATCTGATACATGTATATCCACCACACCGCCATTATCACTACTCAAAGCCGACACATCAAATTGTACTGCTGTTATATCACTACGTCTAATTTTGGTGTGATATGTACTTTGATTTCTGTATGTTGTCACTTTTATCCATTTTTCTTTCTTAGTCTTCGACATGATTTCTTCTATTACTAGACCTTTATATACTAACTTTATTTTTTGATTGGAAATAGAGTTTTGGTTACAATGTTCTTTTATATACTAACTACGCTATGATGTGGGCTACGTCATCAAGGGAACTATCATCATCCGTGTGAGGGTAAAATTTGAAAATAAAAAAAAGGCGAGGGCTGTTAAGCCCCCGCCAGTTTGTTATGTAATACGTGCGTGTGTTAATAAATTCCTTTCTCGACTAAGAATTTATAGAAATCAGGATTGTATAATTTAACATTATGATTATAATCACAAGCATAAGCATCTAAACTTCCTTGTTCACCATAGATTCTTCCCACAGCAGTTAGACCAAGAGTCCATTCAACTTGATGAAATATGTCTTCTGCCCACCCTATGAAATCTCTTTCATAATCCTCAATATGCGTGTATTCATGCTCATCGTACAAAAAGATTTTTTGATTACAATAAAAGCAACAACAATCTATGTGTGTAAAATAATTATTTAATTCTAATTCTAATAAAAACTTATTATCATCCTTCATACTCTCAACTCTCCATTAAATGTTTGCGAACTCTACCGTTGCTAAATATCTCAACCCTTGAAACATTACACTCCCATTGTAAATGGTATAATAGAAATTGTTCTACTCTACCGCCATCCATAAGTTCTTCCTCACTCTCAGCCATTGGTGTTTCATATCCACACTTAGGACATACTAATCTTAATTCAATCATAATACTTCATCTCCTTAACAGTATATAAAGAACAAAAAACTATGACTCCGCTTCAAAAAATTCTGCTATTTCATCTAAGCATTCTAATTCACGCAGCCAATAATTTATTGTTTCTAAATCTGTTGCTTCTTGTATTGCTTTTATTATTGTATTTCTTATACTCTCATTCATATTTCTTCGCTCCTTTATCATCATCTTTGTCTTTATTCTTGTAGTCATTTAGTATAGATTCTAACTGTGCCTTCTCCTTACCTGTGGCTGACTCAGCCATACCTGTCAGTATCTCCTCAATCACATTGACTCTATCAGATGCTTCTCCCCCATCGGTAATTGCTCTAAGCACTTCTCTCTTAGCCTCAATCACACGGTCAAAGTGTTGGTCAACAGTACCATCAACAGACAAGTAGATAGCCCAACAAGTATCACCAGTAGCACCTATTCTATTCACTCTATTCTCCGCTTGTTCTTCCCAACCTGATACCCACTCACGCTCAATGAACACTGTGGTATCAGCAGCAGTAAGAGTAAGTCCTTCCTTCGCTGCTATGGTAGAGCAAAACAATACATCAACCTTACCTGCTTGAAAGCCTTCTACAATCTGTTGTCTCTTCTTACCCGGCGTTTCACCTGTAATCATATAGATATTAGTTCCACGATTTTTTAATCTGAAAGCATCACCACATTCTTTCAACACATCTCTATGATGTGCAAATACAATGATTGGTTTGTTGTTGTTCTGAAGTCTATATTCTTCTATGTATTCAACTGTGTTATCAACCTTTAAATGAGCACATTTCTTTCTCAAGTCAGTAAGCATGTTAAGAACGAAACCTGCTGGCATACCACCATGACTCTTATAATTTGCATACTGTTCAAACCATGATGATTGAACATCTTTGTATTCTCTCAATTGTTTTTTATCAGGTTGGACAGGTAGCATTGTTCTTACTTGGTCAGGTAGTTCAGGAAGAACTTCTTTCTTTAGTCTGCGTATCATAAAGTCTCTAGTTAATGCGTGTAACTCTTCTAGGTTACTAGCACCATTGACAACAAGATGACCCCAATCATTCTTGTGTGCATCACAATATCTGTACACATAATTCATCCACTTACCTTTCCAATCAGCAGGTCTTACTAGACATAGTGAATTGTAAAACTCAACAGGTCTGTTAGGTATAGGAGTACCGGACATCAACACAATTGAATCAGATTGTTCTGCAACCTTTACACTACTCTTAGTTCTAGCAGCCTTGTGATTCTTTATGTAATGTGACTCGTCAAACACAACGATGTTATACCCACGCTCTAGTAAGTTACTCTCCTGTTTGTTCATCTTGTTGTAAGTGATGACTGTAAAGTCTACATCTTCTAATACATCATTACCTTTCTCAACTACTTGCACTGTAACATTCTTAACCCAACTAAGTATTTCTTTTCTCCAATTGTATTGTACATTGGCAGGTGCAACAATAAGCACAGGCCATTGTTCAGGATGAAGTGCTGCGTATGCTATGGCTTGTATTGTTTTACCAACACCCATGTCATCTCCAATGATGAATGCCCCGCCCGATAGTATGCCAAACTTTACACCTACGTACTGAAATGGATATAACTTTTTACCTTCATGGAATACTTTAGATAACTTTTCTTCCATTTCTGTATGGTCATCAAGGCTCACTGCATTACTGATTGCTATCCTTTGTACCTTGTCTGTAAGGTATGACTCTACTTCAGGTATGGCTCGTATGGCTGCTGACAATGGGTGTTCATCTCCCAACAACTTCAACAAATCCAAAGACTTGTGCAAGGGTACATTCCATGCTTTGCTGTCTGCATCCCAACGTCTGTTTTCTTTTCCTAACTTCACAGATATAACATTCACAGTCTTAGCATCGTAAGGGAATGATAACACAAGTCCACCTTTGATTAGTGTTGCTTTATATTCATCCGGTGATATCTCATCAACAACATTTAGTGCATCATCACAATCATGTAAGTATGCATGTAGTTCAGTGGTAATCCATCTTCCATTCAACACCCGTATCGCTTCTTCAATCACAGTTTTATCTCTCAACAAGTACATACTCTTAGTAGCAAAATCAAATTTGTAAGCATTCCTAAGACCCTCATACTGCCAACCAATACGCATTTTTAGTTCTCTATGAATCCTATTGTTCTCATCAAACCCATGATGTTCTAAGCGTAGTATCAATACATTGTTATTATACTTGAAACCTTTTTGGCTTACACCTACATCATTGTGTGGTGTAACTGAAATTGTACGGTATATCTTTTCATCTTCAATTTGTTCAATCATAGCATCAATATACCTGTCAAGTATACCTAGTTCCTTTGCATCTCTCCTTGCCTGTTCAGCATCGAAGTTTATTATCTTTGATACATCTGCGTATTCAGGGTCTTGCACATCGTGTTTCTTCATGACTCTACGTGCCAATGTCCATTGTTCTTTTGCAATTTCTCTTTCGATACGTTTTTGTTCTCGCCTCGCTTCTCTTTCGATACGCTCTTGTTCTTCTTTGATTGCTATTGCTTTCTTACCAGCATCGCTGATTGCTTTCAATGCCTCAGACCAATTAACATTAGGTGGATAACCTGCAAGATGTTGTATGGTAGGTATTTGTGTGTTGATATATTTCTCCAACCTTTGTGCTAACTCTACGTATTGATATTCCTCTACTTTACCTGCATCTACTACCTTTTGGAAGAATGGTGCATCAGGTTTGTTCGGCCCGATATCGTCTAGTTCATTCTCAACATGCACACCCATAAATGCTTTAATCATCCTGAACATATCTTTTGTGTTTGGTACAAATACTTCGCTCATTCAATCCACCTGCCTTCATCGCCTCTAATTTGGTATGCTTCGTCAACATAAGACATCATTATATCTCGTAAGAGTTCAAGGTTAGGTTTCTCAACAGGTAAAACTTGACCCTCTTTTTCATTCTTGTAATATACTACATCATCTATCTTATCAAGTAGTCCTTGTAACCGCTTGACTTCTGCTAGGAGAAGTGGTGCGTCTGCTATGAGTTGTGCCGTTGCATCTGTTGGATTGGAGTACAAATCATAAGGCATCATCAACTGTACTATATCTTTACCATGTTTGTCTAAGAGTATACCACTCAGCGTTCCTAATTTCGTCCAATTCCAATCACCTTCTGCGTGTCCATCATACTTGCTTGTATCAATCATTCAATCACCTCAATGTTCTTTACTTCCCAATTGTATATGTCGTAGTCTTCCTTGTGACAATACTCACGCAGACTATCCACTTGCTTCTGTAACCGCTTAACTTCTTCAAGGAGAAGCGGTGCGTCTGCCGCAAGTATAGCATCTTCTTTCATCCATTCAATCCATAAATGCCCATCAGATTTATCCATGACAACCCAATGCTCACCTCCCCACATAACCCAAGCCTTGCCTTCTTCCATTTCTTCTTCCCTCGCATACCACGGCCCTTCTGTATGTCCTTCGTATTTATCTGTGTCAATCATTCAATCACCTTCCATCTGTAAAGTGTATCTTTACCCTTACTTCTTTTGATGCCGATTATACAATCAGTAAGTATAGCCCCGCCACCTTTACTTCTTTTGTTGTGAAGAAGGATAGGGATTTTTACTTGACCGCCTGACCTACCAACCCTACCTGTAATACCATACCTATCGTTCCAAGACTTACCTGTTTTGGTATCACCGTAGTCTAAAACTACCCTAGTGTTGTTTGTTCGACAACGTTCCAAGACTCTAATGACTTCATCATCAGTTCTCTCGTCATAACTTGTTCCATTAACCAACTTGTATTTTGTAGACCATTTTTTCATTCTTTCATCACCTCACAAAAGTTATTGAACCAATCAGTTCTATCTTCGTGATTACAATTTTCCCACACATCAACTGCTTGCTTTATCCATTCACGCAATCGTATGACTTCTGCTAAGAGAAGTGGTGCGTCTGCTATGAGTGCCGCATCCACTTCTTTGTCTATTGAATCTCCACTTAGATGCCTTCCTGTGATTATGTAATTCTTGTATTTTCCTTTCAGTAGTATTGAATCCTCTTCGGGCCATTCCCACGGTGCAGGTGTGTGTCCTTCGTATTTGTCTGTGTCAATCATTCTTCTTCACATCCACAGTAGTTCTCGGTGTTCTCATCGCAAGTGGGGCATCGTTCAATGATGCTCTCACAATACAAGTCGTGTGCTGAACCTTCTCTTCCTCGGTATGCACACCTGTTTATTGCATCGTGCAACTTCTTGTTATCTTCACGCAACTGCTTGTATGCATCAAGGAGAAGCGGTGTGTCTTGTATCAGGAGTCTGTTAGCCTCACTACCAACAAGATGAACTTCGGGGTCACGTATGTACCAAGTACAAGGCTCTACCCATTCAACCCACCATCCACTAGGATGTAACTCACTTTTGCTTCCTTTTGTGTGTCCTTTGTATTTGTCTGTGTCAATCATTATTCTTCCCCCTTTATCAGTTCAGAATAAACAGAAAACCAATCCGAGCGACCTAATACATCTTCAGCCATCTCCAATCGGTATTCTGTTTCATCCAACTCTTCACGCAACCGCTTGAGTTCTGCGAGTATCTCTAACCCCAACGCCTGTAAAATGTCAGGGTGTGTGTCATCACCTTGTAGTATTTGTTCAGCCATGTCTGTGTCAATCATTCTTCCTCGCCTCCTAGTATCGCTGACAGTATGTAGTCAGCCGCTTTCTGTGCATCACCAAACGCTTTGTTCAATGCTTTGTCTTTATCTTTGCAAGCCTTGAGCCATGACTGTAAGTATGCTACGTTGTTAGCATTCTCTTCGGCCACCAAGTCAGGCTTGAACTCACCACCAAGAGTAAGTGTAACAATCAATGAACCAAGTTCAGCAATCAATTCCTCGTAGGCATACTCCGCCGAACCAAAGCGAGACTTGAGATTTCTATTTAGTCTTGTTGCATATCCAGTGGAGTGAACTGCCTCATGTATAGCGGTCATCACTTCACCCATGCTGTCAGCGAATGAATCATGTGGTGGTAGTACAATCTTATCATGTTCTGGTGAATAGTATGCTCTATCGCCACCTCTTGAGTAATCAAGATTGACTTGTGATGCTACGTATTCATCCATGTGTTCCATCATTTCTGATGTAGGTATTATCTCTTCAGCATTCTCAACAACGGGTGCAACATAGTCCTCACATTGTTCAACACAAAACACTTCATAGAATCTAAGTGTACGACCATAGTGTTCTTCTTCCTCACCCTCGTCATTCTTCTTAGTGTACTTAGTAGGTTTGAAGAACTTGATGCTTACACCTGTACCATTCTTCAAGCCTTTGATTGACATTTTCTTAGCCATCAACTGCTTACGTGTAGCAAACCGTAGGTCAGTCCAACCATTAGTCATCGCTTCAATCCAAAGCATGACTAGATTACCACCACGATATGATTTCTTAGATACTAGATTGGATGGCATACTACTCTTACCACCCTTCCATGGCTTACGCCAAGCCAAGTTCTCACCCTGTATCGCACTCTCTAGTTTCTTGAACCACTCATCGTTAGCAGTTTCTTTCTTCATCTTTGCATATTGTTTCTTCTGTTGCATACTCATCGCCATATTATTTCATCTCCCTTATCTGTCTTGCTATTGATTCTCTCATCGCTTTCTTTTCTTCATCTGTATAGCCCATGTTTATCCATTGAGAACCACATTGTTCACAAAAGAAATCATTTGCATCTTCATCATAGTCCACAGATTTCTCACTACATTCTTCTGTCACATCACAATGTAACCAATCTTTCTTCTTTATTTCCTCTATCGTCATTCTTCTATTCATATTATTTCATCTCCTTTGTAGGCCAAGCAATCTTTCGTGCTTGTGCTAACTGTTGTAGTAACTCATCGTAAGTATTGTACATGTTACCATTCTTACCATGTATCTTCAATTGTCTAATCAAGTAATCAATCTGTGCTTTGGCTGCCTGTTGGTTCATTAGATATTCATACTTCAACTGTGAATCTCTACCCCACTTTTCTATCTTAGCCCTGTCGATTTTACTCCACTTACTCTTGTTCCTTATTCTTTCTTCTTCATTTGCAGGTAAATACCTGTCATCATTTTTACTATTATATTTTCTTCTTCTCATTTTATTCATCTCCTTCATTTACTAGACCTTTATATACTAACTTCAAACTAATCTACTCCTTACACATTCATATACTAGGTAGCCAAGTGACCACACAAACACAACACCAACAAAAACTATTGGAAACATATCTACTGTACTCATGATAACCACCCTGTCTCGTTCAAATCGTGTAACTCTTTATCTGTCAGCGTTCTATGTCCTTTTTCTTCTGCTTGTTTACATGAATAACAAACATTGTGCAACTCATCATGTTGATAACTACCTTCACACTTGTGGGTATAATGCCAACCAAAATCACCTACATTATGTTCAGTATTTATTGGCAGGTCAGTGTAAACATTACCTGAGTGACGACATTTGTATGTATACATTATACCTGCGACTTTTGCTTTCGTATCTTTCAAATGACTTGTTTGGTGTGCGTCCACTTCATAATCTTCTACCCTTCTAATTGCTTCGGCTTTACTTACTGTGGCATTTGGAAACATACTTCCTTTACCGTACTCAGCATCCACTGAGAACAAATCTTCTTCCCATCTTCTACGCATTACTATATACTGTACTCTTATTACTTCATCACCATGTTTACTTTCCATTTTCCAAAATTTAGGATGTTGGACATACATCTCTCCGTATGCTGTGTCATAGTCACTGTAATAACTCATTCATCATCACCTTCCTTAGTTCGGTTGTTGAATAGTTCATCCACACTACGGATAGTTCCTCTTATCCAAAACATATTCTCTTTCAATTTGGCTTTATCTCTATCATTACCATAGCGTTTTATTTGCATGACATCTAATGCAACCATCTTTTCCCAATTTAAAAGTGCATTTTTCTTTACGCTGATTAATTCTTTAATCATTTTATCATTTTGTGGGGTATCTTCATGTGCATGTTCTAAAATAACACCCCTAAATGCTTCGTATGCTTTGTA
>Ga0208767_1000030_pt1 | contig 77172 bp, 52 predicted proteins | sample VirMetDEL_Mar_21_FD_184514 | JGI IMG/M metagenome (GOLD analysis project Ga0208767, IMG submission 184514) | Aqueous microbial communities from the Delaware River and Bay under freshwater to marine salinity gradient to study organic matter... | ecosystem: Environmental > Aquatic > Marine >...
CCTGTTTTAATTATTGAATATGTATAAGCATCTATACTGTTAGTATTACCACCACTAGGTGCTGAACCACCTTGCCATTCTGGTGTAACACCACTACCATCTATTTGAAAAGTATTGTTATAGTATGCTGTACCACCATTGGTAACTAAAAATACGACAGTAATAACATCTCCTGTATCCATAATACTATCAAGACTTGTACTGCCATCTCCTCTTACATTGACTGTAAAGTTACCAGATGCGTCTGTTGTATAGTATAAAATTGATTGTGTTTTTACATCATAATTTATTGTGCCAGTTGCTGCAGTAGCTGATACTGTCGCAGTTTCTTGCACGTGTTTTGTAATTGTTGCTGAATCTAATGTCTTGTTTGTAAGTGTTTGTGTGCCATCGTTTAATGTTACATTTGAACTAAGTCTGGCATCAGCTAATGTACCTGTTGTAATGTCACTTGCATTTGTTGCAGTTGGTGCTACAGCTGCCCATGAAGAGCCACCATACACTTTCATCTCATTTGATGAAGTATTAAAATACAATGCACCTGTAACCAGAGCATCGCCATCATTGTCTACTGTTGGGTCAGAACTCTTAGCTCCTAAATATCTATCATCAAAATCATCATAACTTGCTGCTGCATTTGTTTCACTAGTCGCTGCTGCAGTTGCTGAGTTACTTGCATTAGTAGCAGAAGTCGCTGCATTGGTTTCAGAAGTTCCAGCATTTGTCGCACTTGTAGCTGCAGCTGTCGCACTATTAGCCGCATTAGTTTCACTAGTTGCTGCCGCTGTAGCTGAGTTAGCAGCATTTGTTTCGGATGTACCTGCATTAGTCTCTGAGGTTGCTGCATTGGTTGCACTAGTTGCTGCATTAGTGGCTGAAGTTGATGCCTCAGATGCTTTTGTTGTAGCTGTTGTTGCACTCCCACTAGCACTTGTCGCACTAGACGCTGCTGCTGTAGCAGATGTGCTTGCTGCACTAGCTGAGGAACTTGCATTACTCTCAGAAGTAGATGCGTTTGATGCTGAAGTAGCCGCATTAGTCTCTGAGGTTGCTGCATTTGTGGCTGAAGTTGCCGCATTAGTCTCGCTAGTTGCCGCATTTGTAGCCGATGTGGCTGCATTTGTTGCGCTTGTGCTAGCATTAGATGCCTGTGTAGTCGCTGTTGTAGCACTATTAGAGGCATTAGTTGCACTTGTAGCGGCATTGCTCTCTGATGTAGAGGCATTACTTGCACTTGTTGCTGCCGCAGTTGCACTGTTAGCTGCATTTGTTGCTTGTGTAGTTGCAGCTGTTACTTGTGAAGTCGCTGCTGTTTCAACCCATGTCTTTGTAGCTGCATCTTGTGCATCTGTTGGGTCACTTACATTTATAATTCTTTTACTTGTGGCATCCCATTGGAAGTTAACTGCTGATATCTTGATAACATCATCAGCATCATCGATAGCCTCTTGTGCCATGAAAAATGCCTGGTCTGAGTCTGTGTCTAAGTCGCCTTCTGTAAGAACAGAGCCTGAAGTATAGTCTACTAGCTTTGTTCCCTGGCTGGTCTTACGAGTAATTTGGATAGCACTCTGGTCTGCAGGTGGACTTGTAAATGTAATTTCTGTCCCTGCTGCATTGTAAGTGAAAGCAGTTGTTACTACACCACCAATGGTTACTGTAATGTCATCTTGGCTACGATAGCTAAACGGCACTGAATAAGTAGTCGTGCTACCGTCACCTGTGTATCTTACGAATGAATTTGCCATAATATCTTCTAAGAAGGGAACTTATCCTTCTTTACTCTCCTTGTATCAATCTTTGTAGTTGCGTTTCTCTTGCTTCCTTTTTCTTTCTTTTAATTTCTAACTGTTTATCTATACGCCCTTGTCTAATTTCAGGGAATATATTTTCTTTAATTACTTTATCTCTTGCTTCACGTCTGTATTTGTTATAAACACTACGTAAATACTCAAATTGTCCACCTTCACCTTCACCTGCATAAAGTTTATTGAATTCACTACGAGGATTAGTAATGCTCCACTCAACATACTCTCTAAGAGTCATCTGTCTTCCAACATCACGTTGATAAAGTTTAATCTTACCACTTTCTTGCCACATATAATTGTAAGCACTTTGCCCTTTCTCATTTTTAATATAACGTAAATCTAAATCAGACTTCCTATCTGAGAACACAGGTGCATTTATAGTGAACCCACTTTCCTCAAAGTATCTATTAGTGACAGTATCTTTAAATTTTGTATATGCAAATGGTGTAGAAGGTAAATCAACAGGTAGTGTAGCAAAACCTAAACCACCTACTGGAAGTATCATCCTACCTTTAGGACGAGGTACAGGTGTACCAAATGAATCTAGTTTAGCATCTACTGCTGCAGTCCCAGGTGTTAACCTTCTTAGCTGGTCTACATAGCCCCATAGTTGCTGTGTGTGGTCAACAGTAACTCTATCTGCATACCTTAAGAATCCTGACAGTGGTACAGCTTTTTGTGTAAACTGTGCTGCAACTGATGCAAGTTTTCTTTCAGGTGAATATGACAGAGCTAGGCCTGGTCCAAGGAATGTATCTATTATATCAACAATTCCTTTCGTATAAAATTTAGAAGTAAAGTTTCTATATAAACTCATGAAAACTCCCATACCTGCTTCCATCAGTTTGTCCACTGTTTCTTCGTTAAGACCTACGCCTTCCATTTCAAAATCCTGTATAATCTGCACAATATCTGCTGCAATCATAAAAGGAGTAAACAAAGGGTCTAATCTGTTAAGACTAACAAACCCATCAGATGTTCTATATGAGTATGGTTGCCACAGTCCTTCTTTTTCTCGGAACTCATTGACTCTGTAATCTCTTGAACCACCACCTGTAGTCTTACCCATTAAAGCAAGTCCAATACCTGCCACCCAAGTAAGATTACCTAAGTTCATTCTTGCTTTTGCTTCATAAGCCGCTGTTGGATTTACATAGCTTCCATCTTTATTTTTACGAAGCATATATTTCATATCTCTTTGATACTTTCCTAAACTAAATGGTGCGTGCTGAAACACGAAACGAGTTAAGTTACCTGGTGTGTTTACAAAGTGAAGTCCTAAAATTCTTGCCCATTTATAATCACCGCTTAATCCCTGTATAATCTTGGCTGTAGTACCTGTTAAATCTTTACCGTACTCAACTTCACCATAATCATTGATTTTACTTTCTCGATATCCACGCTGCGTAAATGCTACTCTATCTGCGTATACTAAACTGTCGTTATCTGTAAGTCTATCAACAGCTGGTAACTCAGGAAAATCTAATTTGTCTAATGATAAGGCACGTCCACCATACTGTATAATCTGTCCTGATTCATTTCTAACTTCTTTAGAGAAGAAATTTTCCATCAACTCATTGAAACGTTTTTTGTATTGTGGGTCTGCTTTGCCTAGTAATCCAAACTTGTTTTCTAACAATGCAGGATTCTCTTTCATGATAATAGAATTAATTTTAGATGCACTTCTAGCTTTAAATGCTGTTGTTTTAATGAATTCATCTCCAGCCTGTAATGCACGAAGAGGTAAGTTTACGACTTTAGCACCGACATTAATCCCTGCTTGGAGTTTATCTCCAATAACTTGTGGAAGTTTTGATGTAAACTTTTCACCTATTTTTTGTATCACGTGTTCTAACACACGTTGGTTAACATTAATATCATACTTTAATTCAGAGGAACTTAAAAAGTTTCTGTTGTTTTTAAATGAGTTAGCAAAAGCCTGTACACCTTCCTTAAGATAGACCATTGAATACTGCCAAGTTTCTAATGCTTCTCGTCTGTATTTAGCAGATAATTCTTTATCTACCTTACGCATTAAAAAGCCACGTGTATACAATTGTATAGGCTGCCATTGCATTTGAAATAGCCCTGAGGTTATGTTAAGTATATGCGTATCAGGTGAGGACAACAATGCGTTGTTAACCCACGTGGCCCATAAATCTAATGAGTCATAATTCTTAATATCAGTTAATGCAATCTTCATCTGTTCATAGTCAGTAAATTTTGCAACTGTTTCCCAATACTTTTTCTGTGCATTAATATCACCTTCAGCAAGTGCTTTCATGTATGGGTCTGTTGGTTTAAATTTTAATTCTTCTACTTCTGCAAAGATATCTTCTTTTTTAATACCCATGGTTTGCAGGATGTTAGCAATTCGTCCTTTAAACTTCTTAGAGTTAGCAACTAAAGCATCTGATATTCTGCCAAGTTTTGCAGCTTCTTTAGATAGTATGTCAAAATCTGCAGTAGTAATGTCTCCTCTTGAGATTTGAATTGCTAAATCTCGTTTCGCTGTTAAGATAAATTGATTTAGTTTATCTAACGATAGAATGTTTACCGCAATTTCTCTTGCTTCATCTCCCCCTAGTTTACCTTCTAGGGCCTCGATTAATTTTGCAGGATTAGAAATGTCTTTAGTTGATAAACGTTCTATAACTTCTGCACGGTCAAAGTTAGGAGAATTATAATAATCTACATCCGTTGCTACTTGTCGTTCAATAAGCCTGGCTAAGTCAGGTTGCACTTCTTCAGGGAATAGACGAATGTTAAAAGGTAACTTCTCTAATTCATCTGGTTTATATGTACGCCCTGCGACTTCTCCTGGTGTGTCAGGTGTATATTTAGGGTTAAAATGCTGTGACAAATCACCATACAGTTTTAGTATGTAATCATTAGCACTTTCATCAGCTGTTCTTTCAAGAGGTATATGCACTGTGTGATTTAGATATCGTTTATCTACTGCATCAAACAACACTTTACCTGGAGTTTCTTCACTCAATCCTAAATCTTTTAACTTACTAAATGTTTGTATAGTTTCATTTTTCAATGCTTTATTTCTAAATGTAAATGAACCATATCCAAATGCAGCACCTAAAGTAGTACCAAAGCCAAACCCTGCAGCTGTGGCATATAGTGTTTGTTTTAAATCATATTCTGTATCAGGTGAGATTTGTTTATTTATATTTTGTTGTAGTACATCAAATGTTCCTGTGGCTAGACCAGTTATACTGCCTTCTAGCAATGCACTTTTATAGACAGCATTTTTAAGATTCTTTTTAGCATTGTCTTCCGCAATTTCTTTGATTAAGTTTTTGTTGACCTGTTTTGCCGCAATCTTATTCAACCCTTGGTTTAGCAAAGTTCTAAAACCTTGTTTAGCTACTTGTCCACCAACACCCAAAGTAATAAGATTTAATGGGTCCATTAACAATGCTTGTCCCATGTCAACTAACCACGGACCAAAGTCACGATTTGGGTCATTCCAAAAATAAGGTAAATCATTATATATACCCTGAATAAAAGCATACTGTTGTTTACGGCGTAGGTCCATGCCAGTGACATCCCATAAATCAGCACCCATTCCTATAGTGTTGTTGTTAGCCCAGCTTCTATCATTGTAAAATTCTTCAAGAACTTCTGCTGGTTCATAACCTAGGATAGCTTGGTTATTATCTTTGTAGGCTAAAAAGTCTCTGATTTGCTCTATAGTTTCAGGCTCTTTTAATTTTTGCAAAGCTCGTTCCTGCTTTGACAAAGGTTTTAAATAAACTCCATTGCCGTAGTACAACTGAGTGTCTAATGTTTTTTCAGGTACTTCATCACCTAGGATATCGTTCTTTATACCAGCATAATCAACGGCCATTAATTACCACCTTGTTGTAGATTTTGTAAATAAAGTTGATACATTTTTCCTTGCTGTTCATCTGTTAAACCAAAATAATTCTGTAGGTTGTTTAAAACATTTGTGGCATCTTGTAAGTCGCCGCCATATTCTCGTATTAAATAGTCAGCAATTTTTGGAATATATTCATCGTTTAAAAGGAACGTTGCGTCATCAGGGGCGCTAAACATCTCAGTTACACCTGAAGTTAAATCAGGTCGATAGACTTCATCTCGCGTTACACCACCGCCAAAGACATCTTCAATAGTGTTTGGGTCTGTGATACTTTTTGTAAATAAACGGTTTAACCTTGTATCTAAATCTTCTTGTGAAGTTATTTCTGTTACAGGTTCTGGAACTCTATCTTGTGGTTTTACACTATACTTAGTTTCTAAATATGTTTTAACACTATTAATAATCTCTTCTGTAGTTTTACCTTCTACCTGTGCCTTTCCAATTCGATAGATGATTTCATTGGATTCAGCCATTACTGCGTTCATGTGTTCCATTTGGTCTGCAGCAGTCTCACCCCTAGGGATTACACCGCTAATATAATCTATGCTTGTAATCACATCAAAATCTGAACGGTTTGCAACACTAACGAAATTATTTTCTTTCATACCGTTAAACATCTCCAAACCATATGTTTTAATCTGAGTTGTTGTAAGGCCATAACGAGCACCTGTATGTAATAATTCTTGCTCTGAATCAACATCTCCTCTCATAATATCAAGTTGGAATCGTTTTATATCTTCTAACTCAGCACCACCATTATTTTCATTTGCCTGAAGTTTTCCTTTTGGTAAACCAGCTATCTGTAAGAAATTCAATGAGCCAACAGGGTCTGCAGATTGTAATGCTGATGAAATGTTACCATTAATATTCTCTTGTAATTCTATATAAGATTCGCTGTTTTGCGCATTTATTAATTGTTCTAAACGAGTATTTAATTTAACACTAAGAGCCATACCATCTTTTGTATCTGCTAGTCTGCCAACACCTTTAGCTAAATTTCTAGGTGTTTCAAGTAATTCAATTGCTTTTCCCACTTCATCTATGTCCATACTACTTAAAGCGGCTGTGCCAATACTCATCAAACCTGTTGTTATTTGAGTTGGGCTGTAAATATTATTAGTAATACCTTGGTTAAGTATTTCATTGGCTGTATCTACATCATAGTTTTTATACACTTTTACAATGTCACTGTTAATTTTTTCTGTAATACGCTCGGCTTGTAATTCTGCTGCTTTGATTGCATACTTAGATTTAACTTCCTCTATAGCTGCATAATAACTATTACGATAACCTTGTCCTTTGCCTTCAATTTCAGACGAATCTCTTAGGCTAGAGTTAAAGAAGTCATCGAAGTCTTGAGTACCATCATATTGGTCCCAACGTTGTACTACCTTTGCTATGTCATCTGCTGCATCCACTTTTGCATAAAACCTATCTTTGACAGCTTGGGAATACATACTTTCTAATTCAGGTGCTTGTCCTGATTTAATTAATTCATTTACTTTTTCTTCACTAAAGTCAGCACCCAGTTGAGTTTTTAACTCACGTAACTGTGTGACTGCTTTTTGTTGTTTATCACTTATATATGAAGCTCCTACATTTGCTAATACAGGTGAGATACTTTCTAAAGCTTTAACAATCTGGTCCCCTTCAGTAGTCTTTTGTAGACGTCCTACTGTTGGTGCTTGTGATTGAAACCATTTGTATTGTGTGACTGGTGATTTGTAAGCCATGTTATCTCCTATTTTCCTGTTGGTGTTCCTGTTGGATTAAAGTCTGAAAAGAATTTACGATTTTCTCCTGGGATAGTTAAGTAGCCCCCGACTGCTTCTCCAATGCCTAGAGCTAATCCTGTTTTAGAGGCTCTAGTTGGTGGGGTTAATCCTGCATAATTACTAGACAGTTGATTAAATGCTTCTAATTGCTGTCTGTTTAAAGTGTTATAATCTTCGGTGACACTAGCTCTTAAGTCTTGTTCTGCAAATTCAAACTCAAGGCCTAAGTCTTGCACAACTGCACGGGCATTACCTACATTTTGATTTAATGCTTTGGCAATATCTCTACGTCTTGCTGCATCAATTTTCATTTCTTCAATTCGTTCTTGAATAGCGACTTGGTTAGATTCTGTTTGAATACGCTCTAGGTCACGATTGTATCCAATTAGGTATGCTTCTCTAGCTCGTTCCTGCTGTCGTTCAATAGCTGATGCCATAGCATTTTGCTGCTGGAACTGTTTAACAGTTGATAAAACTCGAAACGCTAATAAAGCTTCGCCTACTCCGCACATTATTTATTCACCTCATATGTCATTAAAATAAATGGTATTTTACCATAACCAAAAGACTTAACCTCATAAGTTTCTTTAAAACCTAATATCTTAAGCCACTTGATTGCTTGTTTGTGACGCTTGTCTACAAAATTGTATAGAACTTTATACCCATGTGCTAACTTAGGTACAATTTCTAAACACATTTTTACTACTAAATATTTGTACTTTTTTAATTCATCACTTCCTAGAAACCAGATTACACCGTAACCTTCCATCTCTGCAGGATGTGTTCCAAACATACACATGGGTTCACCCTCAGGGGATAAACCTGTGTAGTTTCTACCACCTTGTTTAGTCAAGGGGTATATAAGAGCCTCTAAGGGAGTGGCTCTATCTGATGCCCAGACTTCCTGTGCATCCATAAAACTCATATTCGGTGCCAACTTATAAGCGTGTCTAGGCTCTGACTTAATTACTTTTAACTTATACTTGTCGTGACCTTCTATGATAATATCCTTCTATCTCTGCACCTGTAATAAAGAATGGCAAGTGCGATGAGCTTTTAACTATTAAAGTATAGTCTGTGTTACGTGCTTGTACAGGTACTCTAAGTGTACCATCGGATACTTGTGGTGTATCTATCTGACCTGAGAATCCGACTATGTAACCATTCATGTACACAATACTAGTGTCACGATTTGTTGGTGTAACTTCTACTTGGAAGTAAGCTGAGTTTCTAAAATCAAATGACACATTACGTATTTGTAATCTACCTGATGTTATAGATATAACTCCACCTGTACTACTTGTTTGTCTAATGTATTGTGGTGACATAGTGTATGCACTTTCATACGGAACACCAATGTATAAACTAGTGTAATTTCCTTCAAGAGTATATGTACTCCCACCTGTGTTTGTTACAGTGTAGTTTGCACCTGTGCTTCTGTTGACAGCTATAAGTCCTGTCTTAGCACCATACGGAGAAGTGAAGGTTGTTAGCCCTGTACCACTGGAATATGTTCCTGTGACTTCATCACGTAAATCTAGGTGTACATTAAAACCAATTGTAGTGTTGGTTGTGTTCTTTAAATCTATTTTACACAGCTTAGTTGTCTGTCCTTCTGCAACAAACAAATACAAGATACTATCGACAGTCATACCACCTAATATCTTTACACCTGTAAATGTCCACGTACTCCATGCTGACTGTACTTTTTGTAAGCCGTCTTTACGGAAATACTTATATACAAATAACTTACTTGCATTGGTAGCTGTGACATCACTGCCTGCAGAATACGGTGCTGTTTGTGTGTCAGCAACATCTGATGTTAAAACAAATAACATATCTTCATTACTATTTGGTATTATCTGATATGCTCTGTTAGGAATATAACTTGCTACATGAAGTGTAATTTCTACACCATCATTTGTTAATGTATCTTCATTAGAAAAGTATTCTCTAACACCTGTAAAGTTTTCTCTCTTCTGTGTGAAGTATGCAAATCTACCTGCTGATACTGGGGTGACAGCATCGTCATGTTCAAAACTAGACACCTCATTTAACACAGCTGTAGTTGGTGCTATGTTACCTTGGGCGCCTGTTAATTTATATTGTGCGGTATCAGAAAAGAGTAACAAAGACTCGTTAAATGATACTGAATTTTTTAGTGTGTTTACTTGTGTACCTGAAGCTGAGATATCAATAACATCTGTATCTAATACCTGTGTTGCTGTAGTTGCAAAGAAGTTAAAGAAGTCAGCGTTGCCTGATAATATCAGGTTTTCCCCTGAGAGAATACCTAATCTATTTTTATAAAATGTTAAGTTCTGTATTGCCTTGCCTACAAAACTAGGGTTTGGATTAGTTGTTGCATCGCCTGCAATTCTATTATCATAAGTTTGTTTTGCAAAAGTAAATGTACCATCATTATTGTTAATTAAAGCATGAGGCATTGTAGTGTCATCTAAGCCAAGAGAAACGCCAGGGCCAAGAGTCTCGTTCCAAATACCATCATAGGTAAATGATACAAAATAATCTGTTAAGTTATCACCTTCACTTCCTGTGACTTGTAATATTACACCACTCTTTGCATAGTAAGGTAAACGAGTAAAGTCTTCTATTTGGTCTCTGATGGCATACATAGCTGTACCACCTGCACCATCTCTAGTTTCTACGGTGTACCCAGAGTCACCATCAGTAGGCTTTCCATAAATAGTGGATGAGTATAGTTCAAATGTAAAATGATTAGTAATATTTGTGGTATTAGCTAGTCCTGTTGATGTACTTGTAGTGGTCAATGTACCACCATTGTTTTCAACAACAGCAATTTCAGCACTTGAAGAACTATTCCAATATGTACTAGAATCTCCATATAATAATAAGTCAGCAATTTTATCTGTGTCTGAAAACTCCGTATCATGGTTTGCATCAGAGCCATCAGGCATCTGAAAGTTAACTTCTATCCAAGTCTGTGTCATGTCAGGGTGTGATAAACGCACACTATATTCTCTACCAAATGCTGCCTGCTTTACGTAAACAAGAAACTCCTCAACTTTTGCAGTACTTGTTGTACTATCTGCAGCAGGAGTAATAGACTTGTTAGCAATAAAAGTGTAATCAGCAATATTAACAAGTTTAAAATCTTCCTTAGGGTTGGTGCTAGCAAGATAGGAAGTGCCGTCTGGAGTTGTGACAGTTTTTTCATTGCCGTCCAAATCATAGACTTTAATCCCACCATTGTAGATTGCCACCATGTACTGATTATCTTCATCTCTTTTAATACTCCATAGTTTTGTTGTGTTAGGAAAAACATTACTAGCATCTAAAGTAGCTACAAACTCTAAAGGTGGACGTTTGCCTAATCCTTCAAGTAAGTTGTTTTCCATATTAACCTGTTCTGTAGCTTGACTAGTCAGACGTTGTGTTGGTGCTTGTTGGCTTACACCATTGTTAAAGTTAGGCAGTGTCTGGGAAACTACAGGCATTAATATCTCCTTCTAGGAACTCTGTTTATAATTGAATAAGTGTTTGCATCACTTGTAAGTATATTGTTATCTTCACTTCTTGAGTCTGCAAGTTTAAATGCTATCATAGCTTCGTTCTCATCTTGTATTGTAAGTGTGACTAAAGCTTCTTCACCTATGAACCTCGCTGCAAATCTTCTTGAGGATTTCATAGTAATATATCTTCTTGCATACTCAGGTAAATCTTCAAACTGTTGTACTAACACAAGATTTAAGTTAGGTAAATCTCCTGTAAATACATCAGTGTCATTGTCTACATCGTACAAATATCCAGCACGAATGATTAAGTTACGATATCTAAAATCATCGTGAGCATCCGCCTGAACACAATTCGAAGGTAACGGAACTTTATTGTCTGCGTCTTTAGTAAGACTCTTGTTATATACAGTGTTAAAATTCCAACCTTGTGTTTGTATTGACATCGATGTTTCATCTAAAATATTTTTAGCGACAGATACATCAACACTTGTAGTACCTGTGATAGTGTTCACGGGTGCTTCTCCAATTGTTGTAAGCATAATATTTACCGCTTGTAGTTCGGTTGTGGGTGTTATTTGTGTCGCCATTGTTTACCTCATATCTAAAAAAAGGACAGATGACCAGTGGGGTGTTCAGGGTGGCCATGCTGTCCTTAAAATTACCTAGCTGTTTTAGGCTTCTTTGATACCGACTGCAGCCTCTGGTCTTAATACGCCATGTCCCATAGCATATTTAGCAACCATTAAAGTGCCTTGTCTTCTGATATCGTATTCGCTTTCAACACCTAAGTCCATTAACTTAACTGTTCCTGTAGCAGATGGGTGACAGACTAATGCTACATAGTTTGCAAGGTTAACTTGCTGTGGGTTAGACCCACCTTGTGTAGCAGAACCGCCGTCCACACCTGTGTCAGATGAGTTGTCAACTGCAATGTCAGTAAAGTGAGCTGTAGGGATAATATCAATTCCTGCAACTTTTAATACTTTACCGTCTGCAATAGACCCTGCACCTGAGAAATCTACATTAACTACGTTTGTTCCGTTAGCTAATTTGTAATACTCTTCTAACTTCATAAAACATTTTCTTCCTTCTGTTGGAACGAAGTTTTCATCTAATGCTTTTGCAGCGTTAAAGAGTTCTTCAATCATTGCGTCTGCAGCTGTTGCTGCTGTTGCTGATGCGATTGAAGTATTTGTTAGCACTGTACCTGCTCCATATCCTGAATCAGATACGTTAGCTGATGCCTGTGCTGCTTGACCAATAGTTTGTAAAACGTGCTTATCTTTTTGGAAAGCTAATGCTCTTCCAATTTCTGTTGAATAAGCTCCTCTTACGTCGTAGTGGTTTTTAGCTTCTTCGATGTTGCTTAAGAACACTGAAGAAATAAGTAAGTCATTAATTGTAATGACCTTTTCATTGTGGTTTACGTCGTTGCCTGTAATCTCTGCACCTGGTGTATGATAAGATGCACTTACTCTACCCATTACTGGGAACTGAGCTGATTTACCGCTCTGAATCGCTCTGACCATTTCTGCGCCTTCTGTTACAGAAGCTCTTTCAAAAGATGTTAGAACTTCTCCAGCAAAGACTTTCAGAAATAAAGCGTCTTCGGAGCCGCCAGCATTGACTCTACCAACTGATACTGGGGTTGATGCCGCCATAATGTGTCTCCTTTAATCTTTATTTGTGTAAGCCATTACATCCGTTCCTTTCCTATCAGGGTTGTCTTCCGCAGAAGGCCAAGCTATTCCAGTTACTTTAGTATAGGCTAGTCGCCACCTAAATAGGTAGCACGACTATTTCTTTTTCTTTTTGCCACGTAACAAGTCAGCATCTGCTTTTCTTGCACCGCCTTTACCTGTTACAAATGATTTAACTCTTCCCATTGCCCACGCATGAGCAGATGTTTTAGGTCTTGAACCTGAGCTATAGTAAGCTCCGAGGCCACGCTTATACACAGCATCTAATTTAGATTTAGAGTATCTTGAAGCTCCAGATATTCCTGAATACTTTCCTGTTTTTTTTGCTGGCATTACCCTTTGCTCCTTTGTTTACTTATTCTATCCATCATGGCTGGAGTTAATTTACCCGCTTTGTATAATGCACGAGTACGCTTTATCTCACGTTCCCTTGCTGACGGGTTTTTAGCTCCTTTGACATACTTAGTGGGGACACCACCTTTTGTCTTAGGTACTTTTTTAAATTTACGTTTGGTTTTTACTGGCATTACTTCTTCTTCTTTTTACTTGCCATTATTTTCTTTTGTAAAGCTGCTGGTAATTTCTTTTGACTTGCACTCAGTTGTTTTCCACCTTTTGGTTTCTTACTTCCTGCTTTACCTTTTTTCATACTTCCTTTTTTACCATAATGTCCTGGCATAATACACTCCTTCTACCATTTAACTTTATTAGCCCAGTAAGCGGCAGACATCTTACCTTTGGCTATGTTCTTACCATGACGTGCTTTAAATGACTTAGCACGTTTAGTCATAGTTCTGTCACCAGTTTTTCCCTGTTGTCCAAATCGAATAGTTTTTATTTTATTACCTTCTTTAGCGACCACCACATGACTTTTAGTGGGATGGCTAGGAGTACGCTTGGCTTTGTTAAAACCACTTACTCCTACTCTTTTTAATCTAGGGTCTCTTGGCATTATATATTACTGTTCTCCAGTTTAGATTGAACTTCTGCTCTATAAGCTGGGTCAGCAGTGTACCTAGGGTCATTCATAGCAGCTGTAACTTGCGCCCATGATTCAAAACCAGGGCCTACAGGGGCTGATGATTTACCATTAATTAAATTAGGGGAAGTGCCTTCGGCTTTCTGATACTTTGCACTAAGTCCTTCAACAGCAAATTTAATTCTTTCTAAGTCTCTACTGTTCATTGCCTCATTGTAAGTAGACTGTTCACCTTCAGTTAGATTTTCTGCAGCCCAGTTAACCATATCAGTATAGTTATCTTGGCCACCAACTAATGTGTGTACTTCACTTACTTGTGCCATGTACAATGCTCGTTGTCCTTCGATGTAGTCATTGACATATTGTCTTCCTATGCCTACTTCTTCAAAACGCTTGAGTGTCTCTTCAGACAACTCTCCTTTTTCACTGTACTCTTGCTCTAGTGCGCCCATATCCAGACCAGCTCTTTCAACTGCTTTCTCAGCAGCTTCCACTTCCTTGTCTGATGGTACCTCTAAGCTTTCCTCTTTAGGTTTAGCTTCAGAAGTTTCGCCTAATTTCTTTTCAAGTTCTGCATATGACTTTGCTAAATCTTCTACAGACTTAAACTTTTCTGGGAGTCCTTCAATACGGGATTCCTCAGTTGCTTCGACAGGTTGCTCTTCCTCAGGGGCTTGAGCAGGTGTCTCAGCGGATTGTATTTCTACTTTATCCATAACAACTCCTTATTATTATTGTTTGCTTTGTTCTTCCACAACTTTCTGTGTAGTTTCCATAGCTGCTTGTTCCATCTGCGCTTGCTGTTGTTCAGCCATAGCCTGTTGCATTTCTTGTTGCATTTGTTCAGGTGATTTAATTAAACCTTCTACATCAATGCCTATGCCTGTAGCAATACGAGTGATTAAATTTTGTGTGTCTAATGCTTGTACAATCTGTGGGTTTACCTGTGCAATATTCATCAGCTCCATAGTAAACTCACGTAGCTTTTGTAAATCATTGCCTCTACCTAATGCTTCAATACCTGTGATAATAGTTGGTTGTATAGAATTTTTAGGTAACTTCGGTATTTCCCTTGCTTGTGTCATTCTCTTCATTAACACTTGTACTAATGGTAACTGGAACTCTTGAGATAATAATGAGTATATACCACCCATTGATGTTTCTAATTCCTGTGCCATGTATCTAATTTCTTGTGCTGTAACTCTTTCAGCATCTCTTTGGATAGCTGTGTGTAGTAAGAAAGCAAACGACAAACGCTCTTCGAGTCTCGCTGTGGCTCTCTCTACGATAGCCAAATCATACTGCTTTTCAGACTGCAAGCAAGTTACATCTTCTCTTGTACCTGTAATGATATCACCATTACGAGTTCTAGCTAAATCAGATTTTCTAGTTACAGAGTTTGGTTTTACCATGAAGACAACTTTACTAGAGGCTGCACTAGATTCTACCATAGACTGCGATAAACCTTCTAATGACTTAAGGTCTCCAAGAAACTCTTCTACATAGCTTCTACCGTAGTCTTCATTATCTACTCTTACCATGCGTAATGCAAGATAAGGCATTTGTTCTTCAGGTATAATCCCGATTGAGTTTTGTAATTTAATACCTTTTATCTCTTGGCATATGTAAAACTTTTTATTAGCTAATTTATATATGTGAGTAAAGATGTCTAATGACTCATCATCTTTATACTGTCCTGATAACTCTTGACGAACATCATCATCTAAAGCTACTGGTGAAATACTTTCTTTTATAACTATCTCTAATAAGTTACCTTCAGGGTCTCTTCTACAAACATATTGGTTTAGAGGATAGACACGCATATTACCATTCTTAGGTAAATAACAAAGTACATTACCACCAACAATTAAATGTTTTAGTGCTTCAAATACTGATACACGAAGAGCTAACTGCTCTATCTTCTTTTGTATTTCTCTTTCAATTTTAGATAAAGACCTTTCTACTTCTGCAAATAATTCTTTCTGTTGTTCTAATTCTTGTTTGGCTGTTCCACTTAATTGGAATCTAAAAAAAGGTGAGTTAGGTGGTAGTAATAATAATAGCAATTTAGATGCCAGGTTGTTTACACCTCTGGCTCCAACTGATTGATATGGTGTATATAATTCAGATGATTCTGTGAAAGCTTCATCAGGTATTAAGGCTGGTATAGTAACTTCAGAGCAATCTCTGGCTCTATCAAGGAAGTGATAACGGTCTCTCGCTAGTGTTTCGTAACGATTTTTTGCTGTCTTACCTTCCATTTCAGTATACATTAGGCTACATTAACTCCTGATTGACTTGTGGTAGGAATGTTTAAAGCATTAGCTGTTTGAAGAGCGCCTGTTCCTGCTCTCTTAGCTCTCTTCATTGTGAGTTCTTCGTCTTTCTTTTGTTTCTTTGTAGGTTTTCTAGGAATCAATGGGGGAATTGGTGGTGCTGGTGTAGGTGCTGGAGCTGGACTAGCTGCTCTTTTGCCGCCGCCACCCATTAGTAATTCACCTCTTCACCTGCAATATTTAATGAAGGCATATCTGTTTGTAATGCTTTCGTGCCAGCTTTTTTAACTCTACGAGTAGTCCTCTCAGCACTGAGTGGTTTAATTTCTAACTCAGGTGCTTCGGCTCTAGCTAATGGAGCTGGTGCTGGTATTGGTGGTAAGGGCGCTGGTTTAGGCATACTGCCGCCAAGTAAACTTCCCATAATTGTCTCCTATATATCCTCGCCATCTTGACGAGCTTTCAGTAAATTAATAAAACGAACAACATCTCGCTGTCCTGCCTTAAAATAAATGTGCTTTGTGTCATCCTCTAAGTCAGGCGAACGCTCTGGAAACACTTCATTAAGCATTTTAATTAAGTCATCCACTCGTTCGGGGAGAGTTAAGTCTTTGATTTCACTCATTTTATTCTTCTAAGAAGGGAACCTTAGTTCTACCCAAGGCCCACAAGCTCACAACTGTTACCAGTGCAAGCGAATTCTTGACTCCCTGTTGTGTTATCTTCCTTTTCATCCAAGTCTCTGAAGTCTATATCGGTAGGCATTGTACTTATTGCCTGTTTATATTCGTCTTCAGTTATAGCTTGGTAAGGAGCTTGTTTGTATACATGGTCAAGGGCTGGTAAGAAACTTATACCTGCTACCTCTTCAAAGTTATTGTATACCCATGCACCTACTTCCATCCACTCATCTTCTTTTACACTGACAGTGACAGATGGTTTGTGTTCACACCAGTGTCTCTGATACATCAACCAAGTTTCAAGTTGTTGTAGTGCGGTAAGTGATGAAGTAGTGAGACATCCCCTTGGTGACTCCTGAGGAAATGAGAATACCATAACATCATCTGGTTTCATGACATCGGGTTCGTGTGGTACACCTTTGTCTATAAGTAACTGAGTCAAAGGGTCTTTCATATCCATACGAACTGTACGGATGTAATACTGACTGTATCGTGTATGTATGCCAGAGGCTGAGTCGACTAACTGACTAACCGTACCTGAGGGTTTAACACAGGTAATGGCTGTGGACTGATTTATACCGAGCTGTGAGGAGAGTAGTTGATTGCACTCCACAGCTGTCTCTCTCAACCCACGGAGAAACGATGGGGTAGGAGAGATGGTTAGCCTGTTGTCCATGATGCCAGTGAGGGAAACACCAAGGAGTCTTTCAGCCTCTGTATTTTCTTTCCATATATTTCTTAAATATTTAAAGTCTGTAAGTGTAGATTGAAACGTGCCGAGAATGGTTGCTAGCTTGACTTTCTCTTGTAAACTTTCTTTGGTGTCTTCCGCTCTAACTACAACCTCAGTCAGATTACAAAATTGGTAAGGCCTTAGAATAATCTCAGAACAAGGGTTGGTACCGAACTCATGTTCGACATCTCTTCTCCCGCTCTCGGCAACTTTGTTCTTAGCGGCTTGACGATTAAAGATACCTCGCTCACCACTCTTACTTTCATATAATGCTTTCCACTCTGACATAAATAGGCCCATGTCAGGGGTACGGGTATAGACAGCACTGTTGTTTGCCAATGCTCTCTGTCCGTTTTCTATCCACCACTGTCCACTCTTTGCTTTACGAACATTGTCATCTTGTATGTTACTCAAAGAGATAAGTGCAGAACGACGAACACCACCGACTACCACTACTTCACCTACCTTGCACACTAGGTCGTGGCACTCGATGGCTTCTAATTGGCGACCAGCGGCCTTCTGAAATAATTCAATAGCGAAATCAAACAAGTCAACAAGTGGCTGTGGACCTGATGCCCTACCACCAAATGTTTTTAATCTTGCTCCTGCTGGTCTAACCTGGGTGACATCTATTTTAGGAATCTGACCTGAATATAACATTGCAAGTAATTCTCTAAAGGCGCTCGCCCACCCAGCTTTACTATCTTCAACGACAATAACTGTCTCACTTCTACTAAACTTCTCGGCAACAATAGGCAACTTCTCTACATTGTTGTACTCAACACTAAAGCCGACGCCTGTGCCACATAACAATATATACATCACTTCATCAAAACTTCTTACATCATCAATGGGAATGTAACTACAGTTGTAGCCAGCTGTGTGGTCTCGCTGTAAAGCAACACCAGCTGTCATCAAGGCTCGCATACTTGGCATGACTTGTAAGCTGGCCACTGCACCCTCAAGCTTTTGCCTAAGAGAACCCATGTTGTAATTAAAATTAGTTTCTAAATGACTTTCCATAAAGTCAAAGTATCTTCTCACTGTTTCATGCCATGTTTCCCTGCGTCCGATGGACTCATCGTATCTGGCATAACGAGATGTATGTATGTATTGTTGGTATATAGTAGGTAAGCTCATATTGTCTCCTTAAAATTATCTATTAAAAATTCGACATAGCGTTTTGCTTTCTGTAAGTCTTCCAACTTTCTAGTATTCGAGGAGTTCTTTGTTCGCCAACGACAGATATATTTTATTACATTACCTTCTGCATATGGTAAATCATTCTTCATGATAAACTCAATAGGCTCAATAGTGTAATCTTTATAATACTTTGGGTTGTTTATATCTTCCATAACTTAACTGCTCCTGTTGTGTGGTCATACTCGCCATGTCTTAGAATACGAGCCACACGGGCTTGTTGTAATATTTCACCATCAAGGTAGTCTTTCTTCTTATAAGCCTTGACGACTCTAGCCCAGTTGTCTACGAGGGGAACCTTAATATCTAACAGTTTCTCAGCTGTCTTTACCCCTATGCCTGGACACCCACTGTACCCATCAGTCAAGTCACCTGCAAGTGTTTGAATGAGGAACCAATAGTCTGCCTGAGCTTTGTTTACTTCTTTGATAGTCTTACCATCACTGCTTAAGAGACCAGGTATTTGTTTCAAGTCTTTATCAATAGAAACAATCACTCGCTCTTCCTCAGCTGGTTCAGTAGATAGGATACCCATGACATCGTCAGCTTCAAGTCCATCATAGGTGACACCATAGTGATGTTCAAAGATGTACTCTCTTAACTTGCTGAATACTAATGGCTTTCGTTTGTCTTTACGATTACCTTTGTAGGATGGCATGATATCTTTTCTAAAATTAATTGCATCAGTCAAGCACACAATGTAGTCGTCAGCTTCTAACTCAGTTAGTAAGTTTGAGATAACATCGTCTACCTGTACCTGACATACTTTCTCATCCGAATGTAGAGTCCATAACCCATCGCCCCAATGAGTTTCTACCTCATTAGCCATTGCAACTTTGTATAGTACAATGTCTCCATCAATTAGTAACTGTCTCATTTAGGCACCTTCGGTAAATTTTTTTTATCAAATAAATCTTTAAGTGGTATGAGTATGAATTTACTTTTATTGTAATCACCACCATACCTAGCTGTGTCCATATATTTTTTAGCCAATCTCTTGACTGTCTTAGTATCAAATATAAGTCTGCAGTAATCATCATCACCCAATGCAAGTATCTGTATCCAGTAGTCTGCCTTGGTTGTCATGATACCTGATGGCTTTCCGTAACTCTCTATCTCTAAACAGATGTTACCACTACGAAACCACCAGTCTCGTTCTGTTTTAATTTCTGCCTTTGTCTTCTTGGCATCAAGGATTGCAACAATTCTATTCTCTCTGTCCAATCCATATTGTAAGTCTTTATCAAAATCAGGGTTGCCCTTCTTTCTCAATGTGTTTCGCTCCAGTTGTTACCCACGTTGTATTCCCCTGTTAACGGCAGTCGTATATCAAAGTGTTTACCTGTGCGAACGATGGAGTCTACAGCTATCTTTCCTATGTCCTCAGCTATGTCAGCTGGACACTCTACCTGTATCTCATCGTGTACCCAGATTACCTGATGTACTCCTGTATATTTAGAAATGGCTTTGCGGAATTCAACTAACCATTGCTTACACACAATCGCTCCACTTGATTGGAGTAGTGTGTTAAGTGCAGCATGAGGTGAACGGACTTTGACTTGTCTCTTATCTAACCCAATGAGGTATCCTCTGTTTGCTGCTGTCTGCACATCCTCAATAAGTTTGTTAAGAGCGGGTAAGTTGTTTAAGAATCGTGTTTTTATTTTACGAGCCTCGCCCACTGACTTACCTGTTACTAGGGCTATCTTCTTTACTCCACCACCGTACAAGAAACAATAGTAAAATCTCTTGGCTAAATCTCTGGAGTCTAATCCAGCGAGTGTCTGAGTCTCAGTATGTATGTCACCATTCAAGACAACATCAGCATACTTACCCTCATCGTAGCGAGCCATATAATGCGCAAGCATACGAACCTCTAACCCTGAGACATCTATTCCCACGAGTTTCTTGGTAGGTGGTACAGTAAATAAAGCACGGCACTCTCTCCCATACGGAACAGATACGCTGGGAATCTGTGCTAGGTTTGGATTGGAATGTGAGGCACGGCCAGTGACAGTGGAGTTTGTATTACAAGTTCCATGTATCTTACCGTCTTGTTCCCATTTCAACCAAGCCTGTGCGCCTGTTGCAAGTTGTGATAGTCGTTTCTCTAATAAGAAATGTTCACACAACTTCTCTGCTTCTGGATAAGGTAGACGAGAGAGTATACTCTCATCAAGCTTTGGCTTACCATCGGCAGTGTATTCTTCTGGTTTCCAGTTATGTAACTCAATCAGTCTGTCAGCAATGTGATGACGACTGGATGGGTTGAACTCTACCTCTTTCTCTTTGTAGATAGTTACACCTTTGACATACCCTCGTGTCTTGTTGTTGACTCGTGGTGTAAATGGTGTTCGTTCTATTTTAGGTGGAAACAATTCTTGTAACTCATCTTTGATAGTGAGTAGTTTAGCATTGAGTGTTGAATATAACTCAGCGGCTTTCTCTTTATCAAAAGTAAAACCATGTTGTTCTTGTTCAAAGATTAGCTGGGCAACCTGATGCTCTAACTGCATCGCTGGTTGTGAATAACCTTTGTGTTCAATTCGTTTGTATAGACTGTAAGTTACTTCAACATCTTGCACACAATACTCAAGCATCTCTGGAGTAAACTTCTCAAACCCTAAATCAAACTGTGCTTTGTAGTCGCCTATGCGGTGGCCCCATGCTTTGAGACTATGTCTGCCAATACATTCCTTGGGAAAGTTTTGACGAGCAAAGTCAGACTCAGCTACATCAGGGTATACCAGTCTAGTGGCTACCAGTGTATCAAACACAGTTGCATTAGATGTATAGTTAGTTAACTTTTTTAGTACAGGGATATCAAACTTAATAATGTTATGCCCTATAATTAACTCAGCCTTGGACAGTAAGTCCACAGCCTCATCCACGGATGGTGTAAGTACTTCACCTGTCTCAATGTTCTTGAGGACAATGCAGTGTATAGTATCAGTTACATCAAGTAACCCGTTTGATTCAATATCAAAACAGTATTTCATATCTTTGTCCTTAAAGTTTTCATACCAACAATATTGGCTGTTGGTATAGTTGTGGTGTTACCACACTCATTGATAACTTTATTATTTGTAAAATTAAATTCACTTGCAATAACTGTGGTAAGTAGGTCATGACGAATTATCCAACCGACTGTCACACAATTAACTGGTTCTCGTTTCTTGGCATCGGTTAACTCACTCCACTCTGCCTGCGATACAATATCTTTCCAATAGCAAATGACTAATTTGTAGTCACACTTAATGTGTCCCTTTAATTTCAATTTGTAATCTCCATGCGGCTTCATCACCTGACTCTCTTAAAGCACGGATAGTCGCTTTGACAATAAGAGCTGTTGGTTTGTCGGGTACAAAGATAGTAACTTCATCATCTGGTTGCTCATTAGCTGTGGCCAATGCGGCAAGGATGACATCACCCCATTCGAGTTCTTTCTCAAAACTCATTGGATGCCTCTGCCTGTGCAAGACAACCTGTGTCTAGGTTATAGTGCAGAGTGCAAGCTTTACCAGTCTCTCCTGAAAAACGATTCTTGAGTATGTGTAACTGGGTGATGTTATCTTCTGATTGTAAGTCTCTCTGCATTGAGATTATTATATCACTAAGTTGTCCGATGGATGCAGAACCTCGCAGACTATTCATAGAGACAGCGACTCCATCTTCATAACCCTTGTTACCCTCAGGTCTTCTTAGATGTGAGACGAGTATAAGTCCTATGCCAGTTTCTTCTACAAGTGTCCTCAACTTAGTTACAGTATAATCTATTAACTTTCTTTCGTCAGTCATTTCTTCTCCCAGTGCAGAGAGAGCAATGTGTAGGTGGTCTAAGATAACGAAGTCTACACCACAACCTTTTGCTAAGTATCTAATCTTAGATATCAAGTTGTCAGAGGCGGTCGACCCAAAATGGTTGTATAAATAAAACTTCCCTGAGCCAACTGTCTCATCAAAGACTCGCTTCATCTCTTCCTCTGTTACACCTTCTCTTGTTAGATGCAGTGGTTTGTTCAGTGCGACACCCATTACACCCAGCGCACTTCGCTTCACTGATTCCTCAAGAGCGATGTATCCTACACCAAAACCTTGTTGCAATAAATGTAAAGCAACATGACGACAGAAGCTACTCTTACCTATACCACTACCAGCAGTAACGGTGACGAGTTCTGCTTTTCTCAGTCCATGTGTTTTTACATTCAACTGTGCAAAAGGATAATCAACAGAAACATAATTATCTTCCTGTCTAATTTCATTCCATATGTCTTGACCAGACACAATGCCATCAGGACGGTAGGCCTTACTTGCCCAGATACAATCTACAAGCTCTTTAGTTTTATTAGCTGCTAACATTTCGTTAGCATCTTTCAATGGCAGTTGACAGACTTTGGCTTTATTTGGACTAAATAACTTTGCACATTCTATCGCAGCTTTCTTGCCTACTTCATCCTGGTCAAACATTAGGACGACTGACTCAAAGTTTTCTAGCCAGTCTAATTGTTTTTGTATATCTCGTTTGGCTCCTTGCGCTCCTGACTTAACAGAAACGACAGGCCATTTGTTGTCTTGTACTTTAGATACTGACAGAGCATCAATCTCTCCCTCAGTAATTACTATCATCTTACCTTTATCTCTCCATAGGTTCTGCCCAAAGAGTGTTGCATCCTTAGCATCACCAATCCATTGGAAAGTTTTATCAGGGTATCGTAACTTCTGTGCTACTAACTCGTTGTCTTTGTTGTAGTAGTTGGCAACCTGTACTGGTCTGCCCTTGTTACTTGATACACCGTAGTGAAACTTTTGTAATGTTGTTACATCTAAGTGTCGTTTAGGTAATTGTCTTATGTCATATTGTAAGAAATTTTTGTCCACATTTTTCACTGGGTTTAATATATCCTTTTCATTTGTAATCACACCACATCCAAAACAGTAAGTGTGTCCGTCACTGTATACAGCTACATTATCTTTGGAGCCGCAGTTATCACATGGTGCATGATGTAAAAATTCACTTTCCATTTTTCATAAACTCCTCTACATTAAAGTGTGGCTCTTTTGTTTTAGTGACATCATTGAGACCGAGGGTAATGAGTTGTGGGTAATCAGTTTTCAGTTGTGTGACCAAGGTGTTCAAGGAGAAAATTTGAACAGAAGAGTAATTGAAAAATGATTCCCCGTTACTATCACTACCCCCGATAAGACATACTCCTAACGAGTTGTTGTTTTTTATAATAGAGTGGCCGTCCTCAAGATAGGCACCAGCATCTGTAATGCTTCGCCCCTCTTCTATGACACCATCACGAGTGATGACATAGTGATACTTAGTGGCTAGGTATCCTTTCTTTCTGTCACGGATACTTAAGTCTTTCACTGTTAGATTCTCTAGTGCCTGTGTGTTTGAAGCACACACAATCAAGTATCTAATCTCTCGGTGTTTCATCTATCCACTCCTTTGGTATTGTCTTGTCTGCATATATAAATCCGTACTTCTCACACCACATACCATAAGTAGTCTTGGACTGCTTACTGATACGACTGCGAGAGTTACTAAATATAAATCTAATATCTAAGTCAGGATGTTGTGCTTTTACAAGTTTCATTTTTTGTCTGTCTGCTGTTGTGAACATCCCTTTTGTTTCAATAAAAATTTTCTGCTTAGGTAGATAGAAGTCAGGTGTATAAGTATGGGCCTTTTGTGGTTTGATATATTTGAGTTTCGTTTCCTCATACTCAAAAGTGATTTGAGCTTTTTCCAACTCATCTGCAATCGCTTCTTCAAGTCCACTACGAAACCCATACTTTAACCCTACCTCTTTAGAAGTCAGCTGTTGCTGTCTCTTCTTCCTGTAATACTGTTTCTTCATTAGCTGTGTCCTTAGCGGTGTATCCATCGTCTATTGCATCAAAACCATATCCAGTGGCACCGTCTCCACCTTGTACTAACTTAATGACTTGTACAGCTCTCAACCTAAGTGACACCCCAGCGCCCACGATAGCTGTGTAGTACGGAACTATGTCAGCACTAACCTTCAGCTCACTGCCTGACCACACATCTGTGTCAGTCATCGGTGTCCCTTGGCTGTCAAAGATAGCAACCTTGTTAGGTATAACTGAACCATCTTTAGAAATGATTTCAGCTTTTGTTTTGAACTTGAATATGATGTTGCCTGTCGGCTCACCATTGTCATCAAGCTCTTCCATGTAAGGTGGGCTACCCTCTTTAATCTTCTTACCTTTAGCGTTCTCTTTAGCAAGAGTAAGACTTTCGGCCATTGCTTTGTCTACCATCTGCATTGCATTGGTAGCATCTTCTCTGGACAATATCAGATTAGTTTTGAAATGTCCAACAGCATCGAATCTTGTGTCTGGTTTTATTAACCAGGCATACTGTGCTACACCTGTTGGTGTAACCATTCTTGTGTAATTTTGTTTAGGCATAAATATATCTCCTTATGTCTATGACGGGTACTAAAGTCTAAGCAAAAAAGAAATCACATTCAGATAGTTTGGTAACTTCCAGTGTGCTTTGTTCAGGCACATTAGGTAGCGACTTTAGTAACTTCTGATTTTGTATTTGTGATTTCACTTCTTCGAGAAAGTCTTCCAGTAAATGTGTGTTATCAAATATCTGGATGAATCCCTCTTTAATTGAGTCGATGAGTGTTTGCATATCGCCAGCAGTTGTGCCAAACGAATCGTGTACCGTTGCAAAATTGTTGACACCTTTGCTGTATGCGATGTTAACAGTTCTCATCATGGCACTGCTATCCAAGCTGTGTATAAAGTTAGGTGCAATACCATTACTCATTCTAAGTTTATCCATCTTGTCAGTCTCCTCATTGATACGAGGCTTGAACACCTCACCCATGAGCATAGTCTTGACTCTCTTAGATTTCATAGATGGATAGAACTGTTGGACATAGAATCCTGTCGGTGTAGTCCAGTGTATAGGTAAGTCATCCTTAGCTACAACCTTGGCCACATCCTGTAAGAATCCCATGCCAACCTTTGCACTACCTAACTCTTGCCTAAGTGAATCCCAGATGAGACCACTAAGGAACGAGGCACTAGGCATAGGGTTGATACCAAAGGGATGTTGTTCTCCCTTGTCTGCTCTCTTCTTTAAATCCTCAAGGACAAAGTCAGAGCAGGAGTATCTTGTACTACCATAGACTGATGTCATGATAGCCCTCTTGACTGTACTTCGCTTGACTCCATACTTTAACCAAAGGGGAGCCAAAGGATTGTTACTCTCCTTAAGTTTATCTATGACAGAGTTAGCTAGTTGTTGATACACGTCGGCGGGTTTATCTGCGGGGACAACATTCACTAACTTACCTGAATACTCATCCTTGAGCAGTAGTGAATATAGCTGTAAGCCGTTGCAACTCCCGTCTACACTAACTGGTAGGTGAGATATAAACCCGTCTCCGTGTTGTAAATAGTCTCGCCACTCAAGACAGAAAGCTAGGAACTGGAAAGGTTTGTCTGCATCTTCCCACCATCGTTCTTCAATAGGTGAATTAGCACAGGCAACAATCTTATCCTCATGTTCTTGTACCCAGTCTACCCTGTCCTCGAGTGACACTTTATCATTACCAAACATATTCGCACCGTGCATTGCTAGATAGAACACACCGTTATTATCTTCAGTAATAGGTTTACCCTCGGCAAACTCAAGCAAAGCTTTACTTGCTGTGTTGCCCTGATAATTTAGAAAGGCTGGTACACAGTAAGCACGACCACGAAAGTCTAGCTGTACTGGAAACCATATCCTATCATGTTTCAAGAATCGTTTGGCCAACCATAATATCTGATTGAACAACAACACCTTGCTACCATTTATCTTGTTAGCTGTGTGTGCTGTCGCCGCCAAATTTCTCCAAGCCTTACGAGCTTCGAGATTGGTGTCAATATCATGTGGCTTGTTAGGTATGTCCATGACTTCTGTCTTGGGTACTTCCGCTCTACCTGGATAGTTAGTCCAGATATCTTCCATGACTTCATAGATACCTACATTGATACGAAAGGGTGTCTTCTGCATTGTGTTAACTGCTTTGTACACCTCTGGCATATCAATGTTTCTTAACTCTTTCTTGAATCGTTTGTTCTTAACCTTGACTAAGTCTAGCTTAGGTAACAGGTTAGTAATATACCCACCACCCTCGACATCAGTCCAGTCTTTCGGTGGCATGATGGTTGGTAGGTACTCTGGATTGAGTAACTCGGTATGTGCTTCTCGCTTGGATATCCACTCCAGAGTCTTGGCAGTATGCCTAAGTATCTTTCGTTTCTTACCTCGCATGGTTTCCGTACCGACTTCTAACAGTCCAGTAGATTTTATCATTAAGTCAATAAAGACATTACCGACTTGTAACTTCTCATTGGTTGACCACTTTAACCACTGCCCGTTGTCATCTCGTAAGGCAGACTCACGGAACTTCCTTCGTCTGTAGGCATAGTTAAATGTTCTCTTGTCTAAGTTTCTTTTTACTGTAGCGAAGAGCTGTGGGTTTGCTTCTGCAAATGTTCCCATAGCAACTTCAGTTTCAATCTTCTCACCAAGTGAGATGGCTGTGGCAGTCAATGCTTTCTTCATCGTAAGTGTATTGATGATATGCTTTGCTACTATAACCGCAGTAGTCTCTGGCTCTATGTCCTTTGTCATAACAAAGGCGATATGCGGTCGACCTATGCGGGAGTCATTGTAAAAATCTACAATGGCCTGTGCCAATGGTTGAATAGTTTGAGAGACCATAGACTTACCAGCACTAGTTATGCTGGACTCGTTTCTCTCAAGGTGAGACAGTCGTCGTCTTCGACTTCTCTCGATACCACGATTCAACATCTCCTCTTCGTGAGTGTGTTCGATACAGTAATCTAAGGACTCAAATTTATCTTGTGACATATAATTTCTCCTTTAGTATCTACAATGGGTACTTAAGTCTTGCTCCACCACCACGGTCGTGGAACTCCTTTGTCCCATGTGGCAATGTCTGCTTTCTCTGCCTTGTAGTAGGCACGGTATGCTTCGACAGCACTAGGTTGCTTGTATTTGTCGGGCATACATTGTGGAAAGGGTGTTAGTCCCTTGTCCTCTAAGTTGTCTGGCTCTGGTAAATCTTTGACAGCAACCCATGACTTATGGTCTGCCTCTGGATTGTATCGCCAGATGTATTCGTTGTTAAGCCAACGGCAATACTGGTAGACATATCTATAATTAGACAACGACTCGCCACACCAGAGGCGACACGGGTGGTTCTTGTGTGTCGTTTTATATGGTGAATCATGTCCCAATATATTCAGTGTACTACATAGCAACTGTGCTGACTCAAGTATCATCTTGATGACATGCTTGTCGCAATGATAGGTAGCACTGATAGCTGGCTCTTCATGAAGTATGAAAATGTTCATATCAAATCTCCTCTATATATTTCTTTGCTTCGGCCTTGGTCTCGAACTCTTTTATCTTACTATACTTCTTGTCCGTTTGCAACCACACAGCCCAACCAAACTTGACTCGCCTGTCGGCATAGTCTACATGATAGCCATTAGCTCTATCATTTCGTTTAGCCCAATGTGCTTTCTTCTTTACTTGGATAGTCTTAGCTCGTTTCTTTAAGTCGCCGTAGCCATCCTCTCGCCTAGCCTGAAAGTATCCTGACATTACTCTTTCTCCTCTATCCAACCTCTTTGGATATACTCTTCTCTTGATTCAAGATTATTCATTTCTTTCTCAACAAAATAATCAAGTAACCCTTGTTTACCCATGTATTCAAGGGCATAATCTTCGAGACATTCTTTTATTTGTTTTAAATCTCTCTCATTAAATTCACTCATATTACTCTTCACCCCCTTGCTCTTCATTAAAAGCTTTGATGTAGTGGTACTCAAGCCAGCCTTGCCCGTAGTTAATAAGCTTGTAGCCCTTGTCAACTAGCTCTGCTATCTTAACCTGTGCATTGTGTACTGACTTTTGATTGTCAACTTTCCAGCTGACTTTCTGAATGTCTTCGGGCAACAAGTCCTGTCGCCCCTCTGCATTGTATGCTTTGTGTCGTCTATAGTTCCTGCCCATGCTCTGTCTCCTCTGCTGGTTCGTAGTCGTAGTATTCGTACTCGTAGTCAGACTCCGCTAACATACGAGCCTCACGGGATGGGAACCCCATCTCGATATACTCCTCGTACTTATCCATAATAAAATCTTGCTTGTTACTGCTCATGCTATAACTCCTCGACTCCATAGTCTATCTTGAGTCTTACCTTTTCTTCATAGGTACCGTTCTCAAGGATGTCGTTTACCCAGTCGTAAAGAATAAACTCATCCTCATTAAGCCAGTACCCAGTCTCACTGTATATATCAAATATATCTAACTTAAAACCTATCATTATATCTCCTCGCTTTTATGGTTGTCGCTCGCATAGTTTCTAACTTGAACTACTTTTAAACCTACTTGTTCTATAGTCTTTAACATCTCAGGTGTAAAAGTTTTAGTCCCTGTTAGTTGTAGTAAAGTTTCTGCCCTGTCATCTGCTGGGTAATATCTTATATTCCCGTAAACTTCTCGTCTATATACTCTAATGTCCATTCGTTTCTCCTTGGTCAGTTTAAGGACATGACCAGGTCATCTATAATGGGTACTTAACTACTTCTTCCAATGTCTTGGAGTAGCTAAGGCAATTCGTTTGGCTACACCTGTTACAGTTGTAGTCTTTGCTTTCTTGCGGATTTTACCCGCTGTCTTCTTACGAACATTTTTACCTGCTCTCATTTTTCACCACCTCTCTTATGTATTTGCTTACCTCTGTAATGCCATACTTCTTTAATAGGTACGACACTATCGCTATTTGATAAGCGGGTAAGTCTATAATCTTTACACTGTGTATCGTCATATTAATGTTACTCATTAGATTGCACCCCCCATGATTGATACGGCCAGCCAACATAGCAAGCCTATAAAAATAATTGTTACTTTCATAATGTTTTCTCCTTGCCAGTTTTAAAGGGACTGGCTAACCCTTTTGTTTTTGTTTGTTTATCTTTTTGCTTTGAGTGGTCTTAGTCCTAGTCTCCACCAGGTTAGGTCATCGTCTATTGTGTCGTTTTTGTAGACAGTGTTTGTATGAGTGTCGTAAAGGCCTGGAATCTCTCTGTTCCAGAGGTATTCTCTGTCTTCGCGATTCTCTCTTTTTGGAGACCAACCGCCACACTCTGAATAATCAAATTGTCTGTACTTGCAATATGTGCCGACATAAGTCGCTTTCATTCTCTCTGACTTCTCCCAGTAGCCGTCAGCTTTTGTCTGACCTCTACCAAAAGTTTTCTTGTTACCTTTAACACCGACAACCTTTGGGACAATGTCTGTAATATCCATGAAGTATGGTAAATCAATCTCTTCGGGTTTTGGTGGATTCTCTCTTAGCACACTGACAAAGTCGCCATCGTTTCCAATGGAGCCGTACTGATAGTATAAAGCGGTTAGCCTTATTTTGTGTTTTACCAGTAGTGAAGCTTTTTGCTTTAGTGTTCTTTTGTAGTCACTTTGTGATGTTGAACAGATTTTTAAGTTGTCACCAAAGCGGGACAATGTAGGCAAGTTCAGAATATTTCTCCTACGACTAAATTCTAGATTGTTGAATATATCTGAAATGTCATATCTCTTATCGTCGGTGTGACGGTAACCGTATATAATGTCATGGTCTATGCTGTCATGGTTTGTAACATAATTGACAAACTCAATGGCTAACATTCTCTCTAGTTTGGGATTGATAAACCCGCCTCTAGCTCTTACCTCAAGCAGTCTCTTAAGCTCGTTATATTCAAGCTCAATTCTTGCCTCAACTTCTTTGAGATACTCTCGGCAAACACCCGTATTGTAGTGGTGTATATCTTCCCCGTTAAGCTCTGTCTCTTCGATAAAAGCCTCTTTAGCTTGGCTTAATACCTCGTCAAGTTCTAGGCTGTGCAAACTTTGCAAGTTGTCGCTTGACATAGTTTTCATCGCCTCAAGTAAAGTCTCTTTGATGATGGCTTTTGCCTCATCGGTGTTGTGTTGTCTTCTCATAATATTTTCTCCTTTTGTGGTAATATCCACTGACAAGCCCTATCTTATCATAGGACTTGTTTCGATGTCAATACATCTCGTCAGAGTGGCTATAGTTTTTGTAATTGTTTACTTTTATATTGTTTAAAACTGAAATTACCGTCTAAGTCATATAACATCTCAATCATACTTTTAACAACATTGTAAATCTCAGCTTTTGTACCGCTAAGACTTATGTCAGTCTCTCCCCCGCCTTTGCATACTCTAACAAGTTGACAATATCCGTACCTGTAAGCGATATAATATGTACCCTCATTTTTAACTAAATTATTGTCGCCGTCTCTGTAAGGCTTATACACTTCGTTAGGTAATCCTAACCTATTATTTAAGCCTCTTACTTTATGCTCTAGCATTTCTTTTGTTATTCTCATATTGTTTTCTCCTAGTGGTATTAACCCTTTGGGTGATTATCCACAGACAAGCCCTATATTATCATAAGGCTTGTTTCGATGTCAATACATCTCTTCAGTGTGGCTATAGTTTTTATTTTTATTTGTTTTTTAAATCTCTTAAAAGTCTGCGATAAGTTTTTAACATTCCTTGTGCCATTTCTAAATCTTTTTCTGCCTTTTCAGCTTCTCTTAAAATCTTTTTTAAAGCACTCACCGTTGCCTTTTCTTCCTCAATTACTCTTTCTGTTATTTGTATTGCTTCTTGTGTTGTCATTTTGTTTCTCCTTGGGATGTAACCCTTTGGGTGATTATCCACAGACGGCCATTGCTTGTCAGGAACTTCGTTCCTCTAGGCCGTTTCGCTGTCTCTACAGCTCGTCAGTGTGGCTGTTAGGCTTCGGTTGCATATACCTTATGGGTGATTTTAATCATGCGGATTAACTCTCTATAAAACCCCTCAAGATAAAGCTCGCTGAAACCATACTCTTTAGTCTCTGGTAACTCAAGATTCGTGCAAAGGTCGATAACATCCTTAAAGCGAAAGTTAATAATTCCGTCGTTTTTTAATCGACATAGACTTTTAAAAGCTCCGTCGATGTTAGCCTTAACTTGCTTGATTGCCTGTAGTTGCTGGGAGTGTTTGCTTCCGTGTTTTGAGGTGTAGTCTTCCCAGTCCCAGTCCTCAGAATGAACCTCTAGAAAAAATCTCTTAGTGCTTGATTTGAGTTCAAAATCTACCCTATCTAGTTCAAGGTGTGTGTTTAGTTGGTCTTTAGTTAATAATGTTTTCATGATGTATTCTCCTTTGTACTTAACCCTTTGGGTGATGTGTACATTTCGGCCAATAGTGTGGCCATCATCAGTTAGGCTGTTAGCCTAAGATGTACATACGGTACAAGAACAGTAAAAGGTTTTATCTAGCAATCTGTGTCCGACTATGTCTGTTCGCCTCGTGGGTGGCCTTTCCTAAAAAGGACATTTACGATTGACTACCTAGTTACCTTGTTCTCCAAACTCAAGCCTTGTCTCTGGCTTACTTCGTTTCGTTTCCATACTTGCAGTCTGTTTCTGGCCCCAGTATATCTTGCCTGGTTTTCAATAGCTTCTGCTTGTTTCCAAGTGGCTGAGCCTTTGTGTCTGTGTTGTTGTTTACTGCCATGTTTAAGATTAAATCAGAATATGAAACAAAACACAAGCTTTTTTTTTCACTAATTTTTTTTTGTCAATGATTACAGAGACTTACGAAAGAAAATAATTTAAAATTACCTTATGTTATAAAGTAACATTTCCTAAAAAAATAGACTAATTACCTACTTAATTACTACCTTAATTACTACCTTTATTACTCCTTTATTACTCCTATAAGTACCCTATAATAAGAGGTGTAAAAGGGTGATGAATGTATTACTCTATATGGTGCAACAGGGTTACTCTAAAATGGGAACCTAATTCATGTTATGATATAACATAACAAGTCAGCCTGAAGAGGAATCCCAAAGGGAGCCGAAAAAAACAGTACAGCAGACACAAAGAACAAATAAAAATACCGCCAAGGTTTCGTTATATTATAACAAAAATCCCCTTAGGAGTTCTCCGTTGGTCGCCCTTTGGTAGTGCCAGCCTCATTCTCGCACATGTGGCGAATCGCTACTATTATAATAGGCGGTGCAACGGGGGAAGCTTCGCTTCGTCATGCGTATATAAGGGTCTCAGATTTTTTCTATAAATTATTTAGTATCTCAGAAAGCTCCTCGGCTCTCCTTGGGGTCTGCCTAGCCCACCTTGAATCCAGCATTTCGACTGCAGCTTTCTTATAGTTACCCTCATTGAGGTACTTAAGAGTCTTCTTAAACTTGCCTACACCTTTGGTTCCCATTTGGAATACCATTTCAGTTACCACATCAAAGGCTGCTTGAGGTACCTTATCAGGACTTACGAGGGTTTTTGCACCCTCTATGGCCTTCATAATGTCATTATTGAGGACTTGTTCCCAACCTTCTACAGTCGTCGGAATGTCCTCTCCAGGTAGTATCTTATGTCCATATCCACCTGTTTGAAAGTCTTCTACTATCTTTTCACCGTCAGCTGTAGTGTACTCAAGGGTATATGGCTTAAGTTTAAAACCTTCATTCTTCTTTATTCTTGCTACTAATTCTGGGTTTAAATCCATGAGTCACTCCTAGGGGTTCTACCTATGGATTGCTCCATAAATATGTCTAATTCCTCTTGTAATAAGTCTTCTTTGTGCTGTTGAAACGACAATATAGCATCTCTATCCATTCTTTCTACCCAATAATTAGCAGCTATGGACAGTGCATCTATCGCATCGTCGTGTCTTAAGGCGCCTTTGTCACGAGTTATACGAGTCATTTGTCTAAATAACTGGTGGTTTGGTTCCAGTTTAAAGTCCTGTCGTATGATATCTTCGTCTACAACTAGCCTATGTGTGTTCATAATAGGCTCTAAGGTGTCTATAATACGTCTTTCTTTTTGTATATTGTGTCTAACTTCTTCTACTTCACAGGGGTGTATACGGGCTAATACAGGTTTAAGTAACTGTGTAGCCATACCATCACCAAAGTTACTCTCTATAACTATGCTGTTTACCTCTTGAGACTTAGCTACACGGGCTAATTTCTCTAAAGTTTCCTCTGAGTAACCACCGTCCAAGGCTCCAACAGCTGTGAGATATAGTACCCCATGGAGCATTTTAAGTACTGCATAAGCAGTCTTGTCTTCTCCTCGTCCTGCTGGGTCAATAGACATTACAGAGCCTTCAAACTCAGTGTACTCGTCACTCATGTGCATAGGAGCTACATAGTAGTCTCCTTTAAGTCCTACATTAGGTAACTCGCTGTCTAATGCTTTTATTTGCTCTAAACTAGACGCCCATTGTATGTTTGCAGGGGCTTCTGTCCATGTACTACACCCTGAAACGACAATCAAATCATTTAATTTAAGTGGGTATTTGTTTGCATCAGACATGGTTGTGTCTAACATAAACTGTAAGTTGAATCCACTTCTACCGTAGGATGCTAGTCGCTCCATTAAGTCTACTTCGTTGAACCTTTGAGGGTCCGTTGGGTCCCCTTCAGTACCTTTTTTGTCTATAATATCAGCCAGTTTGTGTCCATAACCAGTTCTTTGTACTGAATCTGGGTACAATGCAGGCCATATTTTAGTCTTAAAACCTCTTTCTTCTAGTGAATTGTACAGTGACATCTCTGTTTGTGGTGTCCCTAGAAAGATAATACGACCAACTTTAGGCTTGATAATAGCATCAAACTCTTTAACAGTCTCACCTAGTCTATCTCTCATCAGTTGTGTCTGTGAGTTGTTAGCAGACTCTACGTCATCTGCAATAATCAAGTCAGCACGACTACCAGTCAGCTGTCCTGTGATACCCATAGACTTAACAGAAGGTGCATGAGAGGCCTGTGCAGGTCCTACATCAAAGCTAACCTTAGATGCTCTTTGGTTGTCATGAGGCTGTAAATGCTCTAGCAAGGGCATCTCGGCTATTAGTCTCTGTGTAAATGTACTGAAATCATCAGCCCTACTTTTAGATGCAGAGACAACTAAGATGTTCCTTTGGGGGTTTAGTAATAGTTGGTGACATACAAATGCCGATGTAATCCATGACTTACCTACACCACGAAACGCTTCTATAACCAGTCTTTTTTCTTTAGACTGCAAATAATCAGCTATATCGTACTGTACAGGTGTTGGCTCAGGTAAATTTAAGTGTTTCCAACATAAGTACAAGAAGTTTTTGAAGTTCTTGACTTTGCTATTCATCATGGTCAAACGGTAAATCGTCTAATATGTTTTGTGCTTTCTGCACAATCTCAGGGTCCGTATATTGTTTACACACATCAAGACATACTTTCATCTCAGATGCAGTTAAATCTTCACCTGATTTTAGTTTTCTATAAGCGTGCATGACCAGTAAAACAGGTAGCTCATCTAACACCTGCTTTACGGTCTCTTGTTGACTCTCGTCCATTATGCACTCCTTAAGGCCAAGCCGCAGTCTCCTGCATTATTAAACTTAACCGTTTACAGCCACCATAAAAGATATGAATAAGCTGTGAATATTCCTACTACGTATAGTTTTTGTATGACTGAAAAGCCTGCCCAAGCAGCTTTACCACACTTCCAGAAGTTTTCTTTCAGTGCTTCGCCGATTGCTTCAGCAGCATCCTCAGAAAAATCCTTAAGTTCAGCCTTAATTTTCTTCTTATCTAACATATATACTCCTAGTTTGCTAATGGATTTTTAAACTGGATTACTTGTGATTCTAACACACCTAATCTTTTGTCTAAATTAGCAATCTCTTTTTGCATAGCCTTGATGTTTTTAGTAGATTTAGATTGCTCTAGTTCATCAAGTCTGTTATTAAACACGCCCCAGGCATAGAATCCACCACCAATAGTAGTGACAATACCTACAAGAGCTATGTATTTTTTAAGTGTTTCCATTAAATCCATTATCTGATACCTCTTAGTTGTTCTTGATATTTATACAAAGGGTCATTTGCAAACATTGCTTGATGGCCTCTAACATCTGTATAAATTTCTTTACTATACTCATCTAAACTACGTAAGTCCTGGTAATCATTACCTAAATATAACGCACGAGTATCTGTGTACTTTTGTTGTGTGTATGTTTGTATATCAGGTTGTGTCTGTGTCATTGCTTGTTGCACAACTTTATTAACGACAGCAAGCTGTGTATTAACATCTTTTATCTTAGTAGCTACCTGTGTATGTACATCTTGTACTGTTATTCCCACACGTTCTGTCTCAGGTTGTTCACCTTCAGGTTCTTTTTGAACTGTTTCCATAACGGTGCCTTGAGACTGTTCAGGTTGTTCTTCCATGAACTCTTCATCCATGGGTTGCTCTGATATTGACATCTCTTTATTTGGTTCTTTATCTTCTGGTTCCTGTACATCTTCAACAATTTCTGGACCCCCAAATGCTTGTAAAATTTCTACTTCTTCAAATTCTTCCTCAAATTTGTTTTCTGTAGCTTCTTCAAAGATAATCACTTCTTCTTCATTTTCAAACATAAATGTGTCCAATTTATACTCCTCGATTATATAATCCATTTTATATTCTTCTTTAAAATCATCTTCCCACTTTGTATCTAACTCTATGGGTTCTGGTTTTGTAAAGTTTTCATAATAGCTTACTGTAAGACTAGGATTTCTCAAGTCTGCACCATAATGTGCTGTACTGTTACTAGACTCGTTAAACTCAAACCTAGCTGTTATTTCGTAGTCTTGCTGACTGTTTCCACCCACAATAATGGTATCAGTATAAGTATCATAACTACAACCATTAAAAGTAGTACAGCTTCCGTCAATTTGTCTTTGTTGTGTAATACTAACCCCATTGTCATCTATCAGTGTTTGTTTCATTATAACATTCTGTGGAATACTATTCCAAAACCAAACATCAGCTCCTATTGTAGAACTAAATCCACCATTTATTTCTTCTTTAGTTAGATAATCATTAAGGTTTATAGATGATTCTACATACTCACCATCAACACCTGCGATAACTTGGTCACCATGCCTATGGTCTACATTTGTTCCTGTCCAAGAACCATCTGTAAAGTTCGGACTTAGTAAGTTGTCTGTTGTCTGGTCGTATGCTTGAACTGCCCATGCTATCAAGAATACAGTTAATAACAAGTAAAAATATTTAATCATCTCCGTACAGGTCTCCGTAGCTAGTATCTATCTTTTTAAATACTGGCTTACCTGAATCTATAATTTTTCTTTTTCTTAATTTTTCTACATACTTATCATAGTCTGGTCTTTCTATGTCATACTTTTCCCACTGTGCTTGAGCCTCACCAGCTATCTTGCCTTCAAAAGGGCAAGGCGTGCCTGCGTGTTCCATAGCACTAAATACTCTGTCATCTTGGCACAGTATACTAATACTTGCTACTCTCATGTTAAAGTCATACAATAATTTACTTAGTTTCATTCTCTCACAGTTTTCATCTGTAATGTAACTTCCAGCTGCCACTCCAAATCCAGTAACTTGCATAGAGCCTGATAGCCCTACGATACACAAGTCTTGTGAATAGCTGCTCATGCTAGGTGCTATAGCAGACCCTACAGGTATTGCGCTATTTTTTGTCGTATTCGTTGTACTATTGCTAGTCGTGTTAGTCTGGCCACCGCTGTACGTATTGTTAGTAGTGGAACTATAACCACCAGAAATGGAAGTATTAGAACCACTTGTGTTAGTTTGACTAGAAGTGCTGTAATCATTTGCATTTGCTGCTGCTCCTATTAAAAGTAAAACAATAATTAATGCAAAAGCTGTTTTCATAGTTACTTAGGTTCCCATTTAAGAGATATCCCTGTGTCCCCCTTGAGAGTATGTACTACTTACTTCTTACCAAACATCCCTGCAGCTGGTTTAAGGCCGTAAATAGCCCCAAAGATACCTATGAGTAACCATTGATACCATTGTGGTAATCCGTTAAAATATGCAAAGAATAAATCTAGTTTACCTTTCATATCTGCATCCCCAAAAAATACTGCATATGCCAGTACCAAGATTGGTAGTGATACAATCACGAGAACAAACTCGTCTTTCCATCCATTATTATTATCTGCTCTTACTTGTGCTTGATATTCTATTTCACCTTGTGCCATGCGATACATATGGTTTCTTTCTGCCATAGCTTCAAAGCGTTTTGTTTCTTGTCTTTGTTGAAAAACATTTACTGCTGTAGATATTACACTTCCAAATATTCCAAACATTATAAACCTCTCAACATTAATTCTCTAATAACTATTATCATTTGTGTACCTGCAATAACGGCTACAGTCCATAGAACTTTTTTAATAGCTGATACATCATCTTCTATATGTTTTAGATGATTCTTCTCTATGGTTTCTATCGACTTCTGTATAAGACGCATATCACCTTTGATACGCTCTATCTCTACAGTAAGCTCGTTATTAGTCATCATGTTAGGCATTAGTCTTGGTTATGACTCCCACATGGTTGCTCACAATCGCACTCTGGGTATGTACATTTATCACTCATATTATTCTCCCCCGTTATCTGTAACTGTATTACCATCAGCAATCCATTCTTGTACTGCTTGATAGTCTGAATTTGCTGTGTCAAAAGGCACTGAAGATACTGTTCCATCAGTTTGTGTAACTTTGTAACAGTCTTGCTCTCCCCAGGCATATATAAATTCTACTGTGTTTATGGTTTCTTTTATCATTATAACTCTGCCTCTGCTCTAAAGTAAAACGCATTTAACGTCGGATTGTTTGTTCCCATTCCACCACCAATAGTTTGTGTAACTTGTGTACTCCAACGTGTAATTGTATGTGCTGTGTTACTAGGTGTTTGTTGTCCACCTGGTCCGTATCTAACAAAACCACCAAGGGATGTAATAGTAGGTGTAGCTCTCATAGCTTTAGAATATGTATATCCAGCTTCAGTTACTGTCGCACTTGTAGCCCATCCTGTTGCTCTTAAATCATTTATCTGACAGTATCTCCAACATCTTTGTTCTTGTTCATCATAGCTTATATCTTCAAAATCAGATGCTACACTTCCTAGTTCCCATTGTACTCCTGTAATGTAAAATTCATTACTTGTGCTATCTGCTAAATTTACTTGTCCAACAGCTCTATTAGCATTAGTTTTTGCTGCCCAAGATGTTGCTAATGTGCCAGAAGAATAATTTGTACCTGCTACAAGCCAAAAGAATAAATGAACACTTGCAGAAGTATCATTATCAAATGCTCCTGTTGTATCTCCAGCAAATGTTAATGTTTTCTTTTCCCATGTACTTGCACTATCTATTGTATAAGATTGTGAAATATGTCTTGTATTATCTCTATCTTCTATTTCAACAATATATGTTCCTGTTTTATTTGATTTAACCCAAAAAGATATTGTTGTCGCTTCAGCATTAGATGTACCCTTTTTTAATCTTTGTAACTCGTGTCCTTCAAATCGTTGTTGATGTGTCATAAATGAACCTGCTGACAAACTTGCATTTGCTGTTGTGCAATCCCATTTTGTGGAATAACCAAATCCTTGTCCACTTGGAACATCAGTTGATTGAGATATTGTCCATGTACCTGCTGTACCAATATCCATTAGCCATCTATCTACAGTAAAATAACCAGAACTAGTTTTACCTGTTACGGATGTACCTCTTTGTGCTATTCTCATATCACCATTTATAATTATATTTCTTCTACCAGGATTATCTAGTTTGTCATTTGTGATAGAATCTGCTGCTATTCTTGCTATTGGCAATGTGCCTGTTGTTAAATCAGAAGCACTTGTTGCAGTAGGTGCTACAGCACCCCATGCACTACCACTATATACTTTCATTTCATTTGATGTGGTATTGAAATATAATGCACCTGTAACCAGAGCATCACCATCATTGTCTAGTGTTGGGTCAGAACTTTTAGCTCCTAAATATCTATCATCAAAATCATCATAACTTGCTGCTGCATTTGTTTCACTAGTTGCTGCATTAGTAGCAGAAGTAGCAGCGTTGGTAGCAGAAGTCGCTGCATTAGTTTCAGAAGTTCCAGCATTTGTCGCACTTGTAGCTGCAGCTGTCGCACTATTAGCCGAATTAGTTGCACTAGTTGCTGCCGCTGTCGCTGAGTTGGCAGCATTTGTTTCGGATGTACCTGCATTAGTCTCTGAGGTTGCCGCATTAGTTGCACTAGTTGCTGCATTAGTGGCTGAAGTTGATGCCTCAGATGCTTTAGTTGTAGCTGTTGTTGCACTCCCACTAGCACTTGTCGCACTAGAGGCTGCTGCTGTAGCAGATGTGCTTGCTGCACTAGCTGAGGAACTTGCATTACTTTCAGAAGTAGATGCGTTTGATGCTGAAGTAGCCGCATTGGTCTCTGAGGTTGCTGCATTTGTGGCTGAAGTTGCCGCATTAGTCTCGCTAGTTGCCGCATTTGTAGCCGATGTGGCTGCATTTGTTGCACTTGTGCTAGCATTAGATGCCTGTGTAGTCGCTGTTGTAGCACTATTAGAGGCATTAGTTGCACTTGTAGCGGCATTGCTCTCTGATGTAGAGGCATTACTTGCACTTGTTGCTGCCGCAGTTGCACTGTTAGCTGCATTTGTTGCTTGTGTAGTTGCAGCTGTTACTTGTGAAGTCGCTGCTGTTTCAACCCATGTCTTTGTAGCTGCATCTTGTGCATCTGTTGGGTCACTTACATTTATAATTCTTTTACTTGTGGCATCCCATTGGAAGTTAACTGCTGATATCTTGATAACATCATCAGCATCATCGATAGCCTCTTGTGCCATGAAAAATGCCTGGTCTGAGTCTGTGTCTAAGTCGCCTTCTGTAAGAACAGAGCCTGAAGTATAGTCTACTAGCTTTGTTCCCTGGCTGGTCTTACGAGTAATTTGGATAGCACTCTGGTCTGCAGGTGGACTTGTAAATGTAATTTCTGTCCCTGCTGCATTGTAAGTGAAAGCAGTTGTTACTACACCACCAATGGTTACTGTAATGTCATCTTGGCTACGATAGCTAAACGGCACTGAATAAGTAGTCGTGCTACCGTCACCTGTGTATCTTACGAATGAATTTGCCATAATATCTTCTAAGAAGGGAACTTATCCTTCTTTACTCTCCTTGTATCAATCTTTGTAGTTGCGTTTCTCTTGCTTCCTTTTTCTTTCTTTTAATTTCTAACTGTTTATCTATACGCCCTTGTCTAATTTCAGGGAATATATTTTCTTTAATTACTTTATCTCTTGCTTCACGTCTGTATTTGTTATAAACACTACGTAAATACTCAAATTGTCCACCTTCACCTTCACCTGCATAAAGTTTATTGAATTCACTACGAGGATTAGTAATGCTCCACTCAACATACTCTCTAAGAGTCATCTGTCTTCCAACATCACGTTGATAAAGTTTAATCTTACCACTTTCTTGCCACATATAATTGTAAGCACTTTGCCCTTTCTCATTTTTAATATAACGTAAATCTAAATCAGACTTCCTATCTGAGAACACAGGTGCATTTATAGTGAACCCACTTTCCTCAAAGTATCTATTAGTGACAGTATCTTTAAATTTTGTATATGCAAATGGTGTAGAAGGTAAATCAACAGGTAGTGTAGCAAAACCTAAACCACCTACTGGAAGTATCATCCTACCTTTAGGACGAGGTACAGGTGTACCAAATGAATCTAGTTTAGCATCTACTGCTGCAGTCCCAGGTGTTAACCTTCTTAGCTGGTCTACATAGCCCCATAGTTGCTGTGTGTGGTCAACAGTAACTCTATCTGCATACCTTAAGAATCCTGACAGTGGTACAGCTTTTTGTGTAAACTGTGCTGCAACTGATGCAAGTTTTCTTTCAGGTGAATATGACAGAGCTAGGCCTGGTCCAAGGAATGTATCTATTATATCAACAATTCCTTTCGTATAAAATTTAGAAGTAAAGTTTCTATATAAACTCATGAAAACTCCCATACCTGCTTCCATCAGTTTGTCCACTGTTTCTTCGTTAAGACCTACGCCTTCCATTTCAAAATCCTGTATAATCTGCACAATATCTGCTGCAATCATAAAAGGAGTAAACAAAGGGTCTAATCTGTTAAGACTAACAAACCCATCAGATGTTCTATATGAGTATGGTTGCCACAGTCCTTCTTTTTCTCGGAACTCATTGACTCTGTAATCTCTTGAACCACCACCTGTAGTCTTACCCATTAAAGCAAGTCCAATACCTGCCACCCAAGTAAGATTACCTAAGTTCATTCTTGCTTTTGCTTCATAAGCCGCTGTTGGATTTACATAGCTTCCATCTTTATTTTTACGAAGCATATATTTCATATCTCTTTGATACTTTCCTAAACTAAATGGTGCGTGCTGAAACACGAAACGAGTTAAGTTACCTGGTGTGTTTACAAAGTGAAGTCCTAAAATTCTTGCCCATTTATAATCACCGCTTAATCCCTGTATAATCTTGGCTGTAGTACCTGTTAAATCTTTACCGTACTCAACTTCACCATAATCATTGATTTTACTTTCTCGATATCCACGCTGCGTAAATGCTACTCTATCTGCGTATACTAAACTGTCGTTATCTGTAAGTCTATCAACAGCTGGTAACTCAGGAAAATCTAATTTGTCTAATGATAAGGCACGTCCACCATACTGTATAATCTGTCCTGATTCATTTCTAACTTCTTTAGAGAAGAAATTTTCCATCAACTCATTGAAACGTTTTTTGTATTGTGGGTCTGCTTTGCCTAGTAATCCAAACTTGTTTTCTAACAATGCAGGATTCTCTTTCATGATAATAGAATTAATTTTAGATGCACTTCTAGCTTTAAATGCTGTTGTTTTAATGAATTCATCTCCAGCCTGTAATGCACGAAGAGGTAAGTTTACGACTTTAGCACCGACATTAATCCCTGCTTGGAGTTTATCTCCAATAACTTGTGGAAGTTTTGATGTAAACTTTTCACCTATTTTTTGTATCACGTGTTCTAACACACGTTGGTTAACATTAATATCATACTTTAATTCAGAGGAACTTAAAAAGTTTCTGTTGTTTTTAAATGAGTTAGCAAAAGCCTGTACACCTTCCTTAAGATAGACCATTGAATACTGCCAAGTTTCTAATGCTTCTCGTCTGTATTTAGCAGATAATTCTTTATCTACCTTACGCATTAAAAAGCCACGTGTATACAATTGTATAGGCTGCCATTGCATTTGAAATAGCCCTGAGGTTATGTTAAGTATATGCGTATCAGGTGAGGACAACAATGCGTTGTTAACCCACGTGGCCCATAAATCTAATGAGTCATAATTCTTAATATCAGTTAATGCAATCTTCATCTGTTCATAGTCAGTAAATTTTGCAACTGTTTCCCAATACTTTTTCTGTGCATTAATATCACCTTCAGCAAGTGCTTTCATGTATGGGTCTGTTGGTTTAAATTTTAATTCTTCTACTTCTGCAAAGATATCTTCTTTTTTAATACCCATGGTTTGCAGGATGTTAGCAATTCGTCCTTTAAACTTCTTAGAGTTAGCAACTAAAGCATCTGATATTCTGCCAAGTTTTGCAGCTTCTTTAGATAGTATGTCAAAATCTGCAGTAGTAATGTCTCCTCTTGAGATTTGAATTGCTAAATCTCGTTTCGCTGTTAAGATAAATTGATTTAGTTTATCTAACGATAGAATGTTTACCGCAATTTCTCTTGCTTCATCTCCCCCTAGTTTACCTTCTAGGGCCTCGATTAATTTTGCAGGATTAGAAATGTCTTTAGTTGATAAACGTTCTATAACTTCTGCACGGTCAAAGTTAGGAGAATTATAATAATCTACATCCGTTGCTACTTGTCGTTCAATAAGCCTGGCTAAGTCAGGTTGCACTTCTTCAGGGAATAGACGAATGTTAAAAGGTAACTTCTCTAATTCATCTGGTTTATATGTACGCCCTGCGACTTCTCCTGGTGTGTCAGGTGTATATTTAGGGTTAAAATGCTGTGACAAATCACCATACAGTTTTAGTATGTAATCATTAGCACTTTCATCAGCTGTTCTTTCAAGAGGTATATGCACTGTGTGATTTAGATATCGTTTATCTACTGCATCAAACAACACTTTACCTGGAGTTTCTTCACTCAATCCTAAATCTTTTAACTTACTAAATGTTTGTATAGTTTCATTTTTCAATGCTTTATTTCTAAATGTAAATGAACCATATCCAAATGCAGCACCTAAAGTAGTACCAAAGCCAAACCCTGCAGCTGTGGCATATAGTGTTTGTTTTAAATCATATTCTGTATCAGGTGAGATTTGTTTATTTATATTTTGTTGTAGTACATCAAATGTTCCTGTGGCTAGACCAGTTATACTGCCTTCTAGCAATGCACTTTTATAGACAGCATTTTTAAGATTCTTTTTAGCATTGTCTTCCGCAATTTCTTTGATTAAGTTTTTGTTGACCTGTTTTGCCGCAATCTTATTCAACCCTTGGTTTAGCAAAGTTCTAAAACCTTGTTTAGCTACTTGTCCACCAACACCCAAAGTAATAAGATTTAATGGGTCCATTAACAATGCTTGTCCCATGTCAACTAACCACGGACCAAAGTCACGATTTGGGTCATTCCAAAAATAAGGTAAATCATTATATATACCCTGAATAAAAGCATACTGTTGTTTACGGCGTAGGTCCATGCCAGTGACATCCCATAAATCAGCACCCATTCCTATAGTGTTGTTGTTAGCCCAGCTTCTATCATTGTAAAATTCTTCAAGAACTTCTGCTGGTTCATAACCTAGGATAGCTTGGTTATTATCTTTGTAGGCTAAAAAGTCTCTGATTTGCTCTATAGTTTCAGGCTCTTTTAATTTTTGCAAAGCTCGTTCCTGCTTTGACAAAGGTTTTAAATAAACTCCATTGCCGTAGTACAACTGAGTGTCTAATGTTTTTTCAGGTACTTCATCACCTAGGATATCGTTCTTTATACCAGCATAATCAACGGCCATTAATTACCACCTTGTTGTAGATTTTGTAAATAAAGTTGATACATTTTTCCTTGCTGTTCATCTGTTAAACCAAAATAATTCTGTAGGTTGTTTAAAACATTTGTGGCATCTTGTAAGTCGCCGCCATATTCTCGTATTAAATAGTCAGCAATTTTTGGAATATATTCATCGTTTAAAAGGAACGTTGCGTCATCAGGGGCGCTAAACATCTCAGTTACACCTGAAGTTAAATCAGGTCGATAGACTTCATCTCGCGTTACACCACCGCCAAAGACATCTTCAATAGTGTTTGGGTCTGTGATACTTTTTGTAAATAAACGGTTTAACCTTGTATCTAAATCTTCTTGTGAAGTTATTTCTGTTACAGGTTCTGGAACTCTATCTTGTGGTTTTACACTATACTTAGTTTCTAAATATGTTTTAACACTATTAATAATCTCTTCTGTAGTTTTACCTTCTACCTGTGCCTTTCCAATTCGATAGATGATTTCATTGGATTCAGCCATTACTGCGTTCATGTGTTCCATTTGGTCTGCAGCAGTCTCACCCCTAGGGATTACACCGCTAATATAATCTATGCTTGTAATCACATCAAAATCTGAACGGTTTGCAACACTAACGAAATTATTTTCTTTCATACCGTTAAACATCTCCAAACCATATGTTTTAATCTGAGTTGTTGTAAGGCCATAACGAGCACCTGTATGTAATAATTCTTGCTCTGAATCAACATCTCCTCTCATAATATCAAGTTGGAATCGTTTTATATCTTCTAACTCAGCACCACCATTATTTTCATTTGCCTGAAGTTTTCCTTTTGGTAAACCAGCTATCTGTAAGAAATTCAATGAGCCAACAGGGTCTGCAGATTGTAATGCTGATGAAATGTTACCATTAATATTCTCTTGTAATTCTATATAAGATTCGCTGTTTTGCGCATTTATTAATTGTTCTAAACGAGTATTTAATTTAACACTAAGAGCCATACCATCTTTTGTATCTGCTAGTCTGCCAACACCTTTAGCTAAATTTCTAGGTGTTTCAAGTAATTCAATTGCTTTTCCCACTTCATCTATGTCCATACTACTTAAAGCGGCTGTGCCAATACTCATCAAACCTGTTGTTATTTGAGTTGGGCTGTAAATATTATTAGTAATACCTTGGTTAAGTATTTCATTGGCTGTATCTACATCATAGTTTTTATACACTTTTACAATGTCACTGTTAATTTTTTCTGTAATACGCTCGGCTTGTAATTCTGCTGCTTTGATTGCATACTTAGATTTAACTTCCTCTATAGCTGCATAATAACTATTACGATAACCTTGTCCTTTGCCTTCAATTTCAGACGAATCTCTTAGGCTAGAGTTAAAGAAGTCATCGAAGTCTTGAGTACCATCATATTGGTCCCAACGTTGTACTACCTTTGCTATGTCATCTGCTGCATCCACTTTTGCATAAAACCTATCTTTGACAGCTTGGGAATACATACTTTCTAATTCAGGTGCTTGTCCTGATTTAATTAATTCATTTACTTTTTCTTCACTAAAGTCAGCACCCAGTTGAGTTTTTAACTCACGTAACTGTGTGACTGCTTTTTGTTGTTTATCACTTATATATGAAGCTCCTACATTTGCTAATACAGGTGAGATACTTTCTAAAGCTTTAACAATCTGGTCCCCTTCAGTAGTCTTTTGTAGACGTCCTACTGTTGGTGCTTGTGATTGAAACCATTTGTATTGTGTGACTGGTGATTTGTAAGCCATGTTATCTCCTATTTTCCTGTTGGTGTTCCTGTTGGATTAAAGTCTGAAAAGAATTTACGATTTTCTCCTGGGATAGTTAAGTAGCCCCCGACTGCTTCTCCAATGCCTAGAGCTAATCCTGTTTTAGAGGCTCTAGTTGGTGGGGTTAATCCTGCATAATTACTAGACAGTTGATTAAATGCTTCTAATTGCTGTCTGTTTAAAGTGTTATAATCTTCGGTGACACTAGCTCTTAAGTCTTGTTCTGCAAATTCAAACTCAAGGCCTAAGTCTTGCACAACTGCACGGGCATTACCTACATTTTGATTTAATGCTTTGGCAATATCTCTACGTCTTGCTGCATCAATTTTCATTTCTTCAATTCGTTCTTGAATAGCGACTTGGTTAGATTCTGTTTGAATACGCTCTAGGTCACGATTGTATCCAATTAGGTATGCTTCTCTAGCTCGTTCCTGCTGTCGTTCAATAGCTGATGCCATAGCATTTTGCTGCTGGAACTGTTTAACAGTTGATAAAACTCGAAACGCTAATAAAGCTTCGCCTACTCCGCACATTATTTATTCACCTCATATGTCATTAAAATAAATGGTATTTTACCATAACCAAAAGACTTAACCTCATAAGTTTCTTTAAAACCTAATATCTTAAGCCACTTGATTGCTTGTTTGTGACGCTTGTCTACAAAATTGTATAGAACTTTATACCCATGTGCTAACTTAGGTACAATTTCTAAACACATTTTTACTACTAAATATTTGTACTTTTTTAATTCATCACTTCCTAGAAACCAGATTACACCGTAACCTTCCATCTCTGCAGGATGTGTTCCAAACATACACATGGGTTCACCCTCAGGGGATAAACCTGTGTAGTTTCTACCACCTTGTTTAGTCAAGGGGTATATAAGAGCCTCTAAGGGAGTGGCTCTATCTGATGCCCAGACTTCCTGTGCATCCATAAAACTCATATTCGGTGCCAACTTATAAGCGTGTCTAGGCTCTGACTTAATTACTTTTAACTTATACTTGTCGTGACCTTCTATGATAATATCCTTCTATCTCTGCACCTGTAATAAAGAATGGCAAGTGCGATGAGCTTTTAACTATTAAAGTATAGTCTGTGTTACGTGCTTGTACAGGTACTCTAAGTGTACCATCGGATACTTGTGGTGTATCTATCTGACCTGAGAATCCGACTATGTAACCATTCATGTACACAATACTAGTGTCACGATTTGTTGGTGTAACTTCTACTTGGAAGTAAGCTGAGTTTCTAAAATCAAATGACACATTACGTATTTGTAATCTACCTGATGTTATAGATATAACTCCACCTGTACTACTTGTTTGTCTAATGTATTGTGGTGACATAGTGTATGCACTTTCATACGGAACACCAATGTATAAACTAGTGTAATTTCCTTCAAGAGTATATGTACTCCCACCTGTGTTTGTTACAGTGTAGTTTGCACCTGTGCTTCTGTTGACAGCTATAAGTCCTGTCTTAGCACCATACGGAGAAGTGAAGGTTGTTAGCCCTGTACCACTGGAATATGTTCCTGTGACTTCATCACGTAAATCTAGGTGTACATTAAAACCAATTGTAGTGTTGGTTGTGTTCTTTAAATCTATTTTACACAGCTTAGTTGTCTGTCCTTCTGCAACAAACAAATACAAGATACTATCGACAGTCATACCACCTAATATCTTTACACCTGTAAATGTCCACGTACTCCATGCTGACTGTACTTTTTGTAAGCCGTCTTTACGGAAATACTTATATACAAATAACTTACTTGCATTGGTAGCTGTGACATCACTGCCTGCAGAATACGGTGCTGTTTGTGTGTCAGCAACATCTGATGTTAAAACAAATAACATATCTTCATTACTATTTGGTATTATCTGATATGCTCTGTTAGGAATATAACTTGCTACATGAAGTGTAATTTCTACACCATCATTTGTTAATGTATCTTCATTAGAAAAGTATTCTCTAACACCTGTAAAGTTTTCTCTCTTCTGTGTGAAGTATGCAAATCTACCTGCTGATACTGGGGTGACAGCATCGTCATGTTCAAAACTAGACACCTCATTTAACACAGCTGTAGTTGGTGCTATGTTACCTTGGGCGCCTGTTAATTTATATTGTGCGGTATCAGAAAAGAGTAACAAAGACTCGTTAAATGATACTGAATTTTTTAGTGTGTTTACTTGTGTACCTGAAGCTGAGATATCAATAACATCTGTATCTAATACCTGTGTTGCTGTAGTTGCAAAGAAGTTAAAGAAGTCAGCGTTGCCTGATAATATCAGGTTTTCCCCTGAGAGAATACCTAATCTATTTTTATAAAATGTTAAGTTCTGTATTGCCTTGCCTACAAAACTAGGGTTTGGATTAGTTGTTGCATCGCCTGCAATTCTATTATCATAAGTTTGTTTTGCAAAAGTAAATGTACCATCATTATTGTTAATTAAAGCATGAGGCATTGTAGTGTCATCTAAGCCAAGAGAAACGCCAGGGCCAAGAGTCTCGTTCCAAATACCATCATAGGTAAATGATACAAAATAATCTGTTAAGTTATCACCTTCACTTCCTGTGACTTGTAATATTACACCACTCTTTGCATAGTAAGGTAAACGAGTAAAGTCTTCTATTTGGTCTCTGATGGCATACATAGCTGTACCACCTGCACCATCTCTAGTTTCTACGGTGTACCCAGAGTCACCATCAGTAGGCTTTCCATAAATAGTGGATGAGTATAGTTCAAATGTAAAATGATTAGTAATATTTGTGGTATTAGCTAGTCCTGTTGATGTACTTGTAGTGGTCAATGTACCACCATTGTTTTCAACAACAGCAATTTCAGCACTTGAAGAACTATTCCAATATGTACTAGAATCTCCATATAATAATAAGTCAGCAATTTTATCTGTGTCTGAAAACTCCGTATCATGGTTTGCATCAGAGCCATCAGGCATCTGAAAGTTAACTTCTATCCAAGTCTGTGTCATGTCAGGGTGTGATAAACGCACACTATATTCTCTACCAAATGCTGCCTGCTTTACGTAAACAAGAAACTCCTCAACTTTTGCAGTACTTGTTGTACTATCTGCAGCAGGAGTAATAGACTTGTTAGCAATAAAAGTGTAATCAGCAATATTAACAAGTTTAAAATCTTCCTTAGGGTTGGTGCTAGCAAGATAGGAAGTGCCGTCTGGAGTTGTGACAGTTTTTTCATTGCCGTCCAAATCATAGACTTTAATCCCACCATTGTAGATTGCCACCATGTACTGATTATCTTCATCTCTTTTAATACTCCATAGTTTTGTTGTGTTAGGAAAAACATTACTAGCATCTAAAGTAGCTACAAACTCTAAAGGTGGACGTTTGCCTAATCCTTCAAGTAAGTTGTTTTCCATATTAACCTGTTCTGTAGCTTGACTAGTCAGACGTTGTGTTGGTGCTTGTTGGCTTACACCATTGTTAAAGTTAGGCAGTGTCTGGGAAACTACAGGCATTAATATCTCCTTCTAGGAACTCTGTTTATAATTGAATAAGTGTTTGCATCACTTGTAAGTATATTGTTATCTTCACTTCTTGAGTCTGCAAGTTTAAATGCTATCATAGCTTCGTTCTCATCTTGTATTGTAAGTGTGACTAAAGCTTCTTCACCTATGAACCTCGCTGCAAATCTTCTTGAGGATTTCATAGTAATATATCTTCTTGCATACTCAGGTAAATCTTCAAACTGTTGTACTAACACAAGATTTAAGTTAGGTAAATCTCCTGTAAATACATCAGTGTCATTGTCTACATCGTACAAATATCCAGCACGAATGATTAAGTTACGATATCTAAAATCATCGTGAGCATCCGCCTGAACACAATTCGAAGGTAACGGAACTTTATTGTCTGCGTCTTTAGTAAGACTCTTGTTATATACAGTGTTAAAATTCCAACCTTGTGTTTGTATTGACATCGATGTTTCATCTAAAATATTTTTAGCGACAGATACATCAACACTTGTAGTACCTGTGATAGTGTTCACGGGTGCTTCTCCAATTGTTGTAAGCATAATATTTACCGCTTGTAGTTCGGTTGTGGGTGTTATTTGTGTCGCCATTGTTTACCTCATATCTAAAAAAAGGACAGATGACCAGTGGGGTGTTCAGGGTGGCCATGCTGTCCTTAAAATTACCTAGCTGTTTTAGGCTTCTTTGATACCGACTGCAGCCTCTGGTCTTAATACGCCATGTCCCATAGCATATTTAGCAACCATTAAAGTGCCTTGTCTTCTGATATCGTATTCGCTTTCAACACCTAAGTCCATTAACTTAACTGTTCCTGTAGCAGATGGGTGACAGACTAATGCTACATAGTTTGCAAGGTTAACTTGCTGTGGGTTAGACCCACCTTGTGTAGCAGAACCGCCGTCCACACCTGTGTCAGATGAGTTGTCAACTGCAATGTCAGTAAAGTGAGCTGTAGGGATAATATCAATTCCTGCAACTTTTAATACTTTACCGTCTGCAATAGACCCTGCACCTGAGAAATCTACATTAACTACGTTTGTTCCGTTAGCTAATTTGTAATACTCTTCTAACTTCATAAAACATTTTCTTCCTTCTGTTGGAACGAAGTTTTCATCTAATGCTTTTGCAGCGTTAAAGAGTTCTTCAATCATTGCGTCTGCAGCTGTTGCTGCTGTTGCTGATGCGATTGAAGTATTTGTTAGCACTGTACCTGCTCCATATCCTGAATCAGATACGTTAGCTGATGCCTGTGCTGCTTGACCAATAGTTTGTAAAACGTGCTTATCTTTTTGGAAAGCTAATGCTCTTCCAATTTCTGTTGAATAAGCTCCTCTTACGTCGTAGTGGTTTTTAGCTTCTTCGATGTTGCTTAAGAACACTGAAGAAATAAGTAAGTCATTAATTGTAATGACCTTTTCATTGTGGTTTACGTCGTTGCCTGTAATCTCTGCACCTGGTGTATGATAAGATGCACTTACTCTACCCATTACTGGGAACTGAGCTGATTTACCGCTCTGAATCGCTCTGACCATTTCTGCGCCTTCTGTTACAGAAGCTCTTTCAAAAGATGTTAGAACTTCTCCAGCAAAGACTTTCAGAAATAAAGCGTCTTCGGAGCCGCCAGCATTGACTCTACCAACTGATACTGGGGTTGATGCCGCCATAATGTGTCTCCTTTAATCTTTATTTGTGTAAGCCATTACATCCGTTCCTTTCCTATCAGGGTTGTCTTCCGCAGAAGGCCAAGCTATTCCAGTTACTTTAGTATAGGCTAGTCGCCACCTAAATAGGTAGCACGACTATTTCTTTTTCTTTTTGCCACGTAACAAGTCAGCATCTGCTTTTCTTGCACCGCCTTTACCTGTTACAAATGATTTAACTCTTCCCATTGCCCACGCATGAGCAGATGTTTTAGGTCTTGAACCTGAGCTATAGTAAGCTCCGAGGCCACGCTTATACACAGCATCTAATTTAGATTTAGAGTATCTTGAAGCTCCAGATATTCCTGAATACTTTCCTGTTTTTTTTGCTGGCATTACCCTTTGCTCCTTTGTTTACTTATTCTATCCATCATGGCTGGAGTTAATTTACCCGCTTTGTATAATGCACGAGTACGCTTTATCTCACGTTCCCTTGCTGACGGGTTTTTAGCTCCTTTGACATACTTAGTGGGGACACCACCTTTTGTCTTAGGTACTTTTTTAAATTTACGTTTGGTTTTTACTGGCATTACTTCTTCTTCTTTTTACTTGCCATTATTTTCTTTTGTAAAGCTGCTGGTAATTTCTTTTGACTTGCACTCAGTTGTTTTCCACCTTTTGGTTTCTTACTTCCTGCTTTACCTTTTTTCATACTTCCTTTTTTACCATAATGTCCTGGCATAATACACTCCTTCTACCATTTAACTTTATTAGCCCAGTAAGCGGCAGACATCTTACCTTTGGCTATGTTCTTACCATGACGTGCTTTAAATGACTTAGCACGTTTAGTCATAGTTCTGTCACCAGTTTTTCCCTGTTGTCCAAATCGAATAGTTTTTATTTTATTACCTTCTTTAGCGACCACCACATGACTTTTAGTGGGATGGCTAGGAGTACGCTTGGCTTTGTTAAAACCACTTACTCCTACTCTTTTTAATCTAGGGTCTCTTGGCATTATATATTACTGTTCTCCAGTTTAGATTGAACTTCTGCTCTATAAGCTGGGTCAGCAGTGTACCTAGGGTCATTCATAGCAGCTGTAACTTGCGCCCATGATTCAAAACCAGGGCCTACAGGGGCTGATGATTTACCATTAATTAAATTAGGGGAAGTGCCTTCGGCTTTCTGATACTTTGCACTAAGTCCTTCAACAGCAAATTTAATTCTTTCTAAGTCTCTACTGTTCATTGCCTCATTGTAAGTAGACTGTTCACCTTCAGTTAGATTTTCTGCAGCCCAGTTAACCATATCAGTATAGTTATCTTGGCCACCAACTAATGTGTGTACTTCACTTACTTGTGCCATGTACAATGCTCGTTGTCCTTCGATGTAGTCATTGACATATTGTCTTCCTATGCCTACTTCTTCAAAACGCTTGAGTGTCTCTTCAGACAACTCTCCTTTTTCACTGTACTCTTGCTCTAGTGCGCCCATATCCAGACCAGCTCTTTCAACTGCTTTCTCAGCAGCTTCCACTTCCTTGTCTGATGGTACCTCTAAGCTTTCCTCTTTAGGTTTAGCTTCAGAAGTTTCGCCTAATTTCTTTTCAAGTTCTGCATATGACTTTGCTAAATCTTCTACAGACTTAAACTTTTCTGGGAGTCCTTCAATACGGGATTCCTCAGTTGCTTCGACAGGTTGCTCTTCCTCAGGGGCTTGAGCAGGTGTCTCAGCGGATTGTATTTCTACTTTATCCATAACAACTCCTTATTATTATTGTTTGCTTTGTTCTTCCACAACTTTCTGTGTAGTTTCCATAGCTGCTTGTTCCATCTGCGCTTGCTGTTGTTCAGCCATAGCCTGTTGCATTTCTTGTTGCATTTGTTCAGGTGATTTAATTAAACCTTCTACATCAATGCCTATGCCTGTAGCAATACGAGTGATTAAATTTTGTGTGTCTAATGCTTGTACAATCTGTGGGTTTACCTGTGCAATATTCATCAGCTCCATAGTAAACTCACGTAGCTTTTGTAAATCATTGCCTCTACCTAATGCTTCAATACCTGTGATAATAGTTGGTTGTATAGAATTTTTAGGTAACTTCGGTATTTCCCTTGCTTGTGTCATTCTCTTCATTAACACTTGTACTAATGGTAACTGGAACTCTTGAGATAATAATGAGTATATACCACCCATTGATGTTTCTAATTCCTGTGCCATGTATCTAATTTCTTGTGCTGTAACTCTTTCAGCATCTCTTTGGATAGCTGTGTGTAGTAAGAAAGCAAACGACAAACGCTCTTCGAGTCTCGCTGTGGCTCTCTCTACGATAGCCAAATCATACTGCTTTTCAGACTGCAAGCAAGTTACATCTTCTCTTGTACCTGTAATGATATCACCATTACGAGTTCTAGCTAAATCAGATTTTCTAGTTACAGAGTTTGGTTTTACCATGAAGACAACTTTACTAGAGGCTGCACTAGATTCTACCATAGACTGCGATAAACCTTCTAATGACTTAAGGTCTCCAAGAAACTCTTCTACATAGCTTCTACCGTAGTCTTCATTATCTACTCTTACCATGCGTAATGCAAGATAAGGCATTTGTTCTTCAGGTATAATCCCGATTGAGTTTTGTAATTTAATACCTTTTATCTCTTGGCATATGTAAAACTTTTTATTAGCTAATTTATATATGTGAGTAAAGATGTCTAATGACTCATCATCTTTATACTGTCCTGATAACTCTTGACGAACATCATCATCTAAAGCTACTGGTGAAATACTTTCTTTTATAACTATCTCTAATAAGTTACCTTCAGGGTCTCTTCTACAAACATATTGGTTTAGAGGATAGACACGCATATTACCATTCTTAGGTAAATAACAAAGTACATTACCACCAACAATTAAATGTTTTAGTGCTTCAAATACTGATACACGAAGAGCTAACTGCTCTATCTTCTTTTGTATTTCTCTTTCAATTTTAGATAAAGACCTTTCTACTTCTGCAAATAATTCTTTCTGTTGTTCTAATTCTTGTTTGGCTGTTCCACTTAATTGGAATCTAAAAAAAGGTGAGTTAGGTGGTAGTAATAATAATAGCAATTTAGATGCCAGGTTGTTTACACCTCTGGCTCCAACTGATTGATATGGTGTATATAATTCAGATGATTCTGTGAAAGCTTCATCAGGTATTAAGGCTGGTATAGTAACTTCAGAGCAATCTCTGGCTCTATCAAGGAAGTGATAACGGTCTCTCGCTAGTGTTTCGTAACGATTTTTTGCTGTCTTACCTTCCATTTCAGTATACATTAGGCTACATTAACTCCTGATTGACTTGTGGTAGGAATGTTTAAAGCATTAGCTGTTTGAAGAGCGCCTGTTCCTGCTCTCTTAGCTCTCTTCATTGTGAGTTCTTCGTCTTTCTTTTGTTTCTTTGTAGGTTTTCTAGGAATCAATGGGGGAATTGGTGGTGCTGGTGTAGGTGCTGGAGCTGGACTAGCTGCTCTTTTGCCGCCGCCACCCATTAGTAATTCACCTCTTCACCTGCAATATTTAATGAAGGCATATCTGTTTGTAATGCTTTCGTGCCAGCTTTTTTAACTCTACGAGTAGTCCTCTCAGCACTGAGTGGTTTAATTTCTAACTCAGGTGCTTCGGCTCTAGCTAATGGAGCTGGTGCTGGTATTGGTGGTAAGGGCGCTGGTTTAGGCATACTGCCGCCAAGTAAACTTCCCATAATTGTCTCCTATATATCCTCGCCATCTTGACGAGCTTTCAGTAAATTAATAAAACGAACAACATCTCGCTGTCCTGCCTTAAAATAAATGTGCTTTGTGTCATCCTCTAAGTCAGGCGAACGCTCTGGAAACACTTCATTAAGCATTTTAATTAAGTCATCCACTCGTTCGGGGAGAGTTAAGTCTTTGATTTCACTCATTTTATTCTTCTAAGAAGGGAACCTTAGTTCTACCCAAGGCCCACAAGCTCACAACTGTTACCAGTGCAAGCGAATTCTTGACTCCCTGTTGTGTTATCTTCCTTTTCATCCAAGTCTCTGAAGTCTATATCGGTAGGCATTGTACTTATTGCCTGTTTATATTCGTCTTCAGTTATAGCTTGGTAAGGAGCTTGTTTGTATACATGGTCAAGGGCTGGTAAGAAACTTATACCTGCTACCTCTTCAAAGTTATTGTATACCCATGCACCTACTTCCATCCACTCATCTTCTTTTACACTGACAGTGACAGATGGTTTGTGTTCACACCAGTGTCTCTGATACATCAACCAAGTTTCAAGTTGTTGTAGTGCGGTAAGTGATGAAGTAGTGAGACATCCCCTTGGTGACTCCTGAGGAAATGAGAATACCATAACATCATCTGGTTTCATGACATCGGGTTCGTGTGGTACACCTTTGTCTATAAGTAACTGAGTCAAAGGGTCTTTCATATCCATACGAACTGTACGGATGTAATACTGACTGTATCGTGTATGTATGCCAGAGGCTGAGTCGACTAACTGACTAACCGTACCTGAGGGTTTAACACAGGTAATGGCTGTGGACTGATTTATACCGAGCTGTGAGGAGAGTAGTTGATTGCACTCCACAGCTGTCTCTCTCAACCCACGGAGAAACGATGGGGTAGGAGAGATGGTTAGCCTGTTGTCCATGATGCCAGTGAGGGAAACACCAAGGAGTCTTTCAGCCTCTGTATTTTCTTTCCATATATTTCTTAAATATTTAAAGTCTGTAAGTGTAGATTGAAACGTGCCGAGAATGGTTGCTAGCTTGACTTTCTCTTGTAAACTTTCTTTGGTGTCTTCCGCTCTAACTACAACCTCAGTCAGATTACAAAATTGGTAAGGCCTTAGAATAATCTCAGAACAAGGGTTGGTACCGAACTCATGTTCGACATCTCTTCTCCCGCTCTCGGCAACTTTGTTCTTAGCGGCTTGACGATTAAAGATACCTCGCTCACCACTCTTACTTTCATATAATGCTTTCCACTCTGACATAAATAGGCCCATGTCAGGGGTACGGGTATAGACAGCACTGTTGTTTGCCAATGCTCTCTGTCCGTTTTCTATCCACCACTGTCCACTCTTTGCTTTACGAACATTGTCATCTTGTATGTTACTCAAAGAGATAAGTGCAGAACGACGAACACCACCGACTACCACTACTTCACCTACCTTGCACACTAGGTCGTGGCACTCGATGGCTTCTAATTGGCGACCAGCGGCCTTCTGAAATAATTCAATAGCGAAATCAAACAAGTCAACAAGTGGCTGTGGACCTGATGCCCTACCACCAAATGTTTTTAATCTTGCTCCTGCTGGTCTAACCTGGGTGACATCTATTTTAGGAATCTGACCTGAATATAACATTGCAAGTAATTCTCTAAAGGCGCTCGCCCACCCAGCTTTACTATCTTCAACGACAATAACTGTCTCACTTCTACTAAACTTCTCGGCAACAATAGGCAACTTCTCTACATTGTTGTACTCAACACTAAAGCCGACGCCTGTGCCACATAACAATATATACATCACTTCATCAAAACTTCTTACATCATCAATGGGAATGTAACTACAGTTGTAGCCAGCTGTGTGGTCTCGCTGTAAAGCAACACCAGCTGTCATCAAGGCTCGCATACTTGGCATGACTTGTAAGCTGGCCACTGCACCCTCAAGCTTTTGCCTAAGAGAACCCATGTTGTAATTAAAATTAGTTTCTAAATGACTTTCCATAAAGTCAAAGTATCTTCTCACTGTTTCATGCCATGTTTCCCTGCGTCCGATGGACTCATCGTATCTGGCATAACGAGATGTATGTATGTATTGTTGGTATATAGTAGGTAAGCTCATATTGTCTCCTTAAAATTATCTATTAAAAATTCGACATAGCGTTTTGCTTTCTGTAAGTCTTCCAACTTTCTAGTATTCGAGGAGTTCTTTGTTCGCCAACGACAGATATATTTTATTACATTACCTTCTGCATATGGTAAATCATTCTTCATGATAAACTCAATAGGCTCAATAGTGTAATCTTTATAATACTTTGGGTTGTTTATATCTTCCATAACTTAACTGCTCCTGTTGTGTGGTCATACTCGCCATGTCTTAGAATACGAGCCACACGGGCTTGTTGTAATATTTCACCATCAAGGTAGTCTTTCTTCTTATAAGCCTTGACGACTCTAGCCCAGTTGTCTACGAGGGGAACCTTAATATCTAACAGTTTCTCAGCTGTCTTTACCCCTATGCCTGGACACCCACTGTACCCATCAGTCAAGTCACCTGCAAGTGTTTGAATGAGGAACCAATAGTCTGCCTGAGCTTTGTTTACTTCTTTGATAGTCTTACCATCACTGCTTAAGAGACCAGGTATTTGTTTCAAGTCTTTATCAATAGAAACAATCACTCGCTCTTCCTCAGCTGGTTCAGTAGATAGGATACCCATGACATCGTCAGCTTCAAGTCCATCATAGGTGACACCATAGTGATGTTCAAAGATGTACTCTCTTAACTTGCTGAATACTAATGGCTTTCGTTTGTCTTTACGATTACCTTTGTAGGATGGCATGATATCTTTTCTAAAATTAATTGCATCAGTCAAGCACACAATGTAGTCGTCAGCTTCTAACTCAGTTAGTAAGTTTGAGATAACATCGTCTACCTGTACCTGACATACTTTCTCATCCGAATGTAGAGTCCATAACCCATCGCCCCAATGAGTTTCTACCTCATTAGCCATTGCAACTTTGTATAGTACAATGTCTCCATCAATTAGTAACTGTCTCATTTAGGCACCTTCGGTAAATTTTTTTTATCAAATAAATCTTTAAGTGGTATGAGTATGAATTTACTTTTATTGTAATCACCACCATACCTAGCTGTGTCCATATATTTTTTAGCCAATCTCTTGACTGTCTTAGTATCAAATATAAGTCTGCAGTAATCATCATCACCCAATGCAAGTATCTGTATCCAGTAGTCTGCCTTGGTTGTCATGATACCTGATGGCTTTCCGTAACTCTCTATCTCTAAACAGATGTTACCACTACGAAACCACCAGTCTCGTTCTGTTTTAATTTCTGCCTTTGTCTTCTTGGCATCAAGGATTGCAACAATTCTATTCTCTCTGTCCAATCCATATTGTAAGTCTTTATCAAAATCAGGGTTGCCCTTCTTTCTCAATGTGTTTCGCTCCAGTTGTTACCCACGTTGTATTCCCCTGTTAACGGCAGTCGTATATCAAAGTGTTTACCTGTGCGAACGATGGAGTCTACAGCTATCTTTCCTATGTCCTCAGCTATGTCAGCTGGACACTCTACCTGTATCTCATCGTGTACCCAGATTACCTGATGTACTCCTGTATATTTAGAAATGGCTTTGCGGAATTCAACTAACCATTGCTTACACACAATCGCTCCACTTGATTGGAGTAGTGTGTTAAGTGCAGCATGAGGTGAACGGACTTTGACTTGTCTCTTATCTAACCCAATGAGGTATCCTCTGTTTGCTGCTGTCTGCACATCCTCAATAAGTTTGTTAAGAGCGGGTAAGTTGTTTAAGAATCGTGTTTTTATTTTACGAGCCTCGCCCACTGACTTACCTGTTACTAGGGCTATCTTCTTTACTCCACCACCGTACAAGAAACAATAGTAAAATCTCTTGGCTAAATCTCTGGAGTCTAATCCAGCGAGTGTCTGAGTCTCAGTATGTATGTCACCATTCAAGACAACATCAGCATACTTACCCTCATCGTAGCGAGCCATATAATGCGCAAGCATACGAACCTCTAACCCTGAGACATCTATTCCCACGAGTTTCTTGGTAGGTGGTACAGTAAATAAAGCACGGCACTCTCTCCCATACGGAACAGATACGCTGGGAATCTGTGCTAGGTTTGGATTGGAATGTGAGGCACGGCCAGTGACAGTGGAGTTTGTATTACAAGTTCCATGTATCTTACCGTCTTGTTCCCATTTCAACCAAGCCTGTGCGCCTGTTGCAAGTTGTGATAGTCGTTTCTCTAATAAGAAATGTTCACACAACTTCTCTGCTTCTGGATAAGGTAGACGAGAGAGTATACTCTCATCAAGCTTTGGCTTACCATCGGCAGTGTATTCTTCTGGTTTCCAGTTATGTAACTCAATCAGTCTGTCAGCAATGTGATGACGACTGGATGGGTTGAACTCTACCTCTTTCTCTTTGTAGATAGTTACACCTTTGACATACCCTCGTGTCTTGTTGTTGACTCGTGGTGTAAATGGTGTTCGTTCTATTTTAGGTGGAAACAATTCTTGTAACTCATCTTTGATAGTGAGTAGTTTAGCATTGAGTGTTGAATATAACTCAGCGGCTTTCTCTTTATCAAAAGTAAAACCATGTTGTTCTTGTTCAAAGATTAGCTGGGCAACCTGATGCTCTAACTGCATCGCTGGTTGTGAATAACCTTTGTGTTCAATTCGTTTGTATAGACTGTAAGTTACTTCAACATCTTGCACACAATACTCAAGCATCTCTGGAGTAAACTTCTCAAACCCTAAATCAAACTGTGCTTTGTAGTCGCCTATGCGGTGGCCCCATGCTTTGAGACTATGTCTGCCAATACATTCCTTGGGAAAGTTTTGACGAGCAAAGTCAGACTCAGCTACATCAGGGTATACCAGTCTAGTGGCTACCAGTGTATCAAACACAGTTGCATTAGATGTATAGTTAGTTAACTTTTTTAGTACAGGGATATCAAACTTAATAATGTTATGCCCTATAATTAACTCAGCCTTGGACAGTAAGTCCACAGCCTCATCCACGGATGGTGTAAGTACTTCACCTGTCTCAATGTTCTTGAGGACAATGCAGTGTATAGTATCAGTTACATCAAGTAACCCGTTTGATTCAATATCAAAACAGTATTTCATATCTTTGTCCTTAAAGTTTTCATACCAACAATATTGGCTGTTGGTATAGTTGTGGTGTTACCACACTCATTGATAACTTTATTATTTGTAAAATTAAATTCACTTGCAATAACTGTGGTAAGTAGGTCATGACGAATTATCCAACCGACTGTCACACAATTAACTGGTTCTCGTTTCTTGGCATCGGTTAACTCACTCCACTCTGCCTGCGATACAATATCTTTCCAATAGCAAATGACTAATTTGTAGTCACACTTAATGTGTCCCTTTAATTTCAATTTGTAATCTCCATGCGGCTTCATCACCTGACTCTCTTAAAGCACGGATAGTCGCTTTGACAATAAGAGCTGTTGGTTTGTCGGGTACAAAGATAGTAACTTCATCATCTGGTTGCTCATTAGCTGTGGCCAATGCGGCAAGGATGACATCACCCCATTCGAGTTCTTTCTCAAAACTCATTGGATGCCTCTGCCTGTGCAAGACAACCTGTGTCTAGGTTATAGTGCAGAGTGCAAGCTTTACCAGTCTCTCCTGAAAAACGATTCTTGAGTATGTGTAACTGGGTGATGTTATCTTCTGATTGTAAGTCTCTCTGCATTGAGATTATTATATCACTAAGTTGTCCGATGGATGCAGAACCTCGCAGACTATTCATAGAGACAGCGACTCCATCTTCATAACCCTTGTTACCCTCAGGTCTTCTTAGATGTGAGACGAGTATAAGTCCTATGCCAGTTTCTTCTACAAGTGTCCTCAACTTAGTTACAGTATAATCTATTAACTTTCTTTCGTCAGTCATTTCTTCTCCCAGTGCAGAGAGAGCAATGTGTAGGTGGTCTAAGATAACGAAGTCTACACCACAACCTTTTGCTAAGTATCTAATCTTAGATATCAAGTTGTCAGAGGCGGTCGACCCAAAATGGTTGTATAAATAAAACTTCCCTGAGCCAACTGTCTCATCAAAGACTCGCTTCATCTCTTCCTCTGTTACACCTTCTCTTGTTAGATGCAGTGGTTTGTTCAGTGCGACACCCATTACACCCAGCGCACTTCGCTTCACTGATTCCTCAAGAGCGATGTATCCTACACCAAAACCTTGTTGCAATAAATGTAAAGCAACATGACGACAGAAGCTACTCTTACCTATACCACTACCAGCAGTAACGGTGACGAGTTCTGCTTTTCTCAGTCCATGTGTTTTTACATTCAACTGTGCAAAAGGATAATCAACAGAAACATAATTATCTTCCTGTCTAATTTCATTCCATATGTCTTGACCAGACACAATGCCATCAGGACGGTAGGCCTTACTTGCCCAGATACAATCTACAAGCTCTTTAGTTTTATTAGCTGCTAACATTTCGTTAGCATCTTTCAATGGCAGTTGACAGACTTTGGCTTTATTTGGACTAAATAACTTTGCACATTCTATCGCAGCTTTCTTGCCTACTTCATCCTGGTCAAACATTAGGACGACTGACTCAAAGTTTTCTAGCCAGTCTAATTGTTTTTGTATATCTCGTTTGGCTCCTTGCGCTCCTGACTTAACAGAAACGACAGGCCATTTGTTGTCTTGTACTTTAGATACTGACAGAGCATCAATCTCTCCCTCAGTAATTACTATCATCTTACCTTTATCTCTCCATAGGTTCTGCCCAAAGAGTGTTGCATCCTTAGCATCACCAATCCATTGGAAAGTTTTATCAGGGTATCGTAACTTCTGTGCTACTAACTCGTTGTCTTTGTTGTAGTAGTTGGCAACCTGTACTGGTCTGCCCTTGTTACTTGATACACCGTAGTGAAACTTTTGTAATGTTGTTACATCTAAGTGTCGTTTAGGTAATTGTCTTATGTCATATTGTAAGAAATTTTTGTCCACATTTTTCACTGGGTTTAATATATCCTTTTCATTTGTAATCACACCACATCCAAAACAGTAAGTGTGTCCGTCACTGTATACAGCTACATTATCTTTGGAGCCGCAGTTATCACATGGTGCATGATGTAAAAATTCACTTTCCATTTTTCATAAACTCCTCTACATTAAAGTGTGGCTCTTTTGTTTTAGTGACATCATTGAGACCGAGGGTAATGAGTTGTGGGTAATCAGTTTTCAGTTGTGTGACCAAGGTGTTCAAGGAGAAAATTTGAACAGAAGAGTAATTGAAAAATGATTCCCCGTTACTATCACTACCCCCGATAAGACATACTCCTAACGAGTTGTTGTTTTTTATAATAGAGTGGCCGTCCTCAAGATAGGCACCAGCATCTGTAATGCTTCGCCCCTCTTCTATGACACCATCACGAGTGATGACATAGTGATACTTAGTGGCTAGGTATCCTTTCTTTCTGTCACGGATACTTAAGTCTTTCACTGTTAGATTCTCTAGTGCCTGTGTGTTTGAAGCACACACAATCAAGTATCTAATCTCTCGGTGTTTCATCTATCCACTCCTTTGGTATTGTCTTGTCTGCATATATAAATCCGTACTTCTCACACCACATACCATAAGTAGTCTTGGACTGCTTACTGATACGACTGCGAGAGTTACTAAATATAAATCTAATATCTAAGTCAGGATGTTGTGCTTTTACAAGTTTCATTTTTTGTCTGTCTGCTGTTGTGAACATCCCTTTTGTTTCAATAAAAATTTTCTGCTTAGGTAGATAGAAGTCAGGTGTATAAGTATGGGCCTTTTGTGGTTTGATATATTTGAGTTTCGTTTCCTCATACTCAAAAGTGATTTGAGCTTTTTCCAACTCATCTGCAATCGCTTCTTCAAGTCCACTACGAAACCCATACTTTAACCCTACCTCTTTAGAAGTCAGCTGTTGCTGTCTCTTCTTCCTGTAATACTGTTTCTTCATTAGCTGTGTCCTTAGCGGTGTATCCATCGTCTATTGCATCAAAACCATATCCAGTGGCACCGTCTCCACCTTGTACTAACTTAATGACTTGTACAGCTCTCAACCTAAGTGACACCCCAGCGCCCACGATAGCTGTGTAGTACGGAACTATGTCAGCACTAACCTTCAGCTCACTGCCTGACCACACATCTGTGTCAGTCATCGGTGTCCCTTGGCTGTCAAAGATAGCAACCTTGTTAGGTATAACTGAACCATCTTTAGAAATGATTTCAGCTTTTGTTTTGAACTTGAATATGATGTTGCCTGTCGGCTCACCATTGTCATCAAGCTCTTCCATGTAAGGTGGGCTACCCTCTTTAATCTTCTTACCTTTAGCGTTCTCTTTAGCAAGAGTAAGACTTTCGGCCATTGCTTTGTCTACCATCTGCATTGCATTGGTAGCATCTTCTCTGGACAATATCAGATTAGTTTTGAAATGTCCAACAGCATCGAATCTTGTGTCTGGTTTTATTAACCAGGCATACTGTGCTACACCTGTTGGTGTAACCATTCTTGTGTAATTTTGTTTAGGCATAAATATATCTCCTTATGTCTATGACGGGTACTAAAGTCTAAGCAAAAAAGAAATCACATTCAGATAGTTTGGTAACTTCCAGTGTGCTTTGTTCAGGCACATTAGGTAGCGACTTTAGTAACTTCTGATTTTGTATTTGTGATTTCACTTCTTCGAGAAAGTCTTCCAGTAAATGTGTGTTATCAAATATCTGGATGAATCCCTCTTTAATTGAGTCGATGAGTGTTTGCATATCGCCAGCAGTTGTGCCAAACGAATCGTGTACCGTTGCAAAATTGTTGACACCTTTGCTGTATGCGATGTTAACAGTTCTCATCATGGCACTGCTATCCAAGCTGTGTATAAAGTTAGGTGCAATACCATTACTCATTCTAAGTTTATCCATCTTGTCAGTCTCCTCATTGATACGAGGCTTGAACACCTCACCCATGAGCATAGTCTTGACTCTCTTAGATTTCATAGATGGATAGAACTGTTGGACATAGAATCCTGTCGGTGTAGTCCAGTGTATAGGTAAGTCATCCTTAGCTACAACCTTGGCCACATCCTGTAAGAATCCCATGCCAACCTTTGCACTACCTAACTCTTGCCTAAGTGAATCCCAGATGAGACCACTAAGGAACGAGGCACTAGGCATAGGGTTGATACCAAAGGGATGTTGTTCTCCCTTGTCTGCTCTCTTCTTTAAATCCTCAAGGACAAAGTCAGAGCAGGAGTATCTTGTACTACCATAGACTGATGTCATGATAGCCCTCTTGACTGTACTTCGCTTGACTCCATACTTTAACCAAAGGGGAGCCAAAGGATTGTTACTCTCCTTAAGTTTATCTATGACAGAGTTAGCTAGTTGTTGATACACGTCGGCGGGTTTATCTGCGGGGACAACATTCACTAACTTACCTGAATACTCATCCTTGAGCAGTAGTGAATATAGCTGTAAGCCGTTGCAACTCCCGTCTACACTAACTGGTAGGTGAGATATAAACCCGTCTCCGTGTTGTAAATAGTCTCGCCACTCAAGACAGAAAGCTAGGAACTGGAAAGGTTTGTCTGCATCTTCCCACCATCGTTCTTCAATAGGTGAATTAGCACAGGCAACAATCTTATCCTCATGTTCTTGTACCCAGTCTACCCTGTCCTCGAGTGACACTTTATCATTACCAAACATATTCGCACCGTGCATTGCTAGATAGAACACACCGTTATTATCTTCAGTAATAGGTTTACCCTCGGCAAACTCAAGCAAAGCTTTACTTGCTGTGTTGCCCTGATAATTTAGAAAGGCTGGTACACAGTAAGCACGACCACGAAAGTCTAGCTGTACTGGAAACCATATCCTATCATGTTTCAAGAATCGTTTGGCCAACCATAATATCTGATTGAACAACAACACCTTGCTACCATTTATCTTGTTAGCTGTGTGTGCTGTCGCCGCCAAATTTCTCCAAGCCTTACGAGCTTCGAGATTGGTGTCAATATCATGTGGCTTGTTAGGTATGTCCATGACTTCTGTCTTGGGTACTTCCGCTCTACCTGGATAGTTAGTCCAGATATCTTCCATGACTTCATAGATACCTACATTGATACGAAAGGGTGTCTTCTGCATTGTGTTAACTGCTTTGTACACCTCTGGCATATCAATGTTTCTTAACTCTTTCTTGAATCGTTTGTTCTTAACCTTGACTAAGTCTAGCTTAGGTAACAGGTTAGTAATATACCCACCACCCTCGACATCAGTCCAGTCTTTCGGTGGCATGATGGTTGGTAGGTACTCTGGATTGAGTAACTCGGTATGTGCTTCTCGCTTGGATATCCACTCCAGAGTCTTGGCAGTATGCCTAAGTATCTTTCGTTTCTTACCTCGCATGGTTTCCGTACCGACTTCTAACAGTCCAGTAGATTTTATCATTAAGTCAATAAAGACATTACCGACTTGTAACTTCTCATTGGTTGACCACTTTAACCACTGCCCGTTGTCATCTCGTAAGGCAGACTCACGGAACTTCCTTCGTCTGTAGGCATAGTTAAATGTTCTCTTGTCTAAGTTTCTTTTTACTGTAGCGAAGAGCTGTGGGTTTGCTTCTGCAAATGTTCCCATAGCAACTTCAGTTTCAATCTTCTCACCAAGTGAGATGGCTGTGGCAGTCAATGCTTTCTTCATCGTAAGTGTATTGATGATATGCTTTGCTACTATAACCGCAGTAGTCTCTGGCTCTATGTCCTTTGTCATAACAAAGGCGATATGCGGTCGACCTATGCGGGAGTCATTGTAAAAATCTACAATGGCCTGTGCCAATGGTTGAATAGTTTGAGAGACCATAGACTTACCAGCACTAGTTATGCTGGACTCGTTTCTCTCAAGGTGAGACAGTCGTCGTCTTCGACTTCTCTCGATACCACGATTCAACATCTCCTCTTCGTGAGTGTGTTCGATACAGTAATCTAAGGACTCAAATTTATCTTGTGACATATAATTTCTCCTTTAGTATCTACAATGGGTACTTAAGTCTTGCTCCACCACCACGGTCGTGGAACTCCTTTGTCCCATGTGGCAATGTCTGCTTTCTCTGCCTTGTAGTAGGCACGGTATGCTTCGACAGCACTAGGTTGCTTGTATTTGTCGGGCATACATTGTGGAAAGGGTGTTAGTCCCTTGTCCTCTAAGTTGTCTGGCTCTGGTAAATCTTTGACAGCAACCCATGACTTATGGTCTGCCTCTGGATTGTATCGCCAGATGTATTCGTTGTTAAGCCAACGGCAATACTGGTAGACATATCTATAATTAGACAACGACTCGCCACACCAGAGGCGACACGGGTGGTTCTTGTGTGTCGTTTTATATGGTGAATCATGTCCCAATATATTCAGTGTACTACATAGCAACTGTGCTGACTCAAGTATCATCTTGATGACATGCTTGTCGCAATGATAGGTAGCACTGATAGCTGGCTCTTCATGAAGTATGAAAATGTTCATATCAAATCTCCTCTATATATTTCTTTGCTTCGGCCTTGGTCTCGAACTCTTTTATCTTACTATACTTCTTGTCCGTTTGCAACCACACAGCCCAACCAAACTTGACTCGCCTGTCGGCATAGTCTACATGATAGCCATTAGCTCTATCATTTCGTTTAGCCCAATGTGCTTTCTTCTTTACTTGGATAGTCTTAGCTCGTTTCTTTAAGTCGCCGTAGCCATCCTCTCGCCTAGCCTGAAAGTATCCTGACATTACTCTTTCTCCTCTATCCAACCTCTTTGGATATACTCTTCTCTTGATTCAAGATTATTCATTTCTTTCTCAACAAAATAATCAAGTAACCCTTGTTTACCCATGTATTCAAGGGCATAATCTTCGAGACATTCTTTTATTTGTTTTAAATCTCTCTCATTAAATTCACTCATATTACTCTTCACCCCCTTGCTCTTCATTAAAAGCTTTGATGTAGTGGTACTCAAGCCAGCCTTGCCCGTAGTTAATAAGCTTGTAGCCCTTGTCAACTAGCTCTGCTATCTTAACCTGTGCATTGTGTACTGACTTTTGATTGTCAACTTTCCAGCTGACTTTCTGAATGTCTTCGGGCAACAAGTCCTGTCGCCCCTCTGCATTGTATGCTTTGTGTCGTCTATAGTTCCTGCCCATGCTCTGTCTCCTCTGCTGGTTCGTAGTCGTAGTATTCGTACTCGTAGTCAGACTCCGCTAACATACGAGCCTCACGGGATGGGAACCCCATCTCGATATACTCCTCGTACTTATCCATAATAAAATCTTGCTTGTTACTGCTCATGCTATAACTCCTCGACTCCATAGTCTATCTTGAGTCTTACCTTTTCTTCATAGGTACCGTTCTCAAGGATGTCGTTTACCCAGTCGTAAAGAATAAACTCATCCTCATTAAGCCAGTACCCAGTCTCACTGTATATATCAAATATATCTAACTTAAAACCTATCATTATATCTCCTCGCTTTTATGGTTGTCGCTCGCATAGTTTCTAACTTGAACTACTTTTAAACCTACTTGTTCTATAGTCTTTAACATCTCAGGTGTAAAAGTTTTAGTCCCTGTTAGTTGTAGTAAAGTTTCTGCCCTGTCATCTGCTGGGTAATATCTTATATTCCCGTAAACTTCTCGTCTATATACTCTAATGTCCATTCGTTTCTCCTTGGTCAGTTTAAGGACATGACCAGGTCATCTATAATGGGTACTTAACTACTTCTTCCAATGTCTTGGAGTAGCTAAGGCAATTCGTTTGGCTACACCTGTTACAGTTGTAGTCTTTGCTTTCTTGCGGATTTTACCCGCTGTCTTCTTACGAACATTTTTACCTGCTCTCATTTTTCACCACCTCTCTTATGTATTTGCTTACCTCTGTAATGCCATACTTCTTTAATAGGTACGACACTATCGCTATTTGATAAGCGGGTAAGTCTATAATCTTTACACTGTGTATCGTCATATTAATGTTACTCATTAGATTGCACCCCCCATGATTGATACGGCCAGCCAACATAGCAAGCCTATAAAAATAATTGTTACTTTCATAATGTTTTCTCCTTGCCAGTTTTAAAGGGACTGGCTAACCCTTTTGTTTTTGTTTGTTTATCTTTTTGCTTTGAGTGGTCTTAGTCCTAGTCTCCACCAGGTTAGGTCATCGTCTATTGTGTCGTTTTTGTAGACAGTGTTTGTATGAGTGTCGTAAAGGCCTGGAATCTCTCTGTTCCAGAGGTATTCTCTGTCTTCGCGATTCTCTCTTTTTGGAGACCAACCGCCACACTCTGAATAATCAAATTGTCTGTACTTGCAATATGTGCCGACATAAGTCGCTTTCATTCTCTCTGACTTCTCCCAGTAGCCGTCAGCTTTTGTCTGACCTCTACCAAAAGTTTTCTTGTTACCTTTAACACCGACAACCTTTGGGACAATGTCTGTAATATCCATGAAGTATGGTAAATCAATCTCTTCGGGTTTTGGTGGATTCTCTCTTAGCACACTGACAAAGTCGCCATCGTTTCCAATGGAGCCGTACTGATAGTATAAAGCGGTTAGCCTTATTTTGTGTTTTACCAGTAGTGAAGCTTTTTGCTTTAGTGTTCTTTTGTAGTCACTTTGTGATGTTGAACAGATTTTTAAGTTGTCACCAAAGCGGGACAATGTAGGCAAGTTCAGAATATTTCTCCTACGACTAAATTCTAGATTGTTGAATATATCTGAAATGTCATATCTCTTATCGTCGGTGTGACGGTAACCGTATATAATGTCATGGTCTATGCTGTCATGGTTTGTAACATAATTGACAAACTCAATGGCTAACATTCTCTCTAGTTTGGGATTGATAAACCCGCCTCTAGCTCTTACCTCAAGCAGTCTCTTAAGCTCGTTATATTCAAGCTCAATTCTTGCCTCAACTTCTTTGAGATACTCTCGGCAAACACCCGTATTGTAGTGGTGTATATCTTCCCCGTTAAGCTCTGTCTCTTCGATAAAAGCCTCTTTAGCTTGGCTTAATACCTCGTCAAGTTCTAGGCTGTGCAAACTTTGCAAGTTGTCGCTTGACATAGTTTTCATCGCCTCAAGTAAAGTCTCTTTGATGATGGCTTTTGCCTCATCGGTGTTGTGTTGTCTTCTCATAATATTTTCTCCTTTTGTGGTAATATCCACTGACAAGCCCTATCTTATCATAGGACTTGTTTCGATGTCAATACATCTCGTCAGAGTGGCTATAGTTTTTGTAATTGTTTACTTTTATATTGTTTAAAACTGAAATTACCGTCTAAGTCATATAACATCTCAATCATACTTTTAACAACATTGTAAATCTCAGCTTTTGTACCGCTAAGACTTATGTCAGTCTCTCCCCCGCCTTTGCATACTCTAACAAGTTGACAATATCCGTACCTGTAAGCGATATAATATGTACCCTCATTTTTAACTAAATTATTGTCGCCGTCTCTGTAAGGCTTATACACTTCGTTAGGTAATCCTAACCTATTATTTAAGCCTCTTACTTTATGCTCTAGCATTTCTTTTGTTATTCTCATATTGTTTTCTCCTAGTGGTATTAACCCTTTGGGTGATTATCCACAGACAAGCCCTATATTATCATAAGGCTTGTTTCGATGTCAATACATCTCTTCAGTGTGGCTATAGTTTTTATTTTTATTTGTTTTTTAAATCTCTTAAAAGTCTGCGATAAGTTTTTAACATTCCTTGTGCCATTTCTAAATCTTTTTCTGCCTTTTCAGCTTCTCTTAAAATCTTTTTTAAAGCACTCACCGTTGCCTTTTCTTCCTCAATTACTCTTTCTGTTATTTGTATTGCTTCTTGTGTTGTCATTTTGTTTCTCCTTGGGATGTAACCCTTTGGGTGATTATCCACAGACGGCCATTGCTTGTCAGGAACTTCGTTCCTCTAGGCCGTTTCGCTGTCTCTACAGCTCGTCAGTGTGGCTGTTAGGCTTCGGTTGCATATACCTTATGGGTGATTTTAATCATGCGGATTAACTCTCTATAAAACCCCTCAAGATAAAGCTCGCTGAAACCATACTCTTTAGTCTCTGGTAACTCAAGATTCGTGCAAAGGTCGATAACATCCTTAAAGCGAAAGTTAATAATTCCGTCGTTTTTTAATCGACATAGACTTTTAAAAGCTCCGTCGATGTTAGCCTTAACTTGCTTGATTGCCTGTAGTTGCTGGGAGTGTTTGCTTCCGTGTTTTGAGGTGTAGTCTTCCCAGTCCCAGTCCTCAGAATGAACCTCTAGAAAAAATCTCTTAGTGCTTGATTTGAGTTCAAAATCTACCCTATCTAGTTCAAGGTGTGTGTTTAGTTGGTCTTTAGTTAATAATGTTTTCATGATGTATTCTCCTTTGTACTTAACCCTTTGGGTGATGTGTACATTTCGGCCAATAGTGTGGCCATCATCAGTTAGGCTGTTAGCCTAAGATGTACATACGGTACAAGAACAGTAAAAGGTTTTATCTAGCAATCTGTGTCCGACTATGTCTGTTCGCCTCGTGGGTGGCCTTTCCTAAAAAGGACATTTACGATTGACTACCTAGTTACCTTGTTCTCCAAACTCAAGCCTTGTCTCTGGCTTACTTCGTTTCGTTTCCATACTTGCAGTCTGTTTCTGGCCCCAGTATATCTTGCCTGGTTTTCAATAGCTTCTGCTTGTTTCCAAGTGGCTGAGCCTTTGTGTCTGTGTTGTTGTTTACTGCCATGTTTAAGATTAAATCAGAATATGAAACAAAACACAAGCTTTTTTTTTCACTAATTTTTTTTTGTCAATGATTACAGAGACTTACGAAAGAAAATAATTTAAAATTACCTTATGTTATAAAGTAACATTTCCTAAAAAAATAGACTAATTACCTACTTAATTACTACCTTAATTACTACCTTTATTACTCCTTTATTACTCCTATAAGTACCCTATAATAAGAGGTGTAAAAGGGTGATGAATGTATTACTCTATATGGTGCAACAGGGTTACTCTAAAATGGGAACCTAATTCATGTTATGATATAACATAACAAGTCAGCCTGAAGAGGAATCCCAAAGGGAGCCGAAAAAAACAGTACAGCAGACACAAAGAACAAATAAAAATACCGCCAAGGTTTCGTTATATTATAACAAAAATCCCCTTAGGAGTTCTCCGTTGGTCGCCCTTTGGTAGTGCCAGCCTCATTCTCGCACATGTGGCGAATCGCTACTATTATAATAGGCGGTGCAACGGGGGAAGCTTCGCTTCGTCATGCGTATATAAGGGTCTCAGATTTTTTCTATAAATTATTTAGTATCTCAGAAAGCTCCTCGGCTCTCCTTGGGGTCTGCCTAGCCCACCTTGAATCCAGCATTTCGACTGCAGCTTTCTTATAGTTACCCTCATTGAGGTACTTAAGAGTCTTCTTAAACTTGCCTACACCTTTGGTTCCCATTTGGAATACCATTTCAGTTACCACATCAAAGGCTGCTTGAGGTACCTTATCAGGACTTACGAGGGTTTTTGCACCCTCTATGGCCTTCATAATGTCATTATTGAGGACTTGTTCCCAACCTTCTACAGTCGTCGGAATGTCCTCTCCAGGTAGTATCTTATGTCCATATCCACCTGTTTGAAAGTCTTCTACTATCTTTTCACCGTCAGCTGTAGTGTACTCAAGGGTATATGGCTTAAGTTTAAAACCTTCATTCTTCTTTATTCTTGCTACTAATTCTGGGTTTAAATCCATGAGTCACTCCTAGGGGTTCTACCTATGGATTGCTCCATAAATATGTCTAATTCCTCTTGTAATAAGTCTTCTTTGTGCTGTTGAAACGACAATATAGCATCTCTATCCATTCTTTCTACCCAATAATTAGCAGCTATGGACAGTGCATCTATCGCATCGTCGTGTCTTAAGGCGCCTTTGTCACGAGTTATACGAGTCATTTGTCTAAATAACTGGTGGTTTGGTTCCAGTTTAAAGTCCTGTCGTATGATATCTTCGTCTACAACTAGCCTATGTGTGTTCATAATAGGCTCTAAGGTGTCTATAATACGTCTTTCTTTTTGTATATTGTGTCTAACTTCTTCTACTTCACAGGGGTGTATACGGGCTAATACAGGTTTAAGTAACTGTGTAGCCATACCATCACCAAAGTTACTCTCTATAACTATGCTGTTTACCTCTTGAGACTTAGCTACACGGGCTAATTTCTCTAAAGTTTCCTCTGAGTAACCACCGTCCAAGGCTCCAACAGCTGTGAGATATAGTACCCCATGGAGCATTTTAAGTACTGCATAAGCAGTCTTGTCTTCTCCTCGTCCTGCTGGGTCAATAGACATTACAGAGCCTTCAAACTCAGTGTACTCGTCACTCATGTGCATAGGAGCTACATAGTAGTCTCCTTTAAGTCCTACATTAGGTAACTCGCTGTCTAATGCTTTTATTTGCTCTAAACTAGACGCCCATTGTATGTTTGCAGGGGCTTCTGTCCATGTACTACACCCTGAAACGACAATCAAATCATTTAATTTAAGTGGGTATTTGTTTGCATCAGACATGGTTGTGTCTAACATAAACTGTAAGTTGAATCCACTTCTACCGTAGGATGCTAGTCGCTCCATTAAGTCTACTTCGTTGAACCTTTGAGGGTCCGTTGGGTCCCCTTCAGTACCTTTTTTGTCTATAATATCAGCCAGTTTGTGTCCATAACCAGTTCTTTGTACTGAATCTGGGTACAATGCAGGCCATATTTTAGTCTTAAAACCTCTTTCTTCTAGTGAATTGTACAGTGACATCTCTGTTTGTGGTGTCCCTAGAAAGATAATACGACCAACTTTAGGCTTGATAATAGCATCAAACTCTTTAACAGTCTCACCTAGTCTATCTCTCATCAGTTGTGTCTGTGAGTTGTTAGCAGACTCTACGTCATCTGCAATAATCAAGTCAGCACGACTACCAGTCAGCTGTCCTGTGATACCCATAGACTTAACAGAAGGTGCATGAGAGGCCTGTGCAGGTCCTACATCAAAGCTAACCTTAGATGCTCTTTGGTTGTCATGAGGCTGTAAATGCTCTAGCAAGGGCATCTCGGCTATTAGTCTCTGTGTAAATGTACTGAAATCATCAGCCCTACTTTTAGATGCAGAGACAACTAAGATGTTCCTTTGGGGGTTTAGTAATAGTTGGTGACATACAAATGCCGATGTAATCCATGACTTACCTACACCACGAAACGCTTCTATAACCAGTCTTTTTTCTTTAGACTGCAAATAATCAGCTATATCGTACTGTACAGGTGTTGGCTCAGGTAAATTTAAGTGTTTCCAACATAAGTACAAGAAGTTTTTGAAGTTCTTGACTTTGCTATTCATCATGGTCAAACGGTAAATCGTCTAATATGTTTTGTGCTTTCTGCACAATCTCAGGGTCCGTATATTGTTTACACACATCAAGACATACTTTCATCTCAGATGCAGTTAAATCTTCACCTGATTTTAGTTTTCTATAAGCGTGCATGACCAGTAAAACAGGTAGCTCATCTAACACCTGCTTTACGGTCTCTTGTTGACTCTCGTCCATTATGCACTCCTTAAGGCCAAGCCGCAGTCTCCTGCATTATTAAACTTAACCGTTTACAGCCACCATAAAAGATATGAATAAGCTGTGAATATTCCTACTACGTATAGTTTTTGTATGACTGAAAAGCCTGCCCAAGCAGCTTTACCACACTTCCAGAAGTTTTCTTTCAGTGCTTCGCCGATTGCTTCAGCAGCATCCTCAGAAAAATCCTTAAGTTCAGCCTTAATTTTCTTCTTATCTAACATATATACTCCTAGTTTGCTAATGGATTTTTAAACTGGATTACTTGTGATTCTAACACACCTAATCTTTTGTCTAAATTAGCAATCTCTTTTTGCATAGCCTTGATGTTTTTAGTAGATTTAGATTGCTCTAGTTCATCAAGTCTGTTATTAAACACGCCCCAGGCATAGAATCCACCACCAATAGTAGTGACAATACCTACAAGAGCTATGTATTTTTTAAGTGTTTCCATTAAATCCATTATCTGATACCTCTTAGTTGTTCTTGATATTTATACAAAGGGTCATTTGCAAACATTGCTTGATGGCCTCTAACATCTGTATAAATTTCTTTACTATACTCATCTAAACTACGTAAGTCCTGGTAATCATTACCTAAATATAACGCACGAGTATCTGTGTACTTTTGTTGTGTGTATGTTTGTATATCAGGTTGTGTCTGTGTCATTGCTTGTTGCACAACTTTATTAACGACAGCAAGCTGTGTATTAACATCTTTTATCTTAGTAGCTACCTGTGTATGTACATCTTGTACTGTTATTCCCACACGTTCTGTCTCAGGTTGTTCACCTTCAGGTTCTTTTTGAACTGTTTCCATAACGGTGCCTTGAGACTGTTCAGGTTGTTCTTCCATGAACTCTTCATCCATGGGTTGCTCTGATATTGACATCTCTTTATTTGGTTCTTTATCTTCTGGTTCCTGTACATCTTCAACAATTTCTGGACCCCCAAATGCTTGTAAAATTTCTACTTCTTCAAATTCTTCCTCAAATTTGTTTTCTGTAGCTTCTTCAAAGATAATCACTTCTTCTTCATTTTCAAACATAAATGTGTCCAATTTATACTCCTCGATTATATAATCCATTTTATATTCTTCTTTAAAATCATCTTCCCACTTTGTATCTAACTCTATGGGTTCTGGTTTTGTAAAGTTTTCATAATAGCTTACTGTAAGACTAGGATTTCTCAAGTCTGCACCATAATGTGCTGTACTGTTACTAGACTCGTTAAACTCAAACCTAGCTGTTATTTCGTAGTCTTGCTGACTGTTTCCACCCACAATAATGGTATCAGTATAAGTATCATAACTACAACCATTAAAAGTAGTACAGCTTCCGTCAATTTGTCTTTGTTGTGTAATACTAACCCCATTGTCATCTATCAGTGTTTGTTTCATTATAACATTCTGTGGAATACTATTCCAAAACCAAACATCAGCTCCTATTGTAGAACTAAATCCACCATTTATTTCTTCTTTAGTTAGATAATCATTAAGGTTTATAGATGATTCTACATACTCACCATCAACACCTGCGATAACTTGGTCACCATGCCTATGGTCTACATTTGTTCCTGTCCAAGAACCATCTGTAAAGTTCGGACTTAGTAAGTTGTCTGTTGTCTGGTCGTATGCTTGAACTGCCCATGCTATCAAGAATACAGTTAATAACAAGTAAAAATATTTAATCATCTCCGTACAGGTCTCCGTAGCTAGTATCTATCTTTTTAAATACTGGCTTACCTGAATCTATAATTTTTCTTTTTCTTAATTTTTCTACATACTTATCATAGTCTGGTCTTTCTATGTCATACTTTTCCCACTGTGCTTGAGCCTCACCAGCTATCTTGCCTTCAAAAGGGCAAGGCGTGCCTGCGTGTTCCATAGCACTAAATACTCTGTCATCTTGGCACAGTATACTAATACTTGCTACTCTCATGTTAAAGTCATACAATAATTTACTTAGTTTCATTCTCTCACAGTTTTCATCTGTAATGTAACTTCCAGCTGCCACTCCAAATCCAGTAACTTGCATAGAGCCTGATAGCCCTACGATACACAAGTCTTGTGAATAGCTGCTCATGCTAGGTGCTATAGCAGACCCTACAGGTATTGCGCTATTTTTTGTCGTATTCGTTGTACTATTGCTAGTCGTGTTAGTCTGGCCACCGCTGTACGTATTGTTAGTAGTGGAACTATAACCACCAGAAATGGAAGTATTAGAACCACTTGTGTTAGTTTGACTAGAAGTGCTGTAATCATTTGCATTTGCTGCTGCTCCTATTAAAAGTAAAACAATAATTAATGCAAAAGCTGTTTTCATAGTTACTTAGGTTCCCATTTAAGAGATATCCCTGTGTCCCCCTTGAGAGTATGTACTACTTACTTCTTACCAAACATCCCTGCAGCTGGTTTAAGGCCGTAAATAGCCCCAAAGATACCTATGAGTAACCATTGATACCATTGTGGTAATCCGTTAAAATATGCAAAGAATAAATCTAGTTTACCTTTCATATCTGCATCCCCAAAAAATACTGCATATGCCAGTACCAAGATTGGTAGTGATACAATCACGAGAACAAACTCGTCTTTCCATCCATTATTATTATCTGCTCTTACTTGTGCTTGATATTCTATTTCACCTTGTGCCATGCGATACATATGGTTTCTTTCTGCCATAGCTTCAAAGCGTTTTGTTTCTTGTCTTTGTTGAAAAACATTTACTGCTGTAGATATTACACTTCCAAATATTCCAAACATTATAAACCTCTCAACATTAATTCTCTAATAACTATTATCATTTGTGTACCTGCAATAACGGCTACAGTCCATAGAACTTTTTTAATAGCTGATACATCATCTTCTATATGTTTTAGATGATTCTTCTCTATGGTTTCTATCGACTTCTGTATAAGACGCATATCACCTTTGATACGCTCTATCTCTACAGTAAGCTCGTTATTAGTCATCATGTTAGGCATTAGTCTTGGTTATGACTCCCACATGGTTGCTCACAATCGCACTCTGGGTATGTACATTTATCACTCATATTAGTCTCCTATGGTTTTGGATATTTGTCTTTTATTTCTTTAAGTGTTTCTTTCCAACCATCAATACCATTATGATACAAGTCATCTAATTGTTCCTCAATGCTAGGATATGCTTTTGCTCTATCTC
>Ga0208767_1000031_pt1 | contig 76231 bp, 98 predicted proteins | sample VirMetDEL_Mar_21_FD_184514 | JGI IMG/M metagenome (GOLD analysis project Ga0208767, IMG submission 184514) | Aqueous microbial communities from the Delaware River and Bay under freshwater to marine salinity gradient to study organic matter... | ecosystem: Environmental > Aquatic > Marine >...
CAGCTGATGCTGCAGCCATCATCGAGCAGGCTCTCGACAGTCTCGACCTGTGCCATAGGGCCAGAATCTGGTCCTATGCAGGTCAACGTCCGATAATCATCGTTATGTATCGATAGGACCAGAATCTGGTCCTATGTGCAGTGTGCAGGCTCGACGGGCAGGACTCGCAGGCTCGACGGCAGTTCGGCTATTGGCCATTGCGGACCTCGGACTTCTCGACCTGAGGATCGGAAAAAGTGACCCCCCTGGTATGACTTGGCCCCTGGTCCCGTTTGAAGTTGCCCCTGGTAGGACTTGACCCCTGGTACGACTTGACCCCCTGGTGCGACTTGAAATCGACCCCCGGTCGCGCTTGAAGTTGACCCCCTGGTGCCGATTGAAAATCAGGTGGGATTCCTGATTTTTCGGCGACCCCCGGTGCGGTTTGAAATTGAGTACGGATGTTTTCTTTTGAGGGTCGTAATCGAGGGGCGGGAAATCGGATTTTTCGAGATGTAAACTGGACATTCAGGTCCAATTTCAACTTTCAACAACTTATCAACAACTTTTGAACGCCGATTTTCGCAGTCCAGTACAACACCTGAACACGCACATCGTAGCGGTCCCCGTAAGCCCAGAAGGGGCAACGACTTATCTTTTTCTGAATTCTTTTATATATAAATTTAGATATTAGATAAGAATTATAAAAAAATCCCCCATTACGGGGGGTTTGAAAAGTACGTTCAGAATGAGTCTTCCGTAGTCGCGCATCCATCTCACAGCCTAAAACGGTAGGTTTGCTTGAAACGGGTATCATATTCCGGCAAAATCAGACCTTCACCAAACCTACCGTTTTAGGCAGCCGTTCCGATTTCTCGTCGACTATTGACTCACTTTGAAAACTCGCCCCCCACCAGAACTTCAATCTCACTGCGTAAAACGGTAGATTTGCTGCCAAAATCCCCCATTCAGCGATTTTCTCAAACCTACCGTTTTACAGCATATCCTGCACTATTGAAAACATCTGCACACTCGCAGCAAACCTACCGTTTTACGGCACTTCAGGAATCGCCTTCCGACCATGTTCACGATGAACACTCTTCCACCCACCAAAAAGTAAACACATGGCCTCAGAAACCCGAGGTTTTGACTCATCAAAACCTGAGCACATTCATTCACATCACCCCCAGATCGACTTGAAACTTGACTTCGAACCCTCATCTCGGTCAGGATATCGGCGCAAAAACAAAGCCCAGGAAGGTTTGCCGACCTTCTGGGCTTCTATCACCATTCCCTGAAGTGGAGAGAACGATGACTGATCAGAGCGTACCTGAGCCTCGCGACGATGCCAACCTCATTGAAGTGGCGGCATTCCTTTCGAACCTCTACGGCACACCGCGAGAGACGATCCACAAGCGTCTGGCAGCAGGCTGGTCCCCCGAGAAGGCCGCGAAGACTCCTGTCTTCTCGTTGACCACTCCCCTCCCCACCTCTGCACCAGCACAAGGCTCTGTCAGCCGCAAGCAGCTCCTTGAGTACAAGGGGGAGAAAAGGACAGTGTCCAGCTGGGCCGTGCGGATGCACATGTCGCCCCAGACACTCACGGCACGACTCAATGCAGGCTGGTCGATCAAAAGGGCACTCACTCAGCCACTCCGCACGAAGAAAGAGGCAGCACGTAGGGCCAGAAACAATAGGGCCAGAAAAAAATCCAACAAACCAAAAAAAATGCTCTTCAGACGTTTCGGCAGGCTGATGGTTGCCGACCAGTCAACTCCCGACCGCCACGGCAATCGACGATTTGAGTGCCACTGCGACTGCGGAAACACAGTATTCCTTCTCGGCTCCAATCTTCGAAGCCGATTCACCCAAAGCTGCGGATGCCTCCAGCGAGATAAGATCAGGAAACGTCAAGCCCAGGAGATCGAGCAGTTGGAGCAGCAGATCAGCATGCTGGAATGGTCCGAAGAGCCTGACGACAAGAAACTACTCCGCAAGCTGGTCGTCAGGCTCCGCAAGTGGCGAGCCAAGGTCCGAGTCTTTGAGGAGTGACCTCAGTACCACGGCATCCCGTCGTACTCCGCACCCATCGTGCCCTGCGTTCGCCGCGCAGGTCGGACATTCCAACGTGAACGTCATTCATCGATAAGATTCCCAAATTTACGCACGACAAGATGACTCGGCTCTGGCCGGTACGACGAGCACCACGAGAGCACCTGCCACGTCTGCTGTCGAGTCAAGGCTCTCAGCGAGTCTTTGTTGTTCAGCATCTTGCACAGGGCATCTTCAAACGCCATGCCTGCAGCCTCGCGACGAGCAGTCGCCGACTTAGCTGTCGACTTACTTGCCGACTTCAGGACATGATGCAGCCTATTCAATTCTTTGTACGTCATTCCTCAACCTCTTCGAGTGACGCCCGACTCGCCCGAGCAAACGTCTGCAGCACTTCTTTCGGAGACATAGGGCCATACGCCGAGCACCAGAACAGCAGCTTCAGCACCTGAGCCTTGCTCAACGGCACCAGGCATTCACGATCGCTCAGGAAGTCCCGCAGCGAGTTCACAAACTGCTCCCGCAGAGACCAATAGTTCGAGCAGCACCCGGTACGAGACTTCTGCCGTGCCTCATTCACCGCCGCGTGCAACGTCTTCAATTCTTGAAAACTCATCTGAAAACCCCCACCCAGTAATGCCCACCAAGCCCCACCGCATGTCCCCACCCAGCTCGACGATTCCCACCGAGCAGCCAGGCCGCATGCGGCCCACTGCGAATCCAGCCTGAGACAGCCCCACGAGCCGTCACAGGGCCACGATGTATCACCTGGTCCCAACTTCCATGATCATACCTGCCAGTGGCAGCCATCCACTCTGCATGCTGCTGAGCGAGATCACACAGGTCGGCATCGAGCACCTGGCCGAAGAGTCCGTACCGCCCTCGCCATTCCTGGGCAGCGTCATGCATGTCCTGCACCACAGGATCGACATCCGCAGGAATCCCTGGGCACAACGTCATCAGCAAAAGCAGTCCGGCTCTCATCTTCCTGTTCCCTTCAAAACCAGAGCAGACACACTGCCCACAACACAGACCAGACCGACATCTTCGAGATGCCGATACTTCCGAGCAGAGATTTTCTCCCACGGTCCACGAGCCATGCCGGAGTACGGCATAGAGACTTCGGACTCGAAGCGGAAGACGTCGCCCACATTCAGATCAGCAAATGTCACGACGTCACCTCACAATCAACTTCTTCCTGGGCATCCCAGGTCAGCCACGAGAACGTCCCTTCGACAGCAGGCGAGCCGTCCATCATCGTCCGGCTGAGCAGTTCCCTCAGCTTGGCATCCGCCGGCACACGACACGACGGGCAGCAGGCCACGACATGCGACGTCCGACCATCGGTCCACAGTCGCTCCAGCACGCAGATCGTCGACTGGTCAAAGATGCTGCCGCATTCACACATGATGTTGTGTGAGGCAGCCAGCTTGCAGGTCATCTGCCGCTCGGCGTCAGCACGAGCAGCAGAACCTTCAGGGGCGAGAATCGCTTCAGCGACAAGGTTTGAGAATGACATGACATACCTCAGATCGTTGGGAGTTTTTTGGAACAAAAAAATTTTCGACGGTCTAATCTTTCACTCACCCCAGGCAACGCACCCGTGATCTTCAGGCGTCACGAACATGCAGTGACCGGAAGGCATCGGCTGCGGAGCGAGTCGGTCAGTCTTCAACGCCTTGACCCACGCGGCGAAGGCAGGCTTCCACTTGTCTTCGAGGCAACGGTATCGCAGCACGTCACCTTGACGTTGCTTGCGAATAACGACCGACACACATTCCTCGCCGTACTTATTGAGCAGAGAGTCGTCAAGAAACTCAGCAGGCACGCCAGGCTTCGCCTGGGCAGTACTGAATAGTGAGTTCATCAGACCACCTTCCCGTTCTTCCGAGTCACTCGGCCACAGCAGTCAATCGTGTCACCGACATGTACCGCAACGGCAGTGAATCCTTCGCCCCCCAGACGAAGCAGGCGTCGAGTCGCGTTGCCTTCACGACGATACGTCTTGAAGTTCTCGATGGGAGTCATGCGATAGAACTTCCCGTCGTTGCCCAGGGTGGTTCCGAATCGATCGCAACGAATAATCCAGTAAGCAGGCTTTGTCATCGCAGTGACTCCGAAAAAAGATGTCGTTGACTTGTATGGCCCTATCATAGGGCCAGAAGTATTGTCGTCAAGCCTGTAACAAGAACTTCAGTCGAATTCTGAGAAATTTATTTCGCAGGATTCGACAAGCTCTCACTCCACCCGATGCACGCCACGCGGATAAAAATTCAGGTCAATCGTCATCTTCAATCTCCTCGCGGACATCATCGTCCGACTGCCTGGGTGAAAAGTCTTCGTACCAGTAGGTCACATAAACCCCGATGCCAAACGGCGACTTACCGCAGGCAGGAGCAGGCAGGTCGACACCATCCCACGTCCGCTGCGCTTCCCGCAAAGCTTTCAGCTCATCGTCCGAGCAGCACTCCCTATCCGGATGAAAGTCGCAAGGGTTGCCACCCTTGAAGCCGCCGTAGCCGGTCTCCTGCTGCGGATGCGGGCACCGATAAGTACCGATCGAATCCGGCACGTAATTGTGATCAGCGAACTCCGCCCCGCAGTGACGGCAAATGTCAGTAGCGTTAAATGACGTCACGAGGCATCCCCCTTAAAACATTCGCCCAGGTCAATCTCGCAGCCTTCGCGAAGTCGCGAACCATCGTCCCCATACCGCGAAGGCACCGAGACCGTCATGCGAACATCCTCACCACACTCAGCATACCCTGAGTAATGATCCTCAGATTCAAGAGTCGCATCATACTTCGCCAGCAACGACGTCAGCTCTGCTTTGAACTGCGTCGAGATATCTGCAGCCTTGACCGGCACGAAGATGCCTAAGTGCTTCTCCAGAGCCTCAAGAGCCAGCTCCCGCGTTTTGAAGTAGGCGTCGATCGGAAAGTCGCCTATGAAGAACGCCCACGTCCCGTTGCGTCTGTGCAGCACCAGCTTGACATCTGTGCCTTCGAAGGTGCCGGTCCAATCCCAGTTCGGATCGTCCGAAGGAGTATTCCACTTGATCTCTTTACGAGTCATCTTCCACTTAGCCATCGTCACCACCGCCTTCCCGAAAAGTCTCAGCACCATGCGACCCGCTCCCCATCGTCTGATTCTCAGCGAGCCACTGGATGCGGCCCCAGTGCAGCACGTTGGCGGAGAGTTTCGTCTCACGGTAATCATCGAACAACGGAGTCACGATCCAGTACCGCAGGTCACCGTCAGCCACGTCAGGCGGGAACTCACGCTGCACCACAGCCACTTCGGTCAGCTCCCCTTCGAACGCCGAGTCGTCATCGAGCCAATCGGACGGTAAAAGCACATGGTCGCCAGCCTTCAAGTCAATCCGCTTCGCAGGCTCCCGTTCCCAGGCAGCCCGAGACGACTCGCAGCCGTCTTCTTCGCACCATGCGCGAGTCGATTCATGAATGTAATGCGGAGCAGGACCAGTCTCTGTCTCAGGCACATTGCGTCGAACAGTGAAATGCGAAACGGTCTGTAAGGCAGGCCGATCGATTTCCGGAGAAAACCCACCTTTCAAATTCCATTCCCGCAAAGATTCCAGACAATCGTTAATTGCCTGCCGATCATTGCGGCTGTACGCCTCAAGTAAATTCCAAAGCGTTGTCTGAGGACACATTTTAATTCTCCAGCAAGAACAAGGAACAGTAACAGGTAGGGCCACATTCTACTTCAAAACCCGACAATATCGATCGAGTCGATGCCGGAGTACTTCCGCTGAGCGTTGAACGCTGCAGCAGCAGCCTGCTGAGCGTCAACGCAGTTGATGTTGACCACGATGCCGTCCCCTTTGAGGACGACACGGTGACCGTGGTCGAGGTCAGGTCCGAGGTTGATGACTTTCATCGCGTTGTCTTTCCAGTCTCAATAAAGTTCTTCGCCGAGTTGAACGAGCCAAACGTCCGAGTCTGAGTGATCGTCGGACGGTACGCCACGACGTGAAACTCGTACGAAACACATCCGCAGTACTGAAACCCGCGAGGCGTGATCCAGCCGATGGTGACGCCCCGTGAATCCTTAACTTCCGTTGGTGTGGTCTTCATCGTAGTGACTCCTGACATGAAACATTAACAACTAACCCCTTACATCGACCATCTTAGGGCCAGACGATAACCACGTCAACTGTTATTCTGAAAGATTTTACAGCTCTTCAGTCTCCAGCCAGGCCTGCAGTCGCTCCACGAGACCTTCGACCTGCTCAACGGTCAGATGCATGCGAGTCGTCATCTGCACTTCCGCAGGAACTTCGAACGGCATCCAGCCACTGATCTCTCCAGGCGGCAGAGGCAGCCCCATGCGCTGGGCATCTGACTTCATGATGATCGGCTCAGCATCGTCAACGCCGAGCCACAGGCAGCTCTCCGTCGCGATTGAGGATTGCTGAATCGAGCACTTCTTTCCGTAACAGTCTTCGAACTCGATGAGTCCGAAGCCTCGGTTTGTTTTGCTTTCAGTACCTAACACGAATCGTCTCCAGTAAGAGGTTGGTCATCAGAGTCTTTGTGGTGACCGGCAGCTTCGTAAAGAGAAGCTGCCGGTCATCACGGAAAAGCTAATCCCAGTAAGCAGCAGGCGACGTCCAGTCCGGGTAGTTCTCATTGAGCCAGGTCTCGGCGATAAACGCCACCCTGTCTCGCACGTCCCAGTCGTTTTCCCCTTCCGCCTTTAGCTGCACTTCAGTCTTTAACTCCACCTCGCCCTTGGCGTCGATCACCGAGGCGGCAAACTCCCCAGGGTGGGCCTGGGAGTGTCCGTAGCGATCCACACTGAATCGTCGAGTCACTTCCAGGAACGCCACACGATCGTAGAAGGCAGCCTTGTAGAAGATCGTCGCCCGCAGGTGTCCGTTGGCATCGAGCAGCTTGATGTGCATCGCGTGACCTGTGGCTTCCTTCTTCCAGCCTTCCGGCAACGTCGCATCGCAGAAGATCGGGTCACCCGGCGCCACTTCGCCGAACACGACACCTGCAGCTTCCAGGACAGCCTTGCTGTCGTCCCGCATCTCAGTCGGCAGTTGCGTGCTGTTGACCAGTTGCTTCTGACCACGCTGCTCCTGGGCCGCGATGGCGGCAGGGTTGCCGCCCATCACCCACTCTTGATGTCGTTCGTCTTTCGCCGTGTTGGTTACATTCTTCGTCATGACATACCTCTGATTGTTGGTTGTAATTTTGGGATAAAATTGCCAGCGGCAATCCGATACTTCAAATAATCCCCGCCAGAATCATCGCCGAGTCAACCGAGTCGCAGTCACACTCCTCGCAGAGCCCTGCTTCGCAATCTGGCTCCCAGTCAAACGTCGCATCGCAATCCGGCATCGTGCAGATCGCAGGACAGATCGAGTCGCAAGCAAACGCCTCAAGCATCTCCTGGGCATCTTCGAACCCGTTGATCTCGGCGAGCGTTTCCAGCTTCGCAGCCTTCTCAGCTTCGGTCAGAGCAGCCATCGCAGGTCTCCCTTCAAAGTTCAGTAAGGTGGTCAAGCCCGACCCCTGCGATTCAGACAGGGAGCGGAGAGAACAACTTATTGTCAGACAGGGCGTAGAGCATCTTCGTCAGAATCTCCGCGAGCCAGTCTGGAATGGATTGTGCTTTTACACAGCCCAAGTTCTTCGGCCCAAGCTGTTAAAGGGCGTTGTTTCCCATCGCGAGTCAGCATGCGAGTTCTTCGTGTGTTTCGCTGCTGTTCTTTTCGAGTCGCCCAGCAGCAATTGTTGGGTTCGTATCCTTTGGAATTTTTAAGACGTTCGATGGAATGGTGCTTGCTGGGACGATGTCCCATATCTGCGAAAAAATTATCAAACGATTTCCAGCGATCGCAGACACGAATGCCTCTTGCTCCGTAATACCTATAGTGTGTGTTTCTTGGATTGCAGCATCTCTGAAAAATGGCTTGCCAAACTTTGTATTCTGCGGTCGCTGCTTTTCCATGAGTCGTTAAATTGGCAATGCTTTTCTCAGACTTGTTTCGCTTGACTAATGCTTCTCGCTTGATGCATCCGCAACTTTGCGTCCTGTTGGCCAATAGATTCTTTCCAGCGACAAGCTTCTTACATCCGCAGGAGCAAAGACAATTCCACATTTGTCGGCTGGACGTAGCTTTTCCGGCGTAGGAAATCACCGTGAGCCGCCCAAACGTCTGGCCCTCTAAGTTCTTGAACTGAGGGTGCGTAGGCATTACGATAGCGTCAGTCATCGCGTCTCTCCTGTCAGGGATGCGGGATAAAAGCCCAGGAAAGTTCCACCTTCCCTGGGCTTTGTTTGTCCCTGCATTCTACGCCTGCGAGACGATAATCTCCACTCCGCTAGCTCGCACTGACTCGAAGCTGGTGAACTTCACAGTCCGCCAGATCACCTGGTCTTCGGTTCCCTGACGAGACGACGTTGACTTCTTCGGCAGGTAGTCGACCAGCTCAGCAGCATCGATTGGCTGACCGTCCTGCAGGTACTCAACGCTCTGGACGCCCAGCACTCGCAGGTTTGCGTAGAAGGTGTCGCCTGCTTTGTTGGTGCAAATCGCAGGCTTGTCTTCGACACGGTCAGCCCAGGCATGGGGCATAGCTTGAAACTCAGGAGACGACCCCTCCTTTTCCAACCTCCTATTAACCCCTCGCTCGTAGTCGGTGCCAAATGCACAGCTCATGACCGTGCGTTTACTGATTTTCCCCAGAACACAGGGCGACTTGTCCTTCCTACTTCTCTTCAGCATCTTGACCGGAGTCTGAATCGTAACTCCCACAATCGTCGATGCCTTGATCTCACTTACCCGAGCCATCAGCTCAGCAGGCGTGACAGTCACACGAGGAACAGCACTCGCAACAGCAGCATTTGATACGTTAGTCATCGCATCGATCTCCAACAGCAGGAACAGCAAACATCAAACGGCCCAAGGCCACAACTCATGAGGCCCATCTTAGGGCCAGACAACACTCACGTCAAGCAAGTTTCTAAAAATAATTCTCAGCCCGCACAAGTCACGTCGAGCCGCCACGTCATACCTTCTTCGGTGCCAAGGTCGCAGGCCCAGACATCGACGACGCCGTCGAGTTCAACCCACTCAATGTCAGACTCCTCGTCGAGGCTTTCGAGCATCTCGATGAGGCTCGCACGATCGCCGTAGAAATCGACCTTGACGATCTCGTTGTGAGAGATCGAACGCTCGACCGCATCGGCCAGGAGCATCTCCAGCTCCTGCTTGAGGTCATCCTGTTTTTCGTCAGTAGTTCTTGAAGTGAAGGACATGATTTACCTCTGATTGTCGGTTGTAATTTTGGAACAAAATTGCCAGCGGCAATCCGATACTTCAACTTTCTAGAAGATTGCTGAACGGCTCGTGCCCCTGGAAATCGACACCACGTCCATCGCGACCGATGTGAGAATCATCGTGCCCGGTCAGGACTCCGCCCTTGGCCACAGCAGTGGCAGGATCGCAGAGAGCGAAGACCTCGTTGTATTCGCGAACCGGGAACCAGGTCTTGACCATGACAGGTCCACCGAAGTCCTCTTCGTTGAGGACAAACGAGTGAACGTCCCCACGACTGTCTCGTCCCGAGACGAACACACAGCGGTGACACCGGATTTTACCCAGCATCGCCACGGTGCAGCCGTTGCCCGTGAAGGACATGCCGTTGGCTGGATGGGCTGTAAGCTCCACGCCGTCACGGCTGAAGTAGATGCGGCCCGTTCCAACTTTTCCGAGTGATGCAGCTTTCATCGTAGTGATCTCCTGAGGGAGTACAGTTGAACTGGTTACTTCATCGGTCAGCTTAGGGCCAGAACTTGAGAGTGTCAAGCCTTTCTCTCAAACTTTTTCATCATTACCCAGATGGCAGTTCTGGTAGGCCCGACCATGTACTCGCAGACCTGAAGAAAAAGGGCCAGATTCGAAAAGTTTTTCAAATCCGGCCCCGGAAGCAAACCCGCCGAGGATCATCTCCGCAGAATCAAGTTCATCAAGCACAGAACTTTTTGTTCCTGCAAAAGATTGCAGACGTCGCTCGCCAGGATGATGTGATGCGCGAGCCGAGAGCAGATTTCTTCCCGCACCAGCGTACCGCCGGTCACCGGATCGCATTCCTTCAGATGCCACTCCCCGTCACGATCGCACGAGAGGTAACAATCGACGATCTCCGGGCCTGTCTCTAAAAGACGACCCTTTCCACTAAACCAGGATTGAACCTCTTCCAGCAGCCGCTCACGCAGCCTAATCATGTGCTTCCGCAGGTTCTTCTCGCAATCTTCCAGTCCGAGCTGCAGATTGTCGCCCATCAACTTCAAAACAGCATCGCCGTAGCCGTAGTCGACACCGACCAGCAACTCTCGCAGGTACTCGTTGCCTTGCTTCTGCAGGTGCTCGGAGAGCGTGGATGGAGCAGGGGCAGGCACCTTGACCACCTTGGCACCGAAGGTCTTGACGACGTCCGCCACAAAGTTGTTTTGACCACCAACGATCGCCGAGTGTGCAGGCACCTCTGGCTGAGGACCATTCACGAAACCCGCATCGTAATTATCGACGGTCGTCGTCTCGGACTTGTGCGTCGGTTCAACCGCCAGCTTCGCATTCTCCTGCTTCTGCCACAGGGCTACGCAGCCGAGCAGGTAGGCATAGAGCCTCGGCTCTGCGGTCTTCAGATCGATCGCTCGATCGCTCTGCAGCATCTGTAGGTGCAGTGCATCCCAGAATCCGCAGGCAGGTGCCGTGGCGGCTCCCCAGTCGAACGCAGCCATCAGATGCTTCGCCTGATGTGCTCCAGTCATCCCTGCCAGTCCATGTACGGTGCCAATGACACATTCCACCTCAAACACATCGAATCCCCCAGGCAGCTCACTGGGGACTTCTAACGGCACACGAGTCTCCGGCGGTGGCTCCGGAGAATCCTTTTCTAAATCGAGTTCTTTATCTTCCCGCATGTCCCATTCCTCTTTCAGTGAGTCGTTGTAAGCCACGAGCACCGCAGCATCTTCGTGCTTCTCCCACGGCTCTTTGCGAATCGTGTTGATCGGACCTGGCCTGCAGAAGTTAGGAGAGACCTGCTCGCCTTTCGCGAACTCCACATAGTCATCCTCATCCACCGACAGGCAGAAGAATTTCTCAAGCCATCCCATCTCACATCACCTCCTTGAAACTGGTCAGCCGCCACTGGTCAACAGGCTTCACAACACCGTTTGACGAGCTGAATAAATGAAACGACGTAACAACCATCCGACCCCACTGATGGCCGTTGTGCTTGTCCCTGAACGCGAGCATCTCTTTGTAGGCAGCACTCTCTCCACGCATGTCACTCGGTGCTGAGATGACCGTCATGTGTGGCGTGTAGTTGCGGTCAGGAACCTTCCCGCCTTTCCGCAGATGCGCGTTGAGAATCTTCAACTTCCCAGCCCCCTGGGCTACCGGCAGGACCAGATGAGTTGTCTGCTGATTGCGAAAGATTCGCACCCCTTCGATCGAGATTTCGAACGGTTGACAACTGTCGCCGACATCCTGAAACCGTTCGGTGTCTGGACGTTGTTTGCCCAAATGACACAGCGTGATGTGCGGCGTTCTGGGATGCTCTTCTGCGGAGATCGACTCCGCGAGTGACTTGATGATCGTTTTGAATTCTTCGCTTGCGGCGATGCCGATGAAATAACCCATGCTGTTCCTCGTGTGGTTGTGATTTTTCTTTACAAAATTTCAAGCAGACGAACCTTCACCCTTTCAAAGCTTCCTGCACATCTCGCAACTTCAACAACGCATCCTGAAACAGCGTACCGATGGACGGAACATTATCTCCTCTGGAGATGAGCTGAGTACTCGACGTAGCCGGAGTCTGCAGCTCCATAACCATCTCACGAGACGAATCCTGTTCGTACGGAATGTGCTCGTACCGACGAGAGAACTTCAGCGAGACTTCATGCTTCGCTGCCCAGCAGGCGAGGCTGTATGTCTGCTTGTCGGCAGCTCGCTGCTCGTGCACCGTGTCCTTCAGAGATTTAATCTGAGCGACCTGCTGCTTGATCAGCTTCTGATCACTCTCCGCCTTCACCTGCATGCCAACGATGTGAGATTCCAGGTCTGTGATTCGATCGGCAGCCATCTGCTCGGCAGAACGAATCGATCGCTTCGCCGCCGCCTCAGAACTGAAGACCGGATAATCAACGAGACGTTGATACGAGTAGACGTTGTCCACTCGCCAGGCGTTGCCGTCTTCGATCATGCCTTGAGGATCGATCTGCCACAGATCAGTCTGCGGCGTGATGTACTCGCCGTCTGCGGTCTTTTCGAGTTGTGAGAGAATCTCTTCGTCTGTGAATGACATCTGGCTGTTCCTATTGATCGAGGTCTTCGAGTGATTGATCTTCGTGGAGATACTTTCCGTTGTGTCGTCGATCGACCCCCTTGGGCCGCAAGGCAGGTCGGTTCTCCCCCCTCTGACATTTCAGACAAACCGTTCGCCAGGTTTTGCAGTTGCAGCTGATGCAACGGCTCTCCGAAAGTTCTGGCAGACGGAAGTGATTAACGTCAGACATGTGTTCGATGACCTTTGTCATCCAAGTAGTAAGACGCGAGTCGCGGATGAGGGTATCCGTAGTGCTCCAGGTTCAAATCAGTGATCCATGTCGCAAGCTTCTTGAAGCCACGTTTGTTGGGAATGTCTTTCTGCGTCCGACTAAGCTCCTGGGTCCAGCAGTGCTTCTCTTTGTCGTAGCCGCTGAGCCTGGCGATCTCAACCCGCATCAGACGGAAGTCGACCCGGTAAACTGTGCGCAGGTCTTTCTCCATGTCGTCGATGAAGATGTCCAGGTCATGGCTCGTCGCCATGAAGTGTCCCGCCTTCTGTAATAGGACCAGAATCTCGTTGTACGTCATGGTCAGCATCGGAATCTCCCAGCTCTAGCTCTGTCGCCAGCTCTTCTGCCGTACGCAGCACAAATGCAATGGTCGAAGGATTTAGTCGACCTTCTCCGAAGTGAATGGTTGCTGTTTTTATCGCTCTTTGAATTATTTCTGAAGGAGTTACTTTGACTAATGTCGTCTCAGAGAAAGGCTGTCTGCCAAACATCCTTTCGAATTCTTCGATTCCTCGAATCGTCCAGAAACTGTCGTAGAAAACAGCTCTCTGAGATTGAATCCATATCCACATTGCTTCAGGGTCATTTACGTTGGGAGCTTCTCTGTGGCACCTCTTGCAGAGCAGCACGAGATTCTCAGGAATGTCTTCTCCGCCCAAAGATTCAGGAATTATGTGGCAACGATCTAACGCTGCTTTGTACGCACATCTCCAGCAACGCTCATGTGCGTCTGTCCAATCTACGCTGACATGACACTCGTCTTTTACATGGGACCAGTGCCAAACAATGTCAAGCAGAGTCGTCTTCGGCATTTAGGCTTCCCAACGTCTTTCCGGTAGGAACCGCCACAGGCTCGACATCCTCTTCTGCTTCGAGCCATCCACTAACAGTCGGCAGATCGCCGTTCTGAATCTGCCTGCAAACTCTGTCGACGTACGCCGGGCTGAACTGCCACTGCCGACCCTTGGCATCCAGGTTCTTAACCCAAGAGTCCAGCTTGCGGAGTTGCGAGACAACGACCCAGTACATCTGGTCGTCGTACTCGATGGGAGCAGGCTCCTCACCGCTCAGCTCCTGCAGCAAATCCCAGTAACGCTCGGGGGAGAAGACCATCTCACCCTTAGCGATCAGAATGGCCAGGATGTTTCGCTGCAGCTCCAGCATCGCATCGAGAGCCTGCTTCGCCGCGCGTTGATGATTGACACGCTTTTTGATCAGCCGTTTTTTCCGCTTCTGCTTTTTTTCAAAGCTCATTTGAAAATCCTTCGATTGTTTTGTTTCTCTCGTCGTTCCCACTCTTCGCGATACACCCGATCGTTCTCTTCGAGAACCGCATTCGCTTGAGAGACAAGCAGCATGAAAAATCCCACTGCTGCGATCAGCATTCCGCCGTAGATGAAAGCTCCCATTGCATTTCCTCTGATTGTTGGAGAGTTTTTGGTACAAAAAGTTTTCAGCAATCAGAAACTACAGGGAGTACGCCACGCACCCTGACTGACAACCGAGGAATCCGCACTCAGGACAGCAGGTCACCTCAGTGCCTGGGTCCGGCATCATCTTCGTCCACTGCGAGTTCTGCTCGACGACAATGAAGTCAGTGAGGTTATGCAGCTCAGTATCGAACGTGTGAACGGTGACGACTTCGCCGCCAACGACGGAAACGTCATGCGTCTTCACGAACTCGTGCAGAGTCGTGCCGGTACGATCCGGAAGCAGGTCGATAAGCACTTCCAGGCAGCACTGTGCGCGGAAGATGTCGCCTCGGTCGAGGCTGTGCAGGATTTCCTGCCGAACTTCCTTGCGGCTCGCAGTGAGCAGGAAGTTGTGAATGTTGCTTCGCAACTGTCGCTGATCCTTCGTCTGCAGCAGTGTAATTTCCGGCTGAGCGTTTTCGTTGAAAGAAACCATCTCGAATCTCCACAGGTAAAGGCTGGTCACCAAGTTTGTTGCGTCTCTTATGATGTTGAGTGTATCGTCCATAGGGCCAGCGTCAATCCACTATCTGGTCCTATTTCAGAAAGTTTCAGGAATTGACTGCTCTTTTTCTGACAGGCGTCGTCAGAGCTTTTTCCAGTTCCCAACCACGATGCAGTCGCACGCTCAACACCGACCGACTCATTCCCATCTCGCGAGCCCAGGCACTCAAGGACTGCGTCCGACCGTCATATGTGAGCAGCGTCCGAGCGTTGAAACCTTCCACTTGACGAGAGCATCCGCAGCTTTTGGTATTTCCGTGTTTCAGACACACTCCACGCACCGTGACAGCTTTCCCGCAATCACACCTGCACTTCCAATGTGTAAATGGCGATCCGTCTTTCGGAGTCGCTTCGCCGATTACTGTCAAGCTTCCGAATCGTTGGCCTTTAAGTGTTAATTTTTTCATCGTGTTGCTTTCAATAATTCGACAGTCCAGTCGATGAGGATGTTTCCAATGGCAGCCAAAGCCACCAGGCCCAGGAAGGTCAGCCCTGTCAGTGAGACAGCGACCATGATCCAACTGAGATATTTCATCACCCTGCCTTTCTAAGTCAGGAGTCCTGAGAGAACCGCCCCTGGTGACCAACAGCCACTTTAGCTGCCGGACGTCGCAGGGAATCTTCCGGGTTTTCCCCGGATGTTTTATCTCGCCTTGTAGCTCCGCTCTCCGTCGAGACCGGCACCCAGCAAACAGTTTGCAACCTGCCTGCTGATCCCACTGCGAGCCCAGGTCACACCCTGGGTTAGAACTACGGCACTCTCAAGACTCCTGTCTCACAAATCCGATCCCAGGAATGCACCGATACAGCATCACTCGCGGCACACCGTATCTGTCATTCCACTTGTAAAATTCCTGCATGTAAAATCTGGCAGCTTTTTCGTCTCGCCACGTCTCAATCGGTTTTCCGTCCCAGGAAAAAATCCACCACTCGTTGCCCTGATTGTCGATCGTTGTCGACTGGTTCCAGAGACGAACTTTTTTAAGCATTGGCCCTTCGTGGGACATTCTCACAGCAGCCACCTTTCTCCACAGCTCATGCAGTTTGCGAAGTCACTGTTGTCAGCAGCGACTTCGGACCCGACTTCGCTGCAGGTTGGGCAAGGTCTGTTGACATAGGTGTCCGCAGGCGGACCCTGGGCCTCAAGAAACGCTTCGAGCAGAATGCATGCGGCACGCTCCGCCTGCTTCAGTGTCATGGCATCAGGACCATGCTCGTGGATAAAGTTGTTGATCTCGCGTTTCAGCGAGGTGATCTTGTCGTCGTCCATCACAGTTTCCCCCGGCTTGCCTGGATTCGAATGTCATCAATCTGCTTCAACATGTCGGCACACTTCGTCAGGCTGAAGCCTGTCTGCCGCTGAATGTCCTGCGGATGCAGGAAGTCGCCGTCCGTCAGGTCGAGCACCAACTGCTTCAGGGCAGTGATCTGAATGTCTTTATCGGTCATTGGACTTCTTTCAATTATCAAACAGCTCATCGATTTCAGTAATCAGCCACTCGCGCATCTCTGCAGGCTGCATGTCGCCGAGCCGCTGTACAACATTGATTCCTCGCCAGAACAGTCGCCACTCGATCTCGTCAGTCATCAGGACGACACGCTCCGCCTGCCAGCTCTGCACCGAGCGATAAATCTGCTTACCTTTGTGCAGAGCCATGCCTTTCGATGGCCCCGTCTCTTTCCAGAGCACGAAGTTGTCGGCGATTTCAGAGGCTGATGTTCTTGGACGTCCCATCTTAAATCCTCATTCTCCGTCGTAAGATACGCCTTGCAGTAAAGTCAGTTTTTCTTCGCCGTCATTTCCGTCTTTGGCAGCTTCGAGGTCGTCCCCCATCTGTTCGCAAGCCGCAACACGGGCTTCCAACAGCTCACCTGTTGGACCCATCTGAAGACCTTCTGGCATGTTATTGAAGGATTCGTCGGCAGCATCTCGCAACGCTTCAACGCGACTCACAAGATCGTTGATAAGGTCGTCGGCACCCTCACCTCCCAAGTCCTCCTGGGACATGTCTTCGACTTCTTCAATGATCGAATACATCTCTGAAAGAAACTCAGAACGAGTCAACTGTGAGGCTCGTGGTCGAGTTCTGCTGTAGCTCTTCGAGCTGTAGGCAAATTGCCACCAATAGTAAGGCTCGCCTTTTTTGACGGCAGGATTATCTTTACGGGCTTTTTGGACGTAGTTGACTCGTGGCATCGCAGTGACTCCTGGGTTAGTTGTTTCAGAAAGAAAAGAGCGAGCAGGGAACTCCGGGTTTCGAACCCGGTTTCCTCAAACTCTTAGCTGCCCGTTTACTTTGAGGATATCACTCAAAGTAGAAAGCCACCTTGCGTACGACTCGGTATAGCCTTCGACAGTCAGGGGGGATGCACGATGCCAAACCGTCCAGTTCCCTGCTCGCCCTTTCCTCTACTTGTCGCCGAAACCGCATCGGCAACCCTTAACGCAGGTCTTGATTCCTGCTTTGTTGTTCTTCATGAATTTGACATGTGCCCAGTCGACACATCGCATGCAGAAGCAGTCCACACCAAACTGATCGAAAGTCTTCTGATCGATCTGATGATGCTTTCCGCAGTCAGGGCAGGTCGCGTTCTTCATCACATCTCTCCTGGGTTAGTTGCCGCGAAAAAGAAAAGTCACATCCTGGGGGTCTTAGGAATCCTTGCTGGCTTTTCGCCTGCCCCCTTCAGCCAATCATGATGGTCACCGCTTTCATCTCAAAGGAAGTTTCAGTCATCGCCACGAAGCAAGTGGGTTGTGTTTGTCACCGCTCCGAGTCAGTCATTGTTGCGTCTTGTATGATGTTATCGTACAAAGCATAGGGCCAGATGCAACCCATCTGGCCCTAATCGGAAAAGATTTTCAAAAGATTTATTTTACCTGTTCATTTGTCAGTATAGTTGCGGCGGGGAAATTTTTTCTGAAGTGCTCTTCTGTCTGCGAGAAAGAACAGCAGCTTGATCGTATCACGCAGCACCATGAAAAGTATCAGGTGCCACAGCAAAATAGGCATGTCCATGTCACCACCACTGCTCGTCGGTTCCAGATTTCCGTTTCTCTTCTTCAATTTCCCGGTCAACTTTTCTTGCTATGCAGATCACCCAGGCAATGAACGCCAGGGTGAATGCAGCTCCCCAGAACAGGACGACCAGTGTGACGGGAGTCAGGATCAGCCACAGAGGGATCGGCATGTAGCCGTAGGCTCGACACACCCATCCCCAGAAGCAGATCAGCAGGATGAGGCCACTGACCTCTCGGACTCTTGAAGCCACTGCGGAGTCATTCATTGTACCAGCTCATCTTTCGGGAACGTGTCGATCGGAAACCACTCAGCGATCCGATAACCTGCCAGGTCACACAACTCGTCCTTCACCGCATTACTCGGATCACGAACCCCCTGGGCTTCATTGTCATACACCACAGCATGCGTCACACCGTCCCCTTCGGCTCCCTCACTTCGAACAATCACCAGGGCAGGTGCTTCATCCAACTTATGAGTGACGTCGTACGAGAGCAACTCATTGAACCTGATGTCCATCTCATCGCCACTGTTCCACCAACTGCCCAGGCGGAAGTTGCGTAGTGCCAGGACGATGGTCAGGTCAGACATCTCCATGTACCGGCGATCGGTGAGATACGGACAGAGTCCTGCAGGCATCTTTCGGATGTAGCCGGACAACGACCAGGCATTGAAGGCAGACTTGTTCTCGCCGAGCAACGTAGCGGCGCAGGCTGCCAGACAGAGACCTGAGCTGACTGGCTGCTTGATGGTTCGCCTCATGCCAAGCTTGACGAGAAATTCATCGGACACGTCGTTGTGCTCCTGCGATGTACTCGGACTCTTCCATCTCTTCCACGGTCTCAGGTCGAGCCGGAATCGGCAACTCCTGATCGAGAATAATTGGAGCAGATCCACACACCTCAGCCCCACCTGCACGCATTCGGGCAATCACCCAGAGGAGCAGGTAGGCTGAGGCGTCATGGCCTGTGTCTGTAATCGACTCGGCGACCTGTTGGTTGCCGGGTTGACCGACCAGATTATTGATGCGCGACAACTTGTCGCCCAACCGAACACGGATACCTGCTTCCGGCGAGACGTCAGGAGAGATGGCTCCGATGTTGAACACAGAGGAGCCGTAGTCCTGATTTTTCTTCACCATGATGGCGATCGTCTGCAAACCCAGGAACGCGATCTCGCGTTGATCCTGATTGCTGCCTGCCAGGGCATCCGTGATAATTCTGAGATTGTCTTCGACCGTATTCAGCTCGTGGAACATGTTACTTTTTCTGTGATGCCGGGTTCCCTCGCACCGGTCGCTCCGGCAGTTCAATGTCGTTGTCCTTGAGGTGACGTTTCACCGCAGGACAGGTTCGCAGGCAGTGCTCGATGAATGTGCGAAGGTCCATCTCTGCCTGCTTCGCCATGATGGATAGCTCAGCGTACAGCATTGAAGACAGCGTCTGGTCGTAGCGTTTGAGGTCGGACCTCTTGCGTCGACTCAGTCGCTTGTCTTCCTTCTTGGCAGCCGCCTTTTTCTTCAACGGCTGTCGTTTCTTCGTCGATGTCGTTCGTGGCTTTGGTGCCGCTGCTTTCTTCTTAGCCATGGCTGGCTCCTATGGTTAAAACTAACGATAGGACCATAGCATTGTTAAGGGCCAGAAGGCAACGGTTAATCGGAGATCAGCCCGAGAGCCTGCATCTTTCCAATGAACTCGTCACGCTCACGGTTCTTCTCGTTGCCCCAGTCTTTGGGCATGTCAGGAGAAAAGGAGCCGTTCCTCATAAGCATCAAAGATTCTTCTCGGGAACAGCTTCGATGTTCTCCGTTGGGATCGGTGTAGGGAATAATTTCTTTCAGCATTTTGCGATCTATGCCCGTCAAAAACATCCCGTGCAACCGGTAGTCCGAGAACGCATCCCACACCTGAGGAAACAGCGGTGCGATGATCTGCTCACCGATAATCGTGGCGTAGTCACGAATCTCTTTCTGGGCATGCGAGTCCATCCTCAAGCCCAGGAAGTGTAGGACGTTTTTGAGGTCACACTTCCAGTACGCCTCGGTGTACGTCGAGAGCGGCAGGTCTTTTCGGGCGACTTCGCGAGCGACTCCGAGTTCGAGGCGGACGTTGTAGTCGTACTGCATTGCTTTCTGATTCTTCTTCTCCCAGAGCGACAGGAATTGCCCAGGGGTCATGGGCTTTGTGAAGTTGTAAGACGACTTGCCGAACTCCCACGAACGACCGTTGGCTGCGGTGATTCTCCAGTACTCATCTCCCTCTTCGTCGGTGCTTTCCTCCGACGACCACCCTTCCGGCCACTCCCGCAGAATACCATCGGACCCCTGCTTGTTGTTCGACGCCTGCAGCCGCCACTCGTCAGGGGCAGTCACCGCCATCGAGTCGATCGCAGGTTGATACCGTGTCGAGTACTCATTGACGTTCGCCGTGCGATGTCTGATCCACTGCCGCCACGCATCCATCGGCACACGAACGAGCAGCTTGACTTCAGCCATCTCGAACGGCGTGGAATGCGCCATTCGCATGAGGTAGCGGATCAGGTTGCGATCCCCAGCTCCATCGGACCCCTCTTCACGAGCATCGTTCCCGTAACTCACTCTCGCTGCTTGCGTCACCGAAGCGTCGTCGCCCATGCAGTCGACCAGGCAGACGAATCCATCGGACCCCACAGGGAACTTTTTCCACCGCAGGTCTTCCACTTGTTGGCTGTTGCTGTTCATTGCTCGATGTACTTCCCATCTTCAGTGAGTAAGCCCCGTTCAACGAGAGCGTCGAACACAGCAGGGTGACGACGCTCCACGCAGCCGCCTTTCTTTGATCGTTGCTTCGCGATGTCCAGCAGGCGTTCCTGCTTTTTGCTCAGCGGTACTTCATGCTTCTGATGAAGCATGGCTCGTTCGAGCTCTTCCATGCGTTTCATGTCAGGCATGCTCCGCCCTTTCTTTTGTCCAGTCACGCTCGCGGACCTTTTCCCAAACCGGATACACAACATCATCGAACAGGCTCATTCGCCAGTTCTCTACACAGTAAAACTCCAGGTGATCGAAGCAGGCTGACATGTGCCGAGTCGCATTCAGTACATGGTTCTCGTTCATGCGAATCCCCTGCCCCTGCTTGAGGATGCAGTGCGACAACGCCCCCATCGACTTGATCATCATGATGCAGAAATTTCCAGGCGGGTACGGCTTCTTCTGACTAAACCGCAGGTCGAGCAACGGCAGCTCGATGCGATTGCAGACGTCGGTCAGGTAGATGGCCATGTCCGCCACGGCATCCTGCTGCTCGTGGACATCTTCCTGCCCGCGTGCCGTGACGAGTTCACCGAACTCTTCGAAGGCTCCGGCCAACGGCGCAAGAGCCTCAACCCAGCCCGGCAGTACGTCGAAGTTTCGGCGTGTCCAGGACCACTGATCGGCCTGGTACTCGTTGAGGTTCTTGAATCGTTGTTCGGTCATGCTTACCTATTCATTTGTTTATTAGTTTGCGGCGGGGGAATTTTTCACCAGACACCAGGACTCTCAGTCCTGGGGTCTCTTCTCTTTGTGTTCCACTTCGAGTTGAAAGTAATTCGGATTGGCACCAGCGAACAGCAGGAGATACCGAAACGAGATTCCAACACCAATCCAGAAGCCAGCCCACGCTATACCGCTGCCGATTGCTTCCGCCGCTTCAACTTCCATCCTGTGATCCTTTCTATGACACCCGGACTCTCAGTCCGGGTGTCTACGCGATTGACTCCGGCAGGTGTCGAACCTGCACTGACACGGATTAATGTTCCCGCCGCTCTGCCAATTAAGCTACGGAGTCTTGACCCCAGGACTCTCAGTTCGGGTGTCTTTCAGTAGGAATAGATTCAGCTTGAAGTTCAGCCTCAGTGCAGCGGGACATGTGACCCACTCTCCCCAGGGGGCAGTCGAAGATTACGTTGCAAGTGCAACGCCCGTCTTTTCCGATTTGTATCGGATCAACAATCCCTCGGACCCTCTTCGTCAACGCTTCCCAGTCGCTCTGATTCAACGGACGATGTCCGTCCGGTGTGACGTGAACGTAGGACAGACTGTGCAGCGTCATCTTCTCGCCACCTTCGACGATGACATGGTGCGAATGGTAAATCTGCGTCCACGGCGAGTTGAGGATCGTGTTGCCTTCGCCGTGATAGATCGCCGCGTGATCGCTCTTTCCAAGGATGTGATTGTTGAAGCCGTCAATGTACGTGTAGGACGAGCCTGCCACGTCCTGAGGGCCGGGATCAATCTTTGAGTGCTCACTCATTATTCGAAACTCGGGATAATCTGTCAGTGAGAACATGGCATTTCCTGAAGGGCCAGAGATTATAGGTAGGACCAGAGACTGTCAACTATGTTTTCGACGTCGCTCTTCAGCAGCATCCACTTCTTCCTGGGTTATCAGACCCTGCATGGAGTCAGGATGCACACCCATCGGTCGACGCACTGCGTCTGCCAGGGCGATCTTCAATTTGAAGATGCGTTCCTGCAGAGCCAGCAGTGTGCCTGCCTCATTCAACTCGTACCCGTATTTGCCTTCCCACATGGTCTCATCGACCTTGTCCGGCAACGCCTCGTACGCATTGACTAGGAACGTCCTGAACAACTCGATGTCTTTCTTCGACATGCGAGCAATCACATGGCAGATGTGCTTCGGCCAATCGATGTCGAGCGACTCCCAGCTCGGCAGGATACGCATCAGTGATACCAGCATCGCCGCATGCAGGTCCGCATCCTGGGTATCGCCGACCATCGCTGCAAAATCACCAGCAGTGATATCCACATTGATCATTCTTCGAGCGACTCTTTTTTCAAACAAGTCAGTCATCACATCACATCCTCAATAGAGTCTTCGGGATACGCAGCAACAGTCTTTGGCTTCGAGTCTTCCGGCCAGACCTCGTCACCGATATTCAAGTCCCATGCCTTTCGACATGTCTCCAGACTGGGGAATGTCCACACACCTTTCTTGACGTGCCGGTCGACTTCTTTCTGATAGATGTTCAGTCCAGTCACCACGACGGACTTCTGCCTGCGGCTCAGCCCAGGGCACATGCGTTTGAGGAATTGCCCGATCTGGGCGGGCACCACTCGATGCTTGATGCCGAACTCCTGAGCCCATCGAACAAAGTCTTTCATCAGATCGTCGCAGACGATGTCTTTACGCCACGTCGGCTCGTCGCCCATCTGATGACCGTCGACCAGCTTGCCGAACCACCATGACTCGACAGGGTCTCGTGTCAGGTGCTTCTGGTCTCGCAGAGCCTCGGTCGTTGGCACCGTGCGGACCTCGTAATTCGAGATGTCGTAGTTGAGCAGGTAGTCCAGCAGAGCTTCTCTGCCACCGTTGTCCATCTGCTTGGCGATCTCTGCAAAGTGCTCTGAGTTCTGACGAAACTGTGTGCCGACATCCAGACAAAAGAACCGTCGCTCGTTCGCTCCCGCAGGCACCACCCATTGACTGTTCGATGCCATGATCAGGTGTGTGTAGTTCGGCGACTGTTCGACGTCGAATCCTTTGCGTTCAATCTGCATGTTCTCTTCAGTGATCAACGTCTTCAGTACCGACTCGTGACTCTTGTCTCCGGCGAAGAATGCTTCGTCGCCGAACAGGATCACACAGTCGCGCAGATGAGCATTGAATGAGCCTACCAGATGCTTTGGGTCAGAGACCTGCAGGAAGTGTCGACCAAACAGCTGCCCAAACACCTTCGCGAAGAACGACTTCCCCGTCCCCTGGGCTCCACGCAGCACAACGGCGACCTGCCCAGGGGAGTCGGGGAATTGGACGGCTCGCGCCATCCAGCCGATCAGATATTCGAAGTGCTGTTCGTTGCCCTTGCAGATCACGTCCCTGAGGTGCGTCAGATACATGCTGCAGTCCCCTGGCACTGCCTGGACGGCAAATCCTCTCCACAGATTGTAAAAGCCCTCGACGTCGCGACCAGGGGCGAAGGTGAGACCGTGATACTGTCTGCGATGCGGCGACTTCAGCCACCATACCCCTGCGGACTCCGTAACCTCACTGCCATCTTTCTTTTGACCCACGATAACACTCCGGTTCATGTAACGATTCTTGAAGTCCGCGAACGACTGCACGACCAGTCGTGACCGCCACTTACCTTCAGCGACAGGCTCCTGAACTTCTTCGATCGTGACGCACTTGCCTGCCAGACTCTCGACGACGGCATGCCGGTCATTCAGTTCCTGCAGCAACGGCTCTTCTACATGCTCTTTGGCTCGACTGAGTTGCCGCAGCGCGTAGTTCTCGGCTTCGGCCCCCTTATCCAGTACGGACTCACTGATCTTGAAGTCCGGGTCAAGCAGAATGGCCATGGTCGTTTCGTCAGGCACTCCAGCTCTTGTCAGCCCACACAGACAATCGAACAGCCAGGCAGACCTGCTGTCATCCTTAAGCTTCAAATTGTCTGGGTCTCTGCCGTTGACCACGATCACCTTGATGCGATCCGGTACGTTCCACTCATCGAGATCGTCTACGGTGTCGAGCCGTGGCACCGTAGTTGTCAGAACGACGTTGTTACGAGGAGCTGATTGCAGCGAACCCCCGCCACCGATCTGAGATGTTCGAGGCGACTGCTTGAATGCCGTTAAAGGGTAAACATTCTCTTCGTCGAACGAGACCAGATTCGCTAACGCAGGGACTCGACCTTTGGCTGCCTTCCTTTTGTCGGGAACATTAACGGTCCCTGGCAATCGCATGATGCGATCAACGTTGTGGCAATTGTCTGCATGGAAAACTATTTCGAGCTGCTTGTTGTAGCGGGCAGCCTCTTCGTAATTTTCAGCAAGTCCAGCAATTGCGAATGGCACTTCGAGTGCCCAGAAGCCTTGATACCCTCCGCCCGAATCAATGATGACCGTAGGCTCGGGAACTCCAGCAGGCGGGTTCTGCAGCAGTCCGAGGGCTCGCTCTCGTTCTTTGCCATGGTCCTCCCCCGCCCTTGGGTCGATATCAACGTGCAGCCAGGCCAACGCTTCCACGTTGGCTCGCTCGGACTTCTTGTCCATCAGAATTCGCGACGGATTTACGTTGAAGTAAATGTTTCGCTTGCCGTTGTACTGCTCAATCCATGGTCCTATTTTCTCCAGATCATCTTCTTTGAACGCCTTTGTAATAATTGATTTTTTGTCTGTGCTGATGGCCGTGAGAACCCATGGCCCTATCACTTCCCATTTCTGTAGAAAGTCAAGGGCTGCCTGTGTGTCGCCCTGCATTCGATAATTCCTTTATCTTCTTTAAGAGTCGGTCACCGTCAAATCCTTCGCTCATGTAAAGAATCGCTCTGCCTTTCAGTTCTTCTCTGGTCAGAGTCCCCACCACCTCAGCCGCTACGGCACCGTGCAGCAGTAGCCATTCGCGATGAACACGAAGCAGCCAGTAACATTGACCGCCTCGGTGATGATGCATCCTCGCCCATGCTCGTTGCTGCAGCGTGTAGTGATCCAGTCGGACCTTTGTCGTCGGTCTGACGGGCCACGCATCCAGCTTCTTCAACTCAATCCAGCCGCCAATGTAAGCAATGTCAGGAGTCCCTGGGTGGACCGGATTCTCGACGGCAAAGGCATGCAATGACTTCAATGCCTTGACGACGTCTTTCCGATCCTTGCCTTCTGACTTGGTCTTCCTCATTACAGCCTGCCTGCCAACTTCGTGAACTCTTGGTCTCGATCTTTTCTGCCTTCGGCATTTTCAGAATACGTGACGTGAAAGCTGGCTCCTCGTATGTCTACGAAAAATATGCAGGGGATTTGTCGACCGGCTTGCTGCTTATCGTCCTTCCAGAACCGGGCAATGTCATCCAGCACGATACCTTGACGATTATTGAACAACATTGATTCGCTACTCACTGTAATTTCTCCAAAAGCTTTCAACACGAACGGGTTTCTTCTTCGCAGAACTGGAGTTGGCTTGCGTCGTGACGTCGTGACGTTCCCAGCCAAATATCTCTGCAGCGTTGTCGTACGGCTCGCACAGGTATCCGGACAGCAGGAACTTTCCCTTGAACTTGCCCAGGTAGGTCAGGAGTTTGGCATGGTCCGCTTCGGACATCTCATGCTCGTAATCTCCGGCCACGCGAGTCGAAGGATGATAGGGAGGATCGAGATAAGCGAAAGCGGACGGCTTCGAGAATGCTCTCAGTACTGACAGGGCAGGTCTGGAGTAGACCATGGTCCTGCTCAGCCGGTGAATGCACTCTTCGAGACCGTCGATGGCGGACAGCCAGGCGGACGTCTGCTCGTTTCCTTTACGCCGAGTCCTGGTGCAGGTCGGAGTCGCAAAGTCTTTCCCCAGAGCCTGCCGAGACATGCGATACTTGACGAAGAACGCCCAGGCCCTGCCGACTCTGCCGTGCAGATCAGGGCTGCCGGACAGCGCGTAGTTGAAGTCAGACTCGTGGAACGGAGTCAGCCTCAGCTGCTCCAACAGCTCTTCTTTCTGCGACGATCTCAGCACCCGGTAGAAGTTGATCAGCTCTTCGTTGATGTCGTTAATGACCTCGGCCACACCAGGACAGTCGTCGACATGGTCAGGTGGAACGACTCCGCAGTGAGGACAGGTCCAGTCCCAGTACTCGTTGATCGCTCCGGCAAACGGGATGATCCTGGTCACGTATTGTGCCGGAGCCAGTTCCCAGATTTTCTTGCGGAGGTAATGTTTCCCACCATGATATTTCAGGGGAGCCGTTGTCATCTCAGTGTGCCTGTGTGAGTGTTTTGATTCGACAAAAAAGGGCCAGAGCATGGCTGCTCTGGCCCTTTCCATGGGTGACCAAACCCCTACTGCTGCTCGCGCTCTTTGGACTCTCGCACCTCTCGCCGGTCAATGGCTATGTTTCGTGGAGCCTCAATTCCCAAACGGACCTGCCCGTTGGTTCGGTTGACTCCCACGACTTTGATGACGATGTTGTCGCCAATCAGAATGTCTTCGTCTTCTTCTCGCGTCAGCACCAGCATCTTACATCCTCCGTGAAAACAACAAAAGAAAAACCAGCCTGCGTCACCTCGGAGTCACTACAAACCTGATTCCGCAGGCTGGTCGTCTCGGATTCCAAGAAACGATTTCAAAAACCACCCGAAGGCATTCTGCAATAACAGAAGAATCGGACTGGTGTCTGAGCACGAACTCAGAATTTCTCACCCGACAAGGTGAGAGTGGAGCGACAGGATTCGAACCTGAATTTCCCCGCGAGGCGGGGCGACTTATCCGTTAGTCGATGGCTCCTGACGCCTGCTATCTGCATCCTCGAAGCCTGCGTCCGAGGTTGTATCCCCACTGGTAGCTGGGAGAGTACCTGTTGACGTACCCGTAATTGGAGTACTGCGGAGCGTACCGATTGATTCCGAGAGCGTAGTCGGTTCGGTTGTATGCTTGGGAGTAGTCGCGGGAGTAGACGGCCTGCGGATACTGGTACGCAGGCTGAACGTAAACATAACGACCGTGCTGCCACACGACGTCTGCATTGCAGACGGCAGGCATCAGGGCCACAGCAGCAATCAACATCAACAGAGTTCTCATCAGTCTTCTCCTGGTCAAAGTGAAGTGAAATAAGCAGCTTTGCAAAGAGCATAGGGCCATGGGAGTTGTGTGTCAAGTTCCGATTGAGAATTTTCTTGTTAGATAATTACGTCGGAATTATCCATCGCAGAGAATCAGTAGTTATGTTGCAAAGTGCCGGTTACCAGCGTCCGGCGATGATGTTTAGCCTCATCGGTTTACAGCAGCCCTGATGTGCTCAGTGCCACTCACACGGCGCGTCACGCTTCCGACTCAGATTTAGTCGGAATGGGCCACTGATTTTGGGCGTTCTGTCAGTAATAGGGTCGTTATGCCGTCTTCGGCACTTTCATGAACGTCACCCATATTGTCTTGCCTGTCTTCCCTGTGAAGTCACCGAATAGTGGCTCAACTGGAAATTCCCGCAGCAATTCCTTTGCTTTTATGTTGGCTTCGTTCCACTTGAAAACCAGCACTCCGAAGTCATCAAGCACACGCCAGCACTCTGAGAAACCGGCGACAATATCCGCCTTCCATGTTTCCTTGTTGAGTAATCCATACTTCATGTTAATCACACTCTTCTCGCTGCCAGAAGTTAAATGCGGCGGGTCAAATACAACCATTTTGAAGGTCTTGTCTTCGTAAGGCATGTTTCTAAAATCATGGATTCCATCAGGCTTTACACACCATCCAGGATTCCAGTTATTTTTGAATGCCCCTTTTTCAACCTCCCTTCTATCTGCAAAAAAGGCGTTTTCGTTTTCTTTGTTCCACCAAAACATTCTCCCGCCACAACAGGCATCGAGAATGGGCGGCATAACAAGTCGGTCAACCGGAGTTGCCGTCGTCGCGTTTTCTGTCATCAAAAGTCCCTCCCGGTTACCCGGTTACCCGGTTACCCGGTTACCTTAATCGTTATCTGGATTGTCCTGCGATTATATCTTTGTCTGCTTTTCGGCACCATTCACTCCAAGTTGTTATCCAACACCTCTTGTTTGTGACATTTTCCGTCTGGTAGCGGACATCCTTGCCAATTCGCTCAATAACAGTTCTCGTTCTAGTGCCCTTGATTATTGCCGGGGCGTTATTTTATCTCACCCCAATTCGGCCCGATTTCTACGTCAACCACACTCGGCACACGCAGCGGAGCACACTCTCGCATGATCTCTGCCAACTCGTCTGCCTCTTTCCGTTCGTAGATTGTCAGGTCCAGCTCATCGTGAACCTGAATGCCGACCTTGATTCCATTCTCGTAGGCTTCCACCAGAGCCATCTTCGTCTGATCGGCTGCCGAGCCTTGAATCAATTTGTTGAGTGCCTTGTACCCGTCCAGATAGTTGCCGGTCCAAATCTGCGGACCCCCATCAGGGTTGTCTTTCATTTCCTTCGGGAAATGACAGTGACGACCGAGCAGCGTCTTGATGTAGCCCTTCGAAAGACCTTGCTCTTCAGCGATCTCCGCCAGCTTGTCAACGTACGGCGCACCCTTCTTGAAAGCATCCAGGATCGCCTTCGCTTCCGGACCTGCCGTCTCATATTTCTGACCCTTACGTTCTCCAAAGTCGTACTCTTTGACGACAGTCGGTAAGCCCAAGGAACGGGCGAACTTTGCGCCGCCCATGCGATAGCATTTGCCGAGGTAAATCACCTTCGCAATCTTCCGCTTCAATCCAGTCAGGTCAGCCATCATCTGATGGTTGTCACACTTCGGATCGTCCCGATACTTCTGAGCAGCCGCCCTCGCCCCTGGGCAACCGCACATCTCAGCATAATGATGCAGAATCCTGGGCTCTTGTTGCGAGTAGTCGAGACAGGCCCATTCACCACCCTCGTCAGGGACGTAGACCTGTCGCCACATGAGGCTCAGGTGATCCTCTACGTGCATGGTGTCAGGGTCTGTGTCTTTTGGCGAAGGCTGCTGCTGGATGTTGACATGCGACGAGCTGAGCCGTCCTGTGGCAGCTCCTGTCTGCCCCTTACCCCCGCCCGTCTTCTCGCCTTTCAATTGATGGAAAGTGCAGTGCAATCGATCACCGATCGCATGTTCTCGAATACCGGCAATGAAGTCTCGCCGGACCTTGTTGACCTTTCGTGCCGTCAGAATCGCATCGGCCACAGGATGCTTGAGTTTTCTCAACACCGACTGGTCGATGTTGTATTGATCGTTCTTGACGTTGCGTTTCAACTTCGCACCGATTTGCTGCAGAGGCTTCGCCACAGCATTCGGCTGAGCCAAATCATCAGCAGACAATCGGATGCCCGTCTGCTGATGCACCAAGGCCAACGCCACCTCTTCCTGGGCAAGAATCCACTCCTCAATTTTCGACATCTTATCGAAGTCGATACGGACCCCTCGTCGCGTCATGTCAACCAGAGCAGGCAGGCACCGAGACTCCAGTCGGAAAATCTGCCACAGATCATTGTCGTCAATGATTCGTTCCTGTTTCCGCATGACACGGCACGGCAACTCGGCGTCCCACTCTCCGTAGGGGCCAACATACTGTGGCGGCAGTTTGTGCAGGTCGCCCTTGGCACTCAGCGGCTTGCGTTTTCCTTTACCTCGTTTGCCGTTGTGGCTTCCGAACTCATAGGTCACTTCACGCAGCAACGTCTCTTCTTTCTGCGGCAGGCCGTGACGCAGAGCCACCGCATCCAGACCAAATTTGAACTGGTTCTCATCAATCAACGGCTCGGCAATCTGCGTGTCGAGAAATGTCTTGACCTTCGGAAAGAGTTCTTTGATTTCCAGTCCAAACTCCTGGCACAGGTAGTCCAGGTCGTACGCCAGATTGGCTCCGACGATGGACCCTTCGAACTTTTTCAGATTGTCTCGGACGTAGTTCAGTACAGGATCGAGTGGCAGGTTCTTTCCGTTGCTGTGACGGATCGGCAAGTAGAAAGAACGGAAGTATTCGAAGTGCAGGCAGAAGCCCACGATCTTTCCGCCACGTCGCGCACCTGGACCCAACCCCCTGCCCAGGGACGAGTCGTGTGTTTCTACGTCGGTGCCTACACGCGGAAAGTTATTCCAGTCTGGCAGCTCTTCCATCGAGGGAAGTTGCCAGTCGGTCTCTGGTGGGAACAATGTGGTCTGCAGCATGCCCTACTCCACAAAATGATTGTTGACCCAGTTGGTGACGTGCCCTCGCCACCCAACGTCACTGATTCTCTGGGCAGCTTCACAGGCGAGTTGTTTGCGATCGTGCAGGTCGACTTTCTCTTTCTTCAGTGCCTGCGTCACCATCGCCATGGGAAGCACGGTGTGTCGAAAGAAGTCAGACTTGTATCCCTTGCCCGCCACTCCCACCATGGGCCAGGTTCTGAAGTCGGACATCAGAATCTCTGGGTCCGACTCGTTTCCCATGACAGGCAGATTCTGAAGTTCTGGTGACGTGTCCCCATCCACAATCTGTCGAAACGCCGGAGAGTCAGACTGCATGGCAGCAGTCGCTCCACAGACGACGTCCATGCTGCCGATGCGTTTGCCCAGGTAGGCACAGAGCATTTCCTGCCAGACTGAGATCACCGACAGCTCAGAATGAAACGGAACCTCATGCAGGAGCATCGCATCTATGTTCACCACGACGTTGACGTCTCCGCCGAACATCGAGAACACCACCGAGAGAGCTGACGGACGATGCTGCAACGCATGGTCTTTCTCCACGTCGAAGATGGCGACCGGCACGACCTGCATGCCCAGGCGGAGAGTCTCGTGTACGAGGTTGAACTGATCGAACCCTGCGTACTCTCGGAACCGTGCTCCCATCGCCAAGGAGAAGCAGTTGGACTGATCTCTGAATTCCGCGATCTCGGGAACGTACTGCTGGATGACAGCCGGGTCTTGATCCTGCTCGGTCATTGCCAGGACGGACAGCCAGAACGGAATCAACGGATTCGTTGCAACGCTCGGCACACGTCGCCACGGCTGAGCGATGCTCAGACAACACGCCGGACCTTTGCTGATGTCCGAGTCCATGACGAACTGACAGTTCTCAACGTGATGGTAACAGGCATGCTTCCATGCTTCTTCGATGGACTTTACAGAGTAGTGCTTCATTCTTCTCTTTCCGAACCCTCTCGGGCACTTCTGGACCTATGTATCTTCGGGAACATCGTCTTCGTCAAGTAGTTCGACTCTTCCATTGCTTTTTCGGTTTGAACTTTGCAAACGGAACAAAGCCGAAACCCCTTCTGGACAAAATACTTCTCGCATTTCTGACAGTACTTTGGCTCCGCCATAGTCGCATCCCCTACTATTCAATGACCTCACAGTCACTGTCTGACACTTCGGCGTATATTTCAGCCCACGCTGTTCGATCGTAGTTCTCTCCAATGTCTCTGCCGCAAGCAACTTCGTGTCTCTGCGTCACCGCTGACATTGCCAACTCGATCGCCTGCTGCGTATTCAGCGTCTGACCTTTCGGCGGGGTCACTGTGACGGTCACTTCCATTTTCACGATCATTTTTCAACTCCCATGCTCAGGATCGTTTACCGCATGAACAGCCGCCGCGAACCCTCGCGGTGTCAGGCTCCGAATGATTTTTGTCTTGAGTGAGCTGCCGCCGAGTTTCAGGAACTGCGTCGAGAATCTTCGCGACTCGTCCTGGGCCTGCCACTTGGGAAATGAGATGCGTTGTCCGTCAGGCATCACACGAGCAGGTACGACGTCCGGCATGTGGAATCCGTTGCCACACCAGATGCCGGTACGCTTCGGATAGCAGTCTCGCTTGGCAATAAATTCTGGCCAGTCAGGGTGGACGGATTCCTTACCCTGCAGCATGCCGCCGTATTCCCATGGATGAAATAACCAGTCAGGCTTTCTCCAATGAGTCGACAGGCAGCCAAGCGGATTCTCAACCATCCAGGGACAGCCGCACGAGTTGCCGAGCCGTTCAGCAAGTCGGCACAGCTCGACTGCCTTCTTCTGGAAGTCAGGGTCAACGGCAGATTTCTTTGCGAAGTGCTTGGCACCTGACACAGCGAGGTCGGTGCAGGGTGGAAAGGCCAGAATCAGGTCAGGCTTGAGATTGGCGACTTCAGGAAAAGTCTCAGGCAGCAGCAAATTCCAGTTGTATCTTTCCAATGCCCAATTGGAAGCAGGCTTGAAAGGTATCGACGCTGCAGTCTGGTACAGCTCATCGATCGCGATCGTCTCGTGACCTGCTTCGAACCACGGCTTCAAAGCGTACGTTGAGAAATCAAACAGGCTAACAACACGCATCAAACTCTCCTGGCGGGATTAGAATCAGGAGAGAGTATCCGGCCCTATATCTCGCGTCAACCTTTATGCTTCAAAATTGATTTGTGATACGCCTCGCGACAATGGTCGGACCCAAAGTCGCCGGTTTTGTAACTCACGATTCGCAAAGCCAGTGCGACCCACTTCCCCACATTGTAGATGTAGCCTGCCGTTTGCCGGACGTAGATCGGCACACCGACATGCTTGAACCGAAACGGCAACGGTGTCCTGGGCACAATGTCGTTGCTATGAAACAGTCGGTACGTCTTTGAGCCCAGGTGGGCCTTGTATTTCTTCGCCGAAGGATGGTCGAGAACTCTCGGCGAGCCGAAGGTATAGATGCCAAAGATGTCAATGTTGAGCCACTTACAGTCGATGGCACAAAGTGTCGTCAACGCACCACCTTTGGAATGCCCGGCAATGGTTACCGGCTTTCCAGACTCTTTGAGAACACCGGTCAACTGATCTCGGATCGAATAGTACTCTTCGACGAATCCTTTGTGTGCCTCACCGTCGTACCATGATGTTCGAGACATCTTGAAATTCTGCCACCAGTCAAGAGCCATGGCTTTCAAATTCCAGAAAGGCTGCGACATGTCCGGCATCTCAGTGCCGCGAAAGAACACATGACACTCGTCCGGACCCTCGGCGACAAAAAGCTGCACGTCGCAGCCATAATCGTCATCTTTGCTCGACTCGATGAAATGAATCTTCCAGCCCGCAGGCTCACAGCATTCTTTGATCGTCTCTTCGTCACGATATGCCAGGATCGATCCTTGAATGGCGGACAGTGCAGCTTTCTTCGTGAACATCGGTGCGGAAGTAAACATGGCAACTCCAATGAAAAAGACGCTGCACACCTTAACGGCATGCAGCGTCTCTCAACATCCCAAGCGAAGGGACTGGCCTGGCACGGTCGCAGTGTTACGCATTAGGAGTTGAATTGGACCTTTCACCCAGAATGTTGGGTGAGTCCGTTGAGCCCAGAGGCTCGTCTGAGGGTAGTACGCCTGCGACGTCAACACGGTTCTCGTCGCCGAGGTACATGTCGATGAAGCCGAGGATTTCCTGGTAGCCACCGTAGACACGCATGCTGTCGAACCGTGTGATGAACTTGGTTCGGTCACGGCTGTTGAGCCGAGTCCAGTTAGTGATGCTGCGGTCGATGGCACCGAGCAGGATGCCGCCGGTCGAGCCTCGGAACTTGCTGTTGAGCTGACTCATCAGAGGGATGTCAGGATCGGTTCCGTCCAGCTCCCAGATGAGATCGATCAGTCCGCCACTCGCCCCTTGGATGTCATCGCCACCGAACGGCTTCTCACCGATCTCCGCAGAGCCTTCAGGGTCAATGGCCTTGGCAATCAGGTCTCCAAGGTCTTCGTTGTCTGGGTTGTGAGTCACATGTCGACGGACCTTGTCACAGTCCAGTAGCAGCTGCTTGAGGTGATGTCGTGTCGGGTTATCGGTGCCGCCACGGTCGCTGAACTCGTCATTGACGATCAGCTCAGCTCGCATGGTCATCAACGGTCGCAGCGCGGCGATGATGTGTAGGTTTCGGAATTCCGTGATCGCTCGACGGAACTGTTCTTTGCCTGGGTTCATAGCGGTCTCCAATTGTCTGAGTATTCAGAGCCTGTGCTTAAGGGAGCAGCAGATTCTACACGGGCAGTGACTCGATCCCACAAGGATCGAGCGTAAGAATTTATTTCTGGGGAGAGTTGCTGTTCTCCCTCGATGTCGTTTTTGAGCATGTCCTGGAAAGTGATTCCCACAAAACTGTCGAGTAGCGGGTCACGTCCTTCCAGTCTCCCAAGTCGTATGAGTTGTGCGGCCTCCGTTGTGTCTCGTGTGTGCAGTTGTCTCGTCTCGGCTCGGGCTTGAAACCCAGAGGGAGGGTTTTGCCCCACGACACCTCCCTGCTTTTCCTTCCGCCGACGTCGCCAGGCCAACAACGCACCAGCGATCTTCAATCCACCGTACGCTCCAGCGAGCCCTGTGCCTGCTGTAGTGATCCCGAGTGCCGTCGCGACAAATGGGTTGCCCAAGAGGGCTGTTGCTATTCCTACGGCACCCTCGGCTGCATTAAGTACCTTCTCCCCCGTAGCAGGCTGGGAACTCGGCGATTGGTCGGCAGTAGATTCTTGTGTCGAGCTTCCAGAACCACTTGAGTCCCCAGAGGCTGCCTGTTGGGAAGTGTCGTCGGTGGCTGGCGATTGCTTGCCAGTGTCGAACACAGTCGTTCCGGAACTGGATTCCTGGGTGGACTTTGTCTTCGCTATCCATGCTTCCTTTTCCTTCTTCAGTTGAGCAATTTCTTTCTGCTTGGAATCGCTCTCTTTGGCCAGCCTGTCGATCTCGGCCTGCAGCTTCTGATCTGCCGTCTTGTCGACCAACGAATCTTTCGGAGGATCAGGCACCCCGCGAGTGAACTTCGCCGGGTTCGGCGGTGGCAGGTTAGCGTCTCGCAACAGCTGCTTGATCGATTGTCGGAATCCGATGTTCGGCATAATGCTCGACGACCAGACGAGGATGCCCGCCAGGTTGCCTGCGGAGTCAATCGCCGGACCCCCACTGACTCCGACCGCTGACGTGAAGTCCAAGTCAGACATCTCACCACGCTGAACCTTGACGATGCGTCCGGTCCTGGTCGACAGTTGAGGGTCTTTGCTGACCGCGTAGTCCCAGCCGTAGACCGTCACCCTGTCACCAGCCTTCGGCGGCAGTCCGATCGGCACAACCTCGTCGAACAAGATGTCGACCAGCAGGATGGCAAAGTCATTCGCCTTGTTGTCGACCCATGAGCCGAGCACCCTGCCGGGGATGCCGTTGACCGTCAGCTTGAGCAGCTTCGCTTTGCACGGAACACCCTGCTTGTCGTGACCTTCGAACAGGTGACCTGCCGTCAGCACGATCGACTTGCCTTTGTAATCTCCGACCACCACTCCGGACCCGTAAGACCCCTGCACCTGACAGAAGACTGTTCCTGGGCAGACCTGCAGATCAGCTCTGACCTTGACCAGTCCACCTTGTGCTTCCTGCCAGCAGACCACGAATACGCAGATCAAGAACAGCAAGATGAGCCAGAGCATTTCTTTGAGTGTGAATTTCATAGATCACCGACTCTCAATGATGCGGTTGTGCCAGTAAGCGATGTCCGCATCGACCGACACGTTGATGCGTTGCCAATTTCCGAGATGACAGATCAAAAGATGGCAATTTATTCCGTAGCGCTTCGCTTCGCAGATGGCGATCAGATTTTCTTCAGACAATTCCAAATGGGGCGCAAGCGAAAATGGGATGCGATGATGCGCAACTAACTTTCTACGACCCCCACACACGGCACATGACTTGCCTCGCAGAAACTCATCCCTCACACGTCGCCACTGGGGCGACCTGCGTTGGCCCGGCAGTGCTTTGCCGGGCAGGGTGTCTGCAAGGTCTCGCCATGCACTCATGCTATTCTCCGGTCCTATCAAATGGCAATCAGAACCTGATCTGAGAACCTGGTCAACGCCGTGTAGAGATGGTTGCTTTCGTTCCCCCGGAAGCATTCTGACTCGTCAATGACCAGTCCAGATTCCCATTGACTTCCCTGCGACTTGTGGACCGTCAGGCAGCTTCCGAAGTCGAACCAGTGTGCCGATGCAATGGTAAAGTAGTCAACTGCATTGGTGTCTTCGCCTCGAAAGATCATGGACAACGCCTCGACGTCGACCGTCGAAGGCTCGTCATTGCTCGCGACTCGCATGTACCGTCGCAAGTCATCCGAATGATCATCCACATCCTGCACCGTCCACAGCCCCCCATTCAGCAAACCTTCCTGGGCATTGTTCTTCAGACACACCAGCTGCTCACCAGGCGTCGGGTACATCTCCTCAATGCCTGCCAGGTCACGCAGTCGCTGATTGGTCGTTCGTCGCGTCTTGTTGCGTCCGCAGAGAATCATGTCCAGCTCCTGGACCTGCTGCGTCCGTTCCTTCAGCTCGACCATGGAGATGACTTCGGACTTCCCGTATTTGCCCAGGGGGAGGGGTTGTTTCTTACGGACCTGTGTCGCGAGTCTCAGGATCGGATCGTCTTTCGCCTGACGATGAATCTCTGTCAGCAGAATGTCAGGTCGCTGCTTCGTGAAGTATCCTGCCCCACCCACAGGTGGCAATTGCCCAGGGTCTCCGAGCACCAGTATCGGGACGCCGAAGCTGCAGAGGTCTTCGCCCATCCTTGTGTCGACCATCGTGACCTCGTCTACGATGATCAGGTCACAAGACTTGATGTCTGAGTTTCGATTGAGCGTGAATCGAGGCTGACTCAGCCTCGCATTCTCGTCAGTGATCTGCTCCTGCAGGAAGGTGACTCGGCGATGGTTGATAATGTCGTCGTCTTCGAGACCTTCGGCTGCCAGACTGAGCTTCAGCTTGAACAGTTCTTCCCGCATCTCGGCGATGTCGGCTTCGCTCTTTGGCGACGGCAGGTAAATCATCGAGTGCAGAGTCGCAGCGTTCAGGCAGCCCTTCTGACGCAGCACCAGAGCCGCTTTGCCGGTGTACGCTCCGAAGGCGACTCGACCTGCACCTTCGGCAAAATGTCTCGCGAGAGTCGTCTTGCCGGTGCCCGCAAAGCCGAACAGTCGGAAGACCTGCTGATCTCCAGGATTCTTGAGCCAGGCGGCGACCTTGGACAATGCCTTGTCCTGTTGTAAACCCCATTGCATGGTGGGAACTCCATGGTTGGGAACTGACATTAAAAAAGACCAGGGGGGCCAGTTCCCACAGCCACCCCTGGTCTCAACGGAAACCCTATGCCTCATTCACCACTGCTGGAGACAAGTGCTTAGAAGGCAGGCTCTCCGTTTTCATCGACCGGCAACCCCTCGCTTGATGCAGCTGAGCTGTAGGCCGCTTTTGCTTCACCGCTGTCGATGCTCTTCTTGAGCATGACGGCTTCCTGGAACCGAGCGTCTTCCGCATCGATCAGAGAGCCTCGCAGGTCACCCTGTGACGGCACGATGTTGAAGTTCTGGAACTCGCCCTTGTTGTTCTTGTCGTCGCACGAGCAGACGACAAGAGAGTGAGCATAAAGTGGCGGAGTGATGCGGCGAGGCTGACCGTCTTCGCCAGGCACCTTCAGCTGGAAAGATCGCAACGCAGACATCAGGCGTTTGTACCGCTTGATCTTCGTCTTGCTGAACGAGATGACGGCTGGTCCCAGGGAGTCTCCTGTTTCCACGTCATACAGGACGCCGTAGATGTAATACGTCTCGATGAGATTGTTCTCACCGTGCTTGTACTCGCCGAACTTCTGTGTCGCCTTGGCTTCGAGGATCAAAGGATCGTCACAGTCGTAACGTCCGATGAAGCCTCCGTCACCTTCACGCGGAGCCCACTCGACCCACTCATGTTTTGTGATGGAAGGGACCAGTCCAACACCGTCTTCGCCGTCGAACGCTTCCTGCGTCACCGTGTTGAAGAGCTGACCGATCTCCAAGCCGAGACCGCCTTTGGATTCCGGCTTGATCTCCGGAGAGTTTGACTGCATGACAGTCAGAAACGGAATGGACAAGTCGTCCGAAGTAACATTGTCGAAGCCGTCGTTCTCGTACTCGCCGTATCCCGCAGCCAGAGCGAGTTCGCCCTGTTCCTTGACTGCCAGTGCGTTCTTTTCTGCTGCCGATTTTCGCTTAGCCATAGCCGTAACTCTCCGAAAGAAGTTTGTGTCGTGATTTTACTTTCCCTGGCTCACGACGGTTACACCGTGGGAACGCGAAGCTTCGCTACTCCTCACCACTGGGTAGGTGACACCAAGTGCGGCAGTAGGAGTCGAACCTACTTATCCCTCTCAGAGTGATCAGCTCTGAGTACCGCTCCTTCAAAACCTGCTGCAGAACCGTTCTACCCCACGTCGGGCCAGATCACAGGGCGACAGCGTTCTGCAGCAGGTGTCTCAAACTTTAATCTTCGCCTTTCTCTGGCGGTGTACATTGAACAAGTCTTCGGGGACTGGCCGACCTTCCTTCAGTTCCCCTCGGACGAAAGCGGACAGCGTGCCTGGGTTAACGTCGGTCTTATCCTCGACCGAGATGCTCCAGGCTTCGTTCTCTTCGCCGAGCCGCTCGTTCAATGCTTCGAGTTCTTCAAGCAACTTGTCTCCCAAATCCTGCTGACCAGCGGTCAGCGGAATCGTCAGATTGTGCTTGATGAGATGCGGATGGTTGTTGCTGATCAGCCAGGCAATTGCCTGGGCAGCTTTCTCTTCATCCTTCGATCGACCGAGGCTCGCTCTGATCGTGGTGTCGATCTTCAGCGTGCCGCCTCCGGCCATCTTCAGTTCAGAAATGCCGAGGTCATCCATCAGATCAGGTAGGGCCACGTCTGATATGGACTCCAATTCCTTTTTGACCTGTTTCAGCAGCTCCTCTGCTTCGGCATGTTTTCGCTCAAGCATCAACTGTCGCTGAACCAGCGCATTGATGCGAGACATTTTATCTTCAGGAAGAGGACCGGCCTCTTCAATGAATTCAGAATAATCAGGGACAGCTGTCTCGGGCATGAGTGGGAACTCCTGTGTGAGGGAACAACAACTTGCTTGGCTGTGAATCGAAGAGCAGAGTGTGATGGCCCTATCTGCGAAAGTCAACCATTAACTCGAAAAAATTTCATATAAGCTTCCGCATCGTCTTCAGCTGTCAACGGAGCATCATCCAACGGAGACGTTTCCTGGGCCTGGCCCAGGAGATACTTGTTGCCGATCCATGCTTTGGAATCGTCGCCGAGAATGATGCAGGCGATCTCGATCTTCTTCTGCAGAGCCTCGACGATATCCATGTCTTTGGTGCCGAGCGCGCAGATGTCAACGTACGTCACCGGGTTGAATTGTCCGATGCGATGGTTGCGGTCTTCGCTCTGCAGCCTTGCTCCCAGGGGCCAGTCGTTGGAGTAGTAGAACGACGTCGTCGCCTCAACGATCGTCAAGCCTTCGCCTGCTACTGACTGCTTCGTGACGAACAGCTCGATGGAAGAATCGTTGCGAAAGTCGTTCAGGTTTTGTCGACGTTCAAACGTCGGCACCTCTCCGTCATACCGCACTGCATTGATCTTCAGTTTCCGGGCTCGCTCCATGATCAGGTCGACGTCTTTGGTCCACTTGCACCAGACAATCTTCTTGCCGTCGTAGTCCGGCAGAGCATCGAACAGACAGTCGAGTCGTGGATTCTTTTCACCGATCAGTTTCAGGTTGTCCCCACTGTCATCTTCGGTGGGAAGGTATCCACAGAGAACCTGGTACTGACGAATCATGCGAACGATCGGCAGCGTGCCGTCGATCATGTCATCGTCATGAATGGCGATCGCCGTTTCCTCCAGCTCGTCGTACAGCTTCTTCTGTGCCGGAGTCATCTCGTAGTAGCGTCGTTGATAAAGCTTCTCCGGCAGGTCGAGCACATCCTTCTTCAGGAGTCGCTCCATGTCATCCTTCATCAGCGATCGCAGGTACGGCAGATTCCTGTACGCCACGCACTGCTTGAAGAGCCTGCCGGTTGCCGGGTTCGTTGAGTCTTTGAAAACGCCGAAGCAGTTCTTGAACTCGCCGAACGATCCGAAAGGGCCGTGCTTCTTCCAGAAGTCCGGGTCAACGAATTTCATCTGGCTGTAGACGTCGAACGGACCATTGGCGACCGGCGTGCCGGAGAGGATGCGTCGGTACGGTGCGTACTTCGAAGAGGCCAACGCCCGCTTCGTCCGCTGGGCTGTCGGGTTCTTAATCCGAGTCGACTCGTCAGCGACGTAGTAAGCATGCCTCTTCGTCAGGAATGTCTTCGCCGCCGTCTTGCCGCCGTCCGTCATCAGGGCGTCGTAAGACATGACCAGTACAGCGAGTCCCTTAGCATCAATGCAGGCTTGCAACGACTTCTTCGCTTTGATCGTCTTCGCCTTCTGCGAGTAGTACGTGTGCGTTGTACGCTCAACAGACTCGTGAAGGTGCTTGGGTATCTCGTCGTCGATCCAGTTCGCATGAACGCCGTTCGGTGCGAGAACCAGCAGACCATCGATCAAGCCTTTGCTGTAAAGCCAGGCGACTTCGTCAATGCAACATTTCGATTTGCCGAGTCCCTGCTCCCAGTTGTTCGAGAAATACTCTAGCTCTCGAATGCGACTAAAGTACGACTCCTGGTGAGACAGTGGCTCCGTGGCAAATCTGAATTCTTCTCGCGGCATGTGGCTGTTCCTTCTGAAAGTGAGGTCGGCCACAACCCTAATAACTCATGGCCCTAAGCACAAGAGGTGCCTCGTACGTGTACATTTTTATAGGGCCGGACAACTACTGAGCATACGCATCGTAGCGGTCCCTGTAACTTCTTCTGGCCCTAGAACTTAGAGTAAACTACTACCCTATATTAACTATTTAGAGTATTAGAGAATCGAGAAATAAAAACGTTCTATTATGGAGCGATTTATTTCGTACTGAAAAACGAAGCCAAAGAATATAAGTCCCCCACCCTTCTGGGCTTGCGCGTCTCTGTCGGGTTTCCGCCAAACGGTCCATTTCGATATAAGCCCAGGGGGCGTCTGGGTTTGTGGGGAACGCGCGGAATTCGAATGTTCAGTGTCACAACTCTGTGAATCGAGGCGTTTCGGTCAAAGTACTGGAACTCTGACCATTACTTGATGGCCTGATGGCGTATCTTCGCCGTACATCTGGTTGCCGATCCCGACCGAGGCGATGTTGCCGGAAGCGAAGAGTTTTCCATCGGCGTCGAGCATGAACATCGCTGCCTGGTTGCTGCCGAGACCTATGTCTGACTCGGCAATTACGAAGTCACTGACTGCCACGCTGCCTGGTCGCTTCAGAGCCGTGAAGCTCGACAGGTTGGACGTGTTGCCCTGGCACAGGATTCCGGTAGAGTTGGCTCCGGTGCCGTACAGTTCGCCGTCTGCGCCCAGGAAGACGCAGGCTCCAGAATCTCCGTTTCCGGCGAACATGCGGTGCTTGGTGGCTGTCGTCGAGGGCATGGTGACGGCAGCCCACTCATCTCGATTGGACGTGTCCCCCAGACCGAGCTGTCCGGACCCGTTGCGACCGACTGAGTAGAGGTTGCCGGACGTGTCTCGCAGGATGCAGGCTCCGTAGGCACCCAAAGTCTGGAACTCAGCGACAGCCGCTCCAGCGTACACCGTAGAGGCGGTCCAGCTGGTTTGCTGTGTTGTGTTGTTGATCGCCAATTGACCGTGGACATTGTATCCGCAGGCTTTGATGGACGTGCCGTCTGCCACGTACGAGTGACTTCCTGTGCCGCCATTGAAGGAGCCGACTCCGATCGCATCGACACTTGTCGGAGTCAGCGTCACAGGCGACGTACGTTGCGTCGTGGTGCCGTCTCCCAGTTGTCCGTGACCATTGTATCCCCAGCCTTCCAGGTTGCCGGACGTGTCGATGGCGAGCCCGTGAGCATAAGCTCCTGAGTTGCTCAACTTGAGCGAGGCAATGCTGGTCAGCCCAGAAACGAGGACGGCTGTGTCCTGCTGAGTCGTGGAGCCGACGCCGAGTTGGCCCAGGGCATTGGAGCCTGAGGCGTAGACGGCTCCGGTGTCCGTCAAAAACATTACGCTGTCCTCAGTTCCGTAGCCTGCCTCAGGCACGATGACGTCCGCAATGTTGACGCTGGACAGAGCTGAAATCTGAGTCGCGAATTCTCTTCGAGTCGTGTTGCCATGGCCGAGCTGACCGTACGTGTTGTCGCCCCACGACCAGACGTCGCCTGCGTCGTCCACCGCGAAACCTGACCGGTGTGTCAGGTAAATGTCGACGATCGTACCTGGCGTGCCGTTAAACAGCACCTGCGTCCAGTTGTAGGCGTAGCTTCTGCCGGTGTACTTCGGGACGGCAAATGACGTCGTGCCGCCGATCATCCAGATTTCATTGTCGTTGGTCAGTACCGCCATGGCCTGGCAGCCCAGGGACATCTTTGTGGGGAGTGCTGCAATGATCCGGCCTGCTCCACCCTGGATCGCTGTGAGCGGAACTTCAGTGGGCACCGAGTCTGTGGACCTCTTGCCGTAGACAAACGGGTCGGAGCCCGTCGCCTTCAACTTCGCTGCCGTGATCTGATTGTCCTTGACCTTCGCCGTCTCAATAGCATCCGTACCCAGCTTGTTGACCGTCACTGAGGCGGTGCCGAGCTTGGCTTCGGTGACTGCTGCTGCATTGATCTTGTCAGTCGTCACTGCGTTGGATGCAATCTTAGCCGCCTCGACGGCAGAGGCTGCCAGTTGAGCGGTGTCGACAGCCAGTAGAGCCAGCTTGCCGGTGGTCACATTCAGGTCAGCGATCTTCGCCGTCTCGACAGCGTCCGCTGCCAGCTGAGCCGTGTCGACTGCCAGCAGAGCCAGCTTCGCCGTGGTGACGTTCAGGTCCAGAATCTTCGCCGTCTCCACGGCATCCGCTTCCAGGGTGGCAGCATTGACCTGCCCGTCCCCTTGTGTCGGAACGACTTTCCAGACGTCCGGAGACTTACTCTCCAACGTCTTGATGACAGGTGGAGATGTGGACGTGTCGACCCAGAACTGTCCGATGACGGTGACGGTGTCGGAAGGCGCAGTGGCTCCCGACCAGTTGCTTTGCAACGTGCTTGCTTTGGCATCGTTATTGACGATGCCTGTTTTCACCGTGTCGCCTGCCGCTCCGGTATCTGTCGCAGTAAATGTCTGGGCCATGATTCACTTCCTCGGGAAATAACTGCAGTCTACTCGATCGTCACCTGCACTTCTGCGCGTCTTGCCGTCAACGCCTCACGCTGAACCTTCGCCGCTTCACGATTCGCCAGTCGGCTCTCTCGTGTTGCCGCATGAAGGGCTTCGTTGGCCTGCTGCTCCGCGTGAGCCACCACCTCGTCACCGAAATGATCAACGATCATTTCAATCGCCAGTTCTTCATCGGTCTGCCCGTCTTCGGGTCGACCCTTCGCCGCATACGCGGCGACCACGGCGTCGAGTAGTTCTTCCGGTGCTGTGATAGTCAATGTCTTGTCAGCCATTATCCCACTTCTCCTGTTCGAAGTTCTGCAACCCAGTTAACGGTTTCGCCTGAGCCACCTTTTGCTTGAATCGCCACGCCAGATGAATACACAATCACCTGGCAATCCCACGTTGCGTCGTCTTCAAAGTCTGCGGTCACTGAATTGTAAGCCAGCGTCGTGACCGCAGACACCCGTTTGACCAGTGCCTTAACGGTGTATGTGGCGACCTTCGCCCCGGTAGACAGGTAGCCGGTCACCGTCCCTGTGATCCTCATGCAACTGTTGTTGGGAATCTGCAACGAATCCGTCGCACTGTCTGCTCCGCCGTCTGCCGTCAGGCTCAGGAACGTGTCAGTTGTCGTCTGTCGCCGCAGCACCACGTCACGGCTTTGGGCGTCACCGTCTGTGGCGAATGAACCCGACGCTCTGGCGACTGCACCCCGCATCGTGCGAGTCGTCGCTTTGTCGCCCATCGCCGTACTGACAACGCCGTCCGCAAGATTGTCGAGTCCGCCGGGAACGCACGAGTCAGTCCCGCTGGCCGTGTTGGAATGCCCACCACCGATATGACTTCCGTCACCACTGGCTACGTTAAGTTCGCCGCCGCAGATAGATGCGTGGTCATCAGTGGCGTCGTTGTCGTATCCTCCGCCGACAAACGCACCTGTACTGGATACCAGGTTACGCAGACCGCCACCAAGAAACGAGTAGTTGCCTCCTGTGTTAGTATTAAGATATCCGCCAACTATGACTCTTGCTGACGCTAAACCTGTGATGGAGTTAGTCCATCCTCCACATATCACATTGTATTCATAGGTGCTTGTAATAGCATTACTTCTGCCACCGCCAATGTAGGAGTAGTTAGACGTAGTACCAGATATTGAGTTCGATTTGCCACCACCGATTCCCGCAACCGCAACGTTGCCAGATATCGTGTTAGTTGCACCACCACTGATGACGTTGGATGCGTTGGTCGAACTGATGGTATTGTCTGCACCTCCGCCGATAGCGTTGTTGACTGCTGTGCCCGTGATGTCATTATTGTTCCCGCCAGCGACTGTCTGGTAATTTCCGCTCGTCAAGTTCCCCAGACCGCCGCCGATAGTCGAATCAGTCCCGCCCGCTGCATTGGAATGCCCACCACCGATATGACTTCCGTCACCACTGGCTACGTTAAGTTCGCCGCCACCGACTGATGCGTGGTCATCAGTGGCGTCGTTATTCTGACCGCCGAGAACGCAGGAGTAGTTCGACGAAGTGTTGTTCGTGTATCCGCCGCCGATGAAACACCCAGAGCCGTTGTCAGATAGGTTCCCGTTCCCGCCAACAATAACGTTGTAGAGTCCTGCGGTGATCGAGTTGGTTGTGCCACCACCGATGAAGCACTGGTCCGATGGGTTGGTCGTGATCGTGTTGTCTTCGCCACCGCAGATCACGGCATCATCAGCACCGGCAGCCATCGTGTTGCGAAGACCGCCACCGATGAAGCCACGGAGGGCATGGACTTCATTATTTTGCCCGCTGACGATACCACAGACGTGAGCGGAGATTATGTTTTCACTGCCACCTCCGATGAACGACTCATCAGAACCAACAGAAGCACCGACACCACTGATCGTGTTCAACGACCCGCCCACGATAGCTGAACTGAGTCCATACACTTCGTTGTTTTGTCCGCCGACGATGGATGACGCTGTTTCCACCAGTACGTCGTTGTTGAGACCTCCGCCGATAAAGCCGTACTGGCTGGAGACCGTGCCGCCCGATCCACCCGCAATAGTTGCCGAATCCGCCGTCACGGAGTTGGTAATACCACCACAAACAACAGCGTTGTCTGCGGTTAAAGTGTTGTTGACCCCGCCACCCATGAATGAGAAACTGGGGGCACCAGTGATGTCGTTGTTCTGACCACCGACAACGACATTGGCCCTGCCGTCCGTGATGTTACCCCATCCACCGCCGATAAAATTATGCTCATTCGTTCCTGTTATCTCGTTGGCTTCCCCACCCACGATGATGTTGTGGCTGTTGGTGGACGTGATGTCGTTGGAGAAGCCACCCACAATGCTGTTGTATGATCCGCCCGTGATCGTACAAGTGTTGCCGTTGACAATCGTGTTGTAGCTGTTGGTGGACGTGATGTCGTTGTTGTAGCCGCCACCGATGAATCCACGAGAACCTGCCACACTGCTAAAGCTACCACCCACAATGACGCTGTGGTTGCTACTGCCGCTAATCTCGTTGGCTTCACCTCCCACGAGTACGTGGTAGTCACCTGTGGACGTGATGTCGTTGGTGCGGCCCCCTCCCATAAATCCCCAACTACTTGCCAGGGTATTGAGTTCGCCGCCGACGATGACACCGTTTTCTTTGGTGCCTGCCACGATCTCATTGTCTTGGCCGCCCACGATGATGTTGTAAGCACCCGTGGCGACGATCGCGTTCGAGAGGCCACCACCGACGAAGGCGTAGTTGCTCGACCCCGCAGAGTTGGACTGCCCACCGACGACGACTGCTGCTGAGCCTGACAGGCTGTGTCCAAACCCACCGCCAATAAAACCATGCTCTCGGGTGCCACTGATCGTGTGGGCCTCACCACCGACGATGGTGTTGTAGTCGTTCGTGCTGCTGATCGTGGAGTTGTAGCCACCGACGATGATGCCGTAGTTGCCGCTGACTGCGTTCACGTCGTTGCTCAGACCGCCGACGATAACGTGCCGGACGCCTGGGCCTGTTGTGTTGGTTGAGCCGCCACCGATGAATCCTGTGTCTCCAGCGATGACGTTGGATGTACCACCAGCTATCGTGGATGCGAGTGCTGTCGTTGTGATCTGGTTGGCGTTGCCACCACCAATCGTGTTGTCGTCAGCAGTGGACGTGATGTCGTTGTTGTTGCCGCCCACAATCACCGAGTGATCCGCACCCGATGCGATCGAGCAGTTCTGCCCGCCGCCGAGGAATCCGTAGTTAGCAGCATTCGAGTTCGACGCACCACCTGCCACACTCGCCAGCGTGCCGGATACCGTGTGGCCTGTGCCGACTGAGAGCGTGCCGACCATCGCGACGTTGCCGCTGTCGTCTTCAGTCGTCTGTCCGTCCTGCAACACCTTTCCAGTTGTGGAGTCGTAACGGGCGACCGCATTGTCTGTTGATGTTGCTGGGCCTGACACGTCGCCTGCTGCGACTCCACTGCTCGGGGATGTCGACGGCTGAAGTCCGCGAAGGTCTGTCTTCAAACTCTGCACCCATGCTCCAGAATTCTTCGCCTGAACGGTGTAGCGTGCGATCAGAAAACCGACGCCAGTGTACTCAGACGGAATCGTATAGTTCGCAGTCGCCTGATCATCTGACTGGGCTGACGCTTCTGAAGTGTAAACGTCAGAAGGCAAGTTGATCATCAGCTTGCAGTCTGCCTGCTCCTGACTGACCACTCCCCACAAGACCAGATTCATATACTTGTTGTTGATCGTGTTCCCTGCAGCATCCTGTGTAATGTCGTCGAACGTCGTGATGCGTTTGAAAGCTGTTGTCGGATCGTTGGTCAGGTAAGCTGGATCGCCCAAACTCATATCGCGGGCTGGCATCGTCTGGTCGTGCAACTGAAACACTGTGCCAGAAGTCACTGAGACGTACGCATCTGGACTTACAGCAGACAGGTCAGACGGAACTACACCGTCAGACCACGTCGCCGGAAGCGATCGCAGCTTCTTGTTGATGTGGGCGAGGTGTCCGTTCTCAGTCTCCGACGATATATGGTCCGTCCATGAGTGAACCTTGAAAGCACCGTCAGTTGCAAGGCTTGCTGCTGACTGACAGTAGGCAGTGGCGACCGGAGCATGAGCCGTGGCAGGCCAGCCGCTCGTCGAAGCAGCCAAAGTCAGCGTTCCACCGGACTCTGTGACGTAGATCCAGTTCTGCACCGGAACTGTATCCGTGCCTGCTGTCAGCGTAACTTCTGCCGCTGGTGTGCAGTCGAGCGTGTAGAACGAGCCGCCGAATTGAATCTCAAGATCGCCCCCGCCCTGTAACTGGAGTTGAAGTTTGATGCTGCCAGTGTCCTCGATCACGTCGATGTCGATGGTGCCCTTCATCGCACCGTCGAGCAGCGGCAGTATGTTCGCCAGGTTGCCTGGGCTAAGCCCAGAGTCGATCCAGCCTCCGCCGACACCGTCGTTGGTTTCGAAGACGATCGACCCGTCACTGGGCTCCAGACGCATTCGCGCCATCTGGCCAGTAGCTGTTTCGAACAGTTCCCACGAGGGATCAACTCCGCGCGTACGCTGAGTTTCGATGCGGACTTCTTTGATCGTCTTGTCGGAACTGGGTCGTTCTGAAATCGTATCCACAGGCATCAGGCAAACTCCCTCACGTAAATATCCGCAATCCAATTGATGGTCGTAGCTGCCACACCCGTCACCTTGATGGCGATTCCGCCGTTTGTCGTATCAGCGGCAATCTCCACATCCCAGGCTTCGACGTCTTCATGCAGCACCGTCAGCATGCTGGTGACTTCTGCCACAGACGCTGCTCCTGTACCACGTTCGAAGATGCCTTCAATGAAGTACTTGGCTCGCTCAGTATTGTCACTCTTCTTGGCAATTAGCGTGCCTTCGAATCGCAGCGTATTGTCGTCTGTCAACACAATGATGTTCGTGGCAGCGGCAGCGTCCCCATTGGTGGTCAGCGTGGTCTGAGTGTCATTAGTCGTCTGCGTCTGCAGGGTGACCTGGTCACCGTCGTTGTGGAAGTAGACCGTGAAGTCTTCGAGCAGAGGAATCGTGTCGTCGACCGGGTCGCGCTGAAGAACGATGCGGAACTTCGACGTGATAAATTCGTACGTGGCTTCTTCGAATGGCAGGAACTCTCCGGTGCCATCGAGCTGAATGAAGACTGACAGGTAGGGCGTGTTTTCCGGGTAGTCCAGTGTGATTGGATAGTCAGCATCATTGATCAGGTCTACAGCATCATTGATCAGCAGCACATCATCCGCCACTGAGGACACGGTGTATTCAACCCAGAGACGGCCTTTGCGGAGACCTGCGAAGTCGAAGTCGAAGTCGTACTGACCGTAGTTGGCGGTGCTGGTAAGTGTCAGTTCATCGGACACATTGACTTCCAGCGGAGCAACTACTTCTTGAGTTTTCCAGTAACTGAGATCGGAGTTCAGTGTGACCTCTGCTCCCACAGCATCTGTGAAAGCTGTGCCCAATTCGCCATCAAAGTTGGTAGTGCCAGAAGTATGGAAAGAGCCGTCTCCTTCGATCCAGTCTCGCATTCCAGGTGAGGTTGCGTAATCAATCTCTTGCCTGAAAGCATTTCCGCGAACACTCCCTTTCATGCGACAGCCATTGGGATCAGTGTGGGAGTACAACGTGCCGTTCAGCCAGACATCAATCGAGGCTGCAGTGTCGAAGTCACCCTGGTTCACTTTGACCACCAGGTCCATGGCGGTGTCTTTAGGAACAGTGCCTGCAGCGATCTCCACCCGAGGTGACTGAATCGGGTCCATGTGATGATGCAAGTTCCAGCGTTCGTCTGATGTGGCTACGCGATCCATCAAGACAACCTTCCGAAGCACGCCGTAGAAGGGAGTGCCTGTCCTTGAGCCCAGGTAGAGGCTGGGGGATGCGACGTCGGAAATGCTGCTGGCAATCGTCGTGGAGTTGCTGGACAGTCCGTACACGTTGTCTCGATCGAAATTTCTGAGTTCTCCGCTCAACAGTTTGGTTGACTCGGTGTACCAGATAACGGCGGTGCCTGAGGCAATACTGCTGTCAACTCCAGTCACATCCAGCTCAGTGGTAGAGCTGTCGTTGACCGTAACTTTCATCTTGCTGCCGGACTCAAAGAACTGGACAATGACTGTGGCACCACCAGCACCTCCCACCTCGAACACTGTGCCTTCATAATCTTGGTCGGGGTCCATGTACCACTCGAAGGACAGTGTCCAGTCCTTGCCCGCAAATGTGTGTCCTGAGCCTGTCAAATAAGCCCCATTGCCAAAGACCGCACCTACCCCCATTGTTGGGCAGTAGTGCAGAGTTTCTGCGGTCACTCCACCTGTCACTGTCAGATCATTGGAACCGAAACTGTCCAACCTGTTGCCGGATGTTTCGTACAAGGGCCAATGCCCGACCATGCTTGTGGTATCGGCAAGTTGGTACAGCAGAGGATCGGTAGAGCCTGCGCGAACGATCAGACTGCCTGCAGAGTCAAATGCTGCAATGATGCCTTTCTGCTCATTGTCTGCAGTAGGGCCAGCTTGCCAGATAGCTCCTTCCGCAGTTCCTACGCTGGAGACAGTCAAGTTGACGTGGAAAGTAGGGTCTTCATGACTGCTGATTTGATCAGAGTCGCTACTTGGAGTCGATGTCGTATCTATGACATCGGTGTCTTGAAAGACGGAATACGCATCTGGCCCATGCAGCAAGAAGCCTGCTGCAGCCGCAGAATCCACTTCGCTCCACGCCGGATGCTCCGCCTGACTCTTCACTCGATATCCACTGACGACCGGGAACTGAGTGTGGGATACCGTGGTCTCTGGTCCGTAATGTTTTCTGCCAGACGTCAGCAACACGAACGGCTTGACTCGAATCGTGACTGTGGATTCGGCGTCCACCGAGAATGGAGCTTCCACGTACGGAGTCGCCACCGTACTCAAGAGCTGAGCAGTCTCCCAGTTAGTGCCTCGATGCCGTACTTCGTACTGCACGTTGGCTACGCCTGTCAAAGGTGTCCATCGGACTCGGATGTTGTGCAGTCGCTGGTAGGAGATCAACGAAGTGACTGCAGAAAGAACCTGCACCGAAGTTGTCACGGACGTCGAGAACTCTGACTCGTTGCCTGTCGTGTCAATCGCTTTGATGAGGTACGTCACCTCGTCTGTGGTGTCGACGTCCACGATGTATTTGGTTCCGGCGAATCGTTCGACAATCGTCGTCGCCTCTTCCCACGACTGACCTTCTTTAATGTTGTAGCCCAGCAGGTCGATGTCGGTCGCCTGATCCCAAGAGAGGGTGACGGTGACGAAGCCTCGCACTGCCGTGAAGTTCTCAACCTTGCCGGGCTTGACGGTTTTTCCAAGCACCGTCTGATTCAACAGCTCAGCGGTGGAGACGATGTGAGTCGCCGCCAAGGCATCAGAAGTCGAGCTGACCCAGAAGGACCAGACTCCTTCTTCTGCAGGTTGGATGGTGATGTTCGGAATGGCTGTCAACGCAATCATCTCGCGGTTGCCGGAAGGCGACAGTGCCTCGACCTGATACAGCATAACCCGAGCATCCTTGGCAGGACTCCATGACAGATTGATTCTCGTGAAGACCGTTCCGTTGGTCACGTACAGCGATTCGTCGAATGCGAGATTGGTCGGCGGCAGAAGAGTGCCTGTCGGCAACAGGCTGGTACGCTCCGGCTCAATGATGATGCCCTCTTCAACTCGATCGAATTTCGTGCGATCGAATCGCAGAGCCGTGATCTGGTACTGATGAGTGTCCGCCTCACGATTATTCAACACCGTCCATTCCTGGGCACCTACTGCTCCCTGGATGAAGAAGATCGCATTCAGCAGGACGTCTTTACGAGTCCTGCCTCGCAGGGTGACGGACGTGCCGGACGTCCCTGGGACCAGAGGTATTGTGTCCGGAGCATTGTCTGCCACGACCACCACAATGCTGTCGCCAGGTTCTGTCGTCCATGTCTGGTCCAGTGTCAGCGTGCCTGCATCAAAGGCGTTCTCTGACTCAATCAGTTCGACGTCTCGATAATAGTCGAGAGTGCTTGTGAGCGTTCCATTGAACGCAGCATTGAAGTTTCCAGTAAGGTCTGAAGTTGAGAGCGTTGCTCCGTTGAGGGCACCGTAGGCTCCGCCATCTGCATCTGCCCATTGACCATTTTGGAACGGTCCAAGGTCACTGGTTTGAGCCCACTCTCGGAACGTGTGATTGATCCAGAGTCCGACTTCTCCCGTGGCAGGCAAGAGTTGCACGGTGAGATGATACCAGGTGTCTGCCGTCCACTCGGAAGCTGGAACGACGATGCGAGCAGCTTCCGCTGTGTCTGGAGAAGCTCCTCCAGCACCTGCGTGGACAACGAGGTCTCCCGTGCCGTCGAATCCGAGGTAGAATGCTTCGTCACTGGCTAACGTCCCTTCTCCAAGCTCAACAATGATGCCGACAGGGGTGGTGCCTGCAGCAGGCGTCTTGATGGCGCAGGAGATCACCGCATTCGTGTTGCGGTCCATGCCACCTGCTGTCGTATCCGTGACAGAGGTAATAGTATCTCCGTCAGAGAAACTCTCTTTGATCGTGTGAGGCTGAGTCGGAGTGAAGACGTCAGTGTCCCGCCAGTACTCCAGCGTCGATTTCAGAATGACACCTGAGTCCTGCACGTCCTGTGAAAAGTTGCCTGACTCTCCCACCACCGTTGTGCCGTTGAGAGTTCCGTAGCCACCGCCGCCCGTACTCGCCCACACCGAGCCCAGGAGATCGGCTCCTGCTGATGTGCATTGCTCGGCGACGTATTGGTTGTTGATCCACACTCGGATTCTGCCGGGACTGATTCGGTAGTCCCACAGGATGTCCAGCTCCTGGTCCTTGGCGAGACTTGCATACGGAATAACGATCCTGGCACTGGTGGCGGCTGCAGGCGGAGTTGCCGAAGCGTCCCCAGCGCGAAAGACCAAGTCGCCGTCACCATTGAATCCGACATACGCACCAGTCGTGCTGTCCCCGACTTCGAAGATCAGTCCTTCCGGAACGATCGCTGAAGGAATCTTGATCGTGCATTTGAAGACAGCGTCAGCATCACTCTCGACTCCGGTGTCCACGTACGTGGTGACCGAGGTGAACGTCGTCTCTTTGGCAATGGCGTCGGTAGGAATGCTCGTCGTCAAGGCATGCAGGGACTTGCCCATGATGCGTCCAGCAATCCGTGCTCCGACTCGATGCTCATCACTGATCTGAATGATCTGCCCAGGGGTGGTGTCTGCGTGGTCCCAGCCTGCCTCGTACGTGACAGTCTCGGTCTCGGTGGCTTCAGCCTGCAGGAGCCATTTGCCCATTCGAATAGCTTGTGCTCGGGACGTCGTGCCGAACGCAACCAGCTCGATTTGACGCCACCCAAAACGCTGAATCAGGGCAGGGTCTTCGACGACTTCGATCTGCTGCTTGTAAAAATCCAGAGGATCGTTCCACGTTACCAGTACGGCTGAGTGACGAGCCTTCAGTCCAATGCCGGAGTACGTGAAGTCTCCATCTTTGACGTTGGCATTCGTCACGACACGGGAAGGGTCTTTCGGCTGATCGTTGCTGAAAGAAACTCCGCCAGCTGACCAGAACGCCATGCCTCGAAAGACTGAGGCAATCGCATTGATGACGGTGTACGCCTCTTTGCGCTGAGTGATCACAGCATTCAACGTGAACCTGGGCTCTTCCCCGCCTTTGCCGTCATCGACCAGCTCGTCGCAGTAGATGCCGATCTGATACAGGGCTGCTTTGTCGACCTGCGTGGCGTCGATGTCGTCGCCGAGTCCGTAGCGACTGTTCGTCAGCATGTCGTACATGACCCAAGCAGGGTTGTTGCAGTAGCCTTCACTGAACGTGCCGTCCCAGATGCCGGTGTAAACTCTGGTCTCGGGATCGTAGTTGGAAGGATGCTGAATCTTCAGACCTTCGATCTCATACGACCGCTTCGGAATCTTTCCGCCGAACAGTTCAGAATCTACCGAGATGGCCACGTACGCAGAATCCGGATACTCGAACTTCTGCTCCTGAATCTCGATGTAAGAGTCGACGAAAATCTGGTCCTGAGTCGTCGTGGCTTCTGACTCGGGAGTCGTTCGACTGACTTTGAAGATCAATGGGTAGTCACTGGGAGCGTCGGTCGTGTAGCTGCTCAGATCGATTCGATAGGCTCGCTGGTAGGCTGACTTTGTCTTACCGGTAATCTCGTCCGTCAAGACTTCCGTAAAGGCTCCGCCTGCGTGATTCTCGGAGACCTCGATCTTGATGCCGACTGTGTGAGGATTCAGGTCACCGTTCTCTGTGTTCTGCGTCATCAGGGAAGGCAGTTGAAGGATGACTCGAATCGCATCAATGCTGGTCTCAGTAATCGTGAATTGCGGAGACGAGATGTCCGTGACTTCCTGGTTGATTGCGACTGTCGATTCAACCTGGTCGAAGCCTTTCGCAGCAGCCTGTGTCGGCGTGCCCACTTTCTCTTCGATGACAACACCTTCAAAGTTGAAGGAGTTGTCATCGTTCTGAACTCTCACCTCATCAAAGAAGATGGACTTGGAACCGTCGACCAGTCCGTTGATCTCCCCTTCACAGAGCAGGTCCAGAATCTGAGCCGTGGCGCGAGAGAACAATGTCGCCGCATGATCGATCGGCGCACGCTGCTTCTTTCCGCTTTTGCCGGAGCCTGTGAGTATCAGCTGAGTAGGTTCAGTCATGCCTGAAAATCTTCTACTTTGATGCCGCCACTGATGACCGTGGAGCCTACGATGACTCGACCGTAAACCACAGGCACAGGTCCGCCCTGAGAACTCTGATTCACAGGACCGTTGAACAGGAAGGAAGATTTTTCGTCTTCTTCCGTCTTCTCTTCCTCTTTTGGAGAAAGTGCTCCAGAGATAAGAGCAAGCACTCCAAGTAAAGCCAGGCCAATGGCAATCTTACCAAAGCCTCCCAACGCACCGCCAAACCCAAGGACTCCTGCTCCCCCGCCCCCAAGAACAGGAAGACCAAGAGGGGTAAAAATAGAACCAAGCCCCGTGCCTCCTAAGAACAGTCCGAAGATGGCTTTGAATCCGCCCTGAGTTATCGGCTCAATATGAAATTCTTTCGCCGCAGTCGGCATGTGCAGTTCGCATTCATTCATGCAGGGTCCAGTTGCCCTTCGAGAAATCCTCCACCATTTATCTTTCATCGCATTCGCGAATTGCCCAGGATAGTTGGCTTCCAGGAGTCGGATTGCTTCCGCCGGAGTCTGGACGTCGAGCATGTACTTTGGCTCGAACTTGTCTGCCAGAAATCCATACAGGTGGATCGTTTTCATCTCATCACCTCTTTCGGATCAGGCAACTCTTCGAGGGTCTTGTCTTTCAGTTTGACGTGTCGCAGGAAATATCTGATACGTTTGAGCCAAGGATTCAGAATGACTCTGGTCGAGAGACAGTCTTCTGTGTGATGAAGGATGATATCTCCTCCAAGGTAAATCCCACAGTGGTTTGTTACTTTCGATCCGATCGTTCCCAAAACGATGTCCCAGGGTCGCAGTTCGTTGCTACTGATTCTTTCGAATCCTGCCTCCTCAATGTTCTGTCGGGACAGCAGGTCTTTGGGATTCTTGCCTCGAAACCAGTTGTCATCACGGGGCAGGTTGGGGAGAGTTGTGATGCCAAGCTCGGCTCGATAAATGTCTCGAATCAGACACCAGCAGTCACGATGTCCGCTGAGGAAGGTGCGTCCCACGTACGGAGCGATCGGAGCAGCATCCCCGAACCACTCAATGCCTTTGCAGGTTCTGCCGTTGCAGCTCAGGATGCCCCACAGTCGCTTGGGATCATCGGCCTGCTGGCTTCGCATGTCGTCTTCGCTGGGAGCCAGAGAAGGTGTCCGGGTGTGGCTGTGAATGATCGCTTCAGCGTCTTCCGGGTAACTCTTCAGACGAAAAGACGACTCTGGATCGGGAGCTGTGTTTTCCAGTGGAATGTATTTACCGTCGTAGACTGCCCCTACGGATTCACACGGAAATTCTTCCAAGGCATGAGCCTTGGCATCTGCAGTGACCTGTGCGTCGAACATCTCATCTCCTGGCCTTAATGCGGGCGACTCCGGGAAATGCTCGCGTCGGAAGATCAAGTCTTATCGGACCATCTTCCGGAGCATGCCTTACTTCGCAGGATCGTAACCTCTTGCCGCAGCTGTCCAGGGACGGGTCGTTGGTCTCAGTGTCGTCGTTCAGGAAGTAGGGTGCCTCTAAATCTGCAGGCTCCCTGACTTGTTGATCTCCCTGCCAGGGGCAGGTTGCTTTGCTGTAATCAAACGCAGGTGGAACCGCTGAGGCATCCCAGCGTCGGTAGATGTGGCTGCAGGCATCTCTCAGAATCTGTCGCTTGGGAAGCATGCGGCCTGCCTGGTCCATCGAAGCCGACAGTTCGAACTCGACCATCTGCCGAGTCTCTTTGACCTTTCGATCAATCAGATAAATCTGAGGCAGGAAGATCGCTTCGGGATCAGGCTCAGCTCCGTCATCCAGATACGGCTCGAACGTCAGGAACCGAGTCAGCCTTGCACCCACCGGGTCTCCCAAGTCCTGCATGATGGTCGTCATTTCCAGATTCGTGTTGGCAATCTTCAGTCTCGGCGACGGCAGAACCCCTTTGCCCAGGGTCTCGAAGCCTGTGGCTTCGATGGCGATCGGAGTGTAGCTCAATGAGTTGAACGTGATCGTTCGAGATGACTCGCGGAAGCTTGAGCAGAATCGATACACGCTGCCGTAGCCTGAGCCGTCCAGCTTCTCAATGGCTGACGTGTCCAAGGTGAAGAGCTGAATTTCTCGGCCCGGTGTGAGCGACTGCTGCCGTCGAAGCAGACTGGCATTCTGTGTCATGAGTCATCTGCTCCAAACCATCTCGTGTAGGTGACCGAGGCAGTCTCGTGAGTGGCCCGCATTGACGATCTCCCACGCTTGTCGGTCGTGAACAACAAAGGTGTCGTGTGTCGAGGCGGCGTCCAGTAGAACGGCAGTCCGTTCCGCTCATCTAGGAAGTCGTTCAGTATCTTGATTGTCGCCAGGCTGAGATCGGTACAGCTCAGGTTCCATACACTCTGTTGATTGTTCGTGCCGACAATCGCTCGCTGGCGATAGCCCGCGAACTGCATCTCTTTGAACATGTAATTGACTTCCTCACCCCCCGAATCCTGGGTGAACTGGATGTCAGGATGGGTTGGGTATGTCATATCACATCCTCATTGGTCTTGCTGAACGCTCCGCCAGGACGCTGCTCCTGAGCAACGAACTCATTGAACTGGGCTCGCATCTGCTGCTCAAAGTCTTTGGCGATCTGGGCTCCGTTGCCTGCAGCATTGTCGCTGTTGCCTTCGACCGTAATGCTGACGTTCGGAGCATACGCGACTGAGGTCACATTGCCACCGCCCGGCATCCGGCCAGTCTGGTTGAGATATTCCAGGCCAGCCATGTTCGGACGACTCGCGGCAGCGTTGACCACAAACTCATCGCGAGACAGTAACGCATTCACTGAGTCACTGACTCCTGTGCCGGGACCATGGACTCGACCGCCTGTGGCGAACCGTGCAGGCACTGCAGGATTGTCCTGCACGAATCCTCCGCCGCTGAACCCAGGGAGGCCGAAGGCGTCTCCTACTGAACCTCCGCCCGAGAAGCCGAAGATGCCGCCGAAGAATCCGCCGAAGAACCCCATCAAAGGCTTGATGATCAGCATTCTCACGACCATGCGGGCAAGGTCGGCGATGATGCTGTTGATCAGCGACTTGAAGTCCAGCTTACCGGTTGTAACGAAGCCGACGAGCGCGTCTTCCAGACTACTGAAGATGGAGTTGAAAGCCTGTCCCATCTCATTGCCCGCTGCTTGAGCGGTTTGTCCAAAGCTCCTGGCGGCTTCCCCGACTCGCTTAAATTGAGCGACTCCTGCATTTCCGAAGTCATCTACTTTAGTTTTGGCTTCAATTAACTTGTCTACTGTTCCCTGAAGTTCATCCGTTGAGCTGCTGCTGCCTCCTGGACCAATGTCTCCTCCACCTGCACCTATCGTCACAGTGTCTGACTCTGTCCTTGCAGCAGCACCTGCACCTGCAGCAATGGCACTAAGTCTCTGCAGCACTCCTGCATAAGCATTGGTCAAGGCTTCTGCCGTCTTTTGCGCAGCAGCAACCAGGATGGTGTCTGCTTCAGTGGCAACTTCATCCACCTTGCTGAGTGCGGCTGTCTTTTCATCCGCTCGCAGGGTCTCTGCCTTTTTCTTAATCTCGTCCAGTTTGATAATCGAAGAGGTCACTGCTCCCTGCAATGCAACAGACTGCTCTGCCAGTGCTTTGTCATTTTGAAGTTTGTCCAGCAACGGCTGAAGCTCTTCCAGAAGCAACTTGTAATTCTTCAGACCCTCTCCCGGCTTAATGCTTTCCAAGGCTTGATTTATCGTTCCTACCTTTTCAGCGATCTGTGCCTGAACTTCCAGATTTTTAGTGCCTGATCTTTCTGAGATTGACTCTATCTGAGTCAGTACGCCTTTCACTTCCTTCTGAAGGCTCAGCTTCCTGTTCAAGGCTTCTTCTTCTCGGCGATCCATCTCAAGCCCGCCGCCGACAAGAGTATCCTGGCCCGTCATCTTCTTGTTCATTTCCAGAACCCCTCGTCTCGCATCTTTTTCGACTTTGTTGTACGCCTCTATGTACAATTGGCCGATCTTTGTGCGCACGTCCGCCGCAAAAGCACCTACTCCTGGTTTCCACATTTGAAGCTGCCCATTAGACATGAGCTTCTGCATACCTTCCCTGTCTTCAGGCATTTCCAGTCCAGACTTACGCAACGTCTCCGGAGTATCTGGGTCATTCATAATCGCTTCCAAGCCCTTTATCCGGCCCCTCTCCTGCAGCTGCTTTTGGATCGCCGGTTCTTTGAGGGCAAATCCTGCAAGGTAGTCGTCGAACAGTCCTCCCAATCCTCCCGCTCCTTGGAAGTGCATGAAATGTGAGATGATGTCCGCCAATGCGTTTGCGATCCTCATCATGAAGTCCGCAACTTGTCCCAGCCCTTTCGCCAAGAGATGAAAGGCACTTCCTAAATTGAAGCTGCCTCCCGTCATTCTTCTCAGAACAGCGTCAATGCCTGCCAATGTCAGCAGCAGTGCCCCTAAAGGGCCAGTCTTAATAACTGTCTTTGCGAAAGACGCTGCAAAGAATAGAGCGGCTCCTCCAGCCAGGCGGAGAGCATCGTGAAGGACACTTCCTGCGTTCTCCGCGACATTCAGCATTGTTCGACTCAGTGACTGAGTGATGTCGTTGGCTTGATCAAACTCACCAATCACTTCTGTGAGTTCATCTTTAAGACGTACGAAGGACTGAGACAGGGTAGGCAAGGAGCCTGCGAACCTGTTCGCAATGGCATCTTCCGCCTTCAGGAAAGCATCGATAATAACCTCTCCTGTCAACTCTCCTTGCTCTCCCAGTTTTCTAAGTTCTCCAATAGAAACTCCCAGACTGTCAGCAATGATTTCAGCGACGGTCGGCAACTGCTCAAGTACAGAACGAAGCTCTTCACCCTTCAGTCCTGCCGCCCCCATGCCCTGCGTCAATTGACGAATAGCATTCTCCGCTTCAATCGTCGTGGCTCCTGAAAGAATGGTTTCCTGGGAAAGTGCCTTGGTGAATCGGAGCAAATCATTTTGAGTCTTGCCGAGTCCTTTTGCGTTTCGAGTAGTTCGCGTGTAAAGCTGAACTACGGACTCCATAGAAGTCCTGGTCTCTCGGGATACTGCCAGCAGCTTTTTTCGAACTACCGTCAATTCTTTTTCCGAGTTGATCACTGTGCGAATCTTATTGTTCATCACAGTGAAGCTCTCAGCCATTCGAAGGGCGGCACGAATACCTGCCGCCGCAAACAATGTCTGAACAGCTCTTCTCAGCAGAAAGATTTGACGAGAAGCTAAGTTGGCTTTTTCTCCAAGTTTACCAGCAGCTCCTCCTAGAGCATTAAGGTCTCTGCCAACGACTCGTGTGCCGTCAGACCGAACTCTGATGTGCAGTGTGTTGGTGGCCATTACTTGAAAATCTTTCTGGCGTTCTTGATTACTTCCAACGTGCCAAACTGAAGTGCTCTTTCGGCAAATCTCGGATAAGGAGTTCTGTCAGGAGGGGGAGCACTTCGAGGCTTAATGTTACCGACATTCAAATCATTGATGTAGGGCAGACTGTTGCTGATCCAGACATCCTGTCCAGTACGTCGGCCCTTGATAGCAGCGTTCACTGCCACTTGTGCGGCTGCCCCAGAAGCCGACGCAGTGCTGCCGTATTCCCCAGGGGAATACGGCAGTCGAGTCACCGTAGAGGGACTGCCCAGGGAGCCGGTCCAGTTGCTGAGTGCCTGGCTGGTGTCGACCGGAGTGGTCGCGATGACTTCCTTCGCGATGGCACGTCCGGCCAACTCCACAATTCGGTTGACGGACTTTTCAACCTCCTCTGCCCTGCCGATCATTTCAATTCTAAATCTTGCAGGACTAGCCATTAGAACTTCCTTTTATCTTACGGTTCTTCTTCGACTGCTTTTCCTGCCACTCCAAAAATAGTCCGTCCATTTTTCGAATGAGCTTCAGCATGAGATAAGACATCTCTTCGTCCAGATTCCATTCTTTGCAATAAGTGATGATCGAAGAGTATGGAATAGGTCCAGTGCTCATGCCTAGTTGCCTGTCAGGAAAAATTTCCCAGAAGGCGTCGTAGTAAATGCTCAGTCCTTGAAGCAGCTCAGGCTCATCGAGAAGGGCCGCAGGTATCTCAGATTCATCTTTGTCCTGATACCTCATGTGCATCACTTCTCGATGCTTTCCATACGCCAGTTGCCACTTCAGGACTTCTAGGAGTTTCCCTCCATGATTTCTAACATCTCATCCTTGAAGGCTGCCGCTTCTCCGCACAGCTCCATGATCGTCGTAAAGGCTTCCGGATAATCCTCCAGAAGCTTCGTCAGATTCTTTTCAGTGATCGGAAGCAGCTCACTCGCTTCCTCATACGGAGTTGCTATAGGAGCACCTTCGTCATTCAGAGTGTACGGCTCGATGCCGTCGCACCACTGCTCGTTCACCTTTGTCTGCCACCCGGCAACGACCGTTCGTGCGTAGCAGGTTCTTTGAATCGCCTTCAACGGCTCTTCCAGTCCCGGCGGGATTCTATTGCCGTGTGCCAGGCGTAGACGTCGCATGTGGGGCTGCAGCAGCTTCGAATGCAGTTTGTCATACTCTTTGTTGCCGCCGCCTGCTCGACGAAGCTTGACCTTCGTATCTTCGTCCAGTTCGAACCACGCTCCGTCCGCCTCTCGTGCAGGGTCCGTCCCGAAATTACTGTTCAATCCCATCTCAATCTCCTGTGTGCATCACTCAATAAAAAAGGCCCGGCCCTACAATGGACCGAGCCCGAAGTCCTCGTCGAAGTTCAATTAGCTGCCTGCGGCTGTCGGCAGGTAGTCAAAGAACACGGCAGCCAGAATATGATTCAAAGTGCTGGCGACATCAATGCCGTTGGCACCTTCACTGGTCAGTGGAAGCTTGATCGGAGAATCTGCTTCAACGTTTGCCAGTGCTCCTGAGCCAGCCAGTAGTGGGATGTCGAAACTGATTCCCGTGTTCTGGTGGTACAAACTGAAGTCGACCGTCAGGTCACTGTTGGATCGCACCGAGGCCAATGCCGAAACATTGGCAAAGAAGGCTTCGAGTTCCAGCTGAACTCCGAAGTCACCTTCCGACATCTCAAAGGCACCTGTCGTACCAATCGCGAGGTTGCGCGACAGGTTATTGTTGATCGTCAATGTCAACTCACCGATCTGAGCAAACAGTGCCGCAGGATTACTGTCCGTCGAAGAGACCACATTGATCTTGATGCGAGGCACGCTCGACGAAGAGTTGAAGGCGTCTTCAGCAACCAAGGCAGGACGAGTGCCTGACTTGATGTTGCCTGCTGTCACCGTCTCATGATCAAGACCCATGAACGCGGCGTCGACAGTGACCTTCTCGGCCTCAGGAATGTTCAGAGCCAATTCACTGCAGACGGCACCCGTGATGTACTCGGCCTGCACATCTCCTGGGCTGGAATCGTTCGGAGCACCGAGCTGGCGCTCGACCTGAAACGTCTTGCGAACGATCAGTGATCCGACCTCGTTCTTGAGCAGTCGCCCCAGGAAGATGCGGATTGTTTTGCCGGTGCCGTCATCGGTGACCATCGTGCCTTGCGTCTTGTCGAAGGTCATGACGTTGGCAGCCACCGATCGAACGCGGGCATAGCCATTGTTCGCTGCCGTCGCGAATTGTTCGGCGGTCAGGTCACCACCAATGTAGACCATCTCTCCCGGCAGAATGCCGAGTTCTGTTAGGTCTTTGGTGGTCGTAATCAGCGTTGGAAATCCGGACGTTGTCAGGATTTCGGCATCGCCAGAAGCGAACTCGTGTCCGACCACAACCAGGCTGGCGTCAGTCGGAGGAGTCTCGTCGACAGTTACGTCTTCATCGACAACCACCGTGGTCGTTGTAGAGCTGGCAACTGTGAACAAGGCATTATTCGCAGAATTAGTGAAGCCCGACGCAAGTACCAGGTCGTTGACCAGGAAATCGTCACCATCGGCATCGACCGTGAAAGTCTCGGTGGCTGCATCCACATCCGTGATCTCGGTGTCGTTGGCGTTGATCTTCTCCGCCTTACGCCGGGCAACCGAGTACAGGTAGCCTTCCAGCAGAGCAAACATGTTGCTGTAGGTCAGGTCGCTGTTGAACCCAGCCTTGGCCTCAACGTCGACCACCGGTCCTTTGCGGCCCATGCGGTCAGACTTGATCGGCTTACGTGGAGCCGTGGTAATATCACCCCCGACGTCGTCGTAGCCGTTCGGCTCGTAAGGAGTCCATACAGGAGTTCCTGGCAAAACACCGATCGAGTCTTCGACCGCGATGCTGAGCTGTGTTTTATTACTGGAGATCGCTTGTAGTTCAGCCATCAGGTCACCTCGTCAAATTGAAATTCGGTAAGGAAGTCCACGCGAAATACGAGACCACCTCTGATTTTACCAATTACTTGAGTCCGAGGATTCTTGAAGAAGACCCCGCCAGAAGTACTCGTCCCTTTGAACGCCTTGCCTGCCATTGTAGCCAGTGCCATTGCCAGAAAAAGCCCATCTCCAGCAGGCACATTGATCTGCAATGTCAGTGTTCCGGTGTGCTCGAATCGATTCGCTCCCGAGTTGCGACCTACGTTTGTCTGACGACTGGTAGCAGGTTGCCATAGCAGTTGAGCCCAGGGGGCGATGTTGTTTCCTGTTGCCGACTCGCGGTCGCGAACTACCGCATCTACTTTGTTCGGAAATTGAATGGGGACGCCGTCAATGACAAGGTCTCCATCCACATGGTCCAGCGTCCAGGTTGCTTCAGGGTCGTGTTCCCAGACACTCAGCAGCTGGAGCACCGATTGGTCGTATGCTTGTGACTCAGAGGCAGGCATCAGGCTTCTACCTCCAGCCAATAAAACAGAACTGTTCCACCAGGATTTGGTCCGTAGACTGATTTAATGGCCCATGTCTTTTCTCCCTGCTGAACTGAAGTAAAATCGTCGAGCGTGACTCCTAACGCCGCTGGTCCTTTAGTGAGCCAGCCATCCGTCTGCGTCTGAATCAAATCCTGCAGAGCCTGCTGAATAAACTGCCCTTGAACCGTTGAGCGTATCTCTCCGATGGATACCGCGTTGGCAGTGACGAAGTGTCCCGCCGGAGCATTTGCCAGGTCCCATACTTCTACAGCAGGCTTTCGATGAGGAGCATCATTATCCACGACCGTTCGAGGAATCTTCAGGAAGGATACTTCCTGCCCAAACTCGTCGACCAACTCATTCACCAGCTCAGTGAATTCTGTGTAGTCGAACGTGGCCATGGAACGCTTTCTTAAAGGAGGCAGCCCGACAAGCAACAGCCAAGAAGCAGCCTGACTGCCTCCCTCACACAGGAATCTTAAATTCTAGTCATTCGTTTGGAGCTGGTACGTGCCAGAAACTTTTCAAGTAACAGATCAGCTGCCGGGTATTCTTTGAAGACCGAGTCGCGAACCAGAGAGGACTTCTGACGCAGCCCTCCGTTCTTCATGAACTTCTCACGCTTCTCGATCGGCCCAATTTTCTTTTCGACTTCTTCAACTTCGAGACCTTGTGTTGAAGGATCAGCAATCAGCGCGGCAGTGATGGCCCTCACAGCGTACTCGCCAACCGCCTTCTGTAACTCTGGTGGAATCTCGACATTCGAATAGAGCAGCCGCTGATGCCGGTCGTAGACATTGTACCTGGGCCAGGACAACTCGTTGGTGTTATCGTTTTTGTCGCCGATCCACTTTTCACTGAACCGTTTTTCGATGTAGTCCGTCGCTTTGATCAGGATGTATTCCTTCTCAGCCTCGGTCGCCAGAGCATCCCACGCGGTATTGCCGCCTCGGTCATCGAAGTAGGCTTGGACGAACGCCACGGTGGTGTAGGAGTTGGCATTTGCCACACCCGTCCCATCTTCGACGATCATTGTCATGGCGTTCTCCCAAGCTGATTACTTCGTTGACTGCTTCGCGATTACGCCGTGCGGTTAAGCCCAGGGAAGGCTTCGTCCACTTCCTTGCGAGTGACGTTGGGAACGACTTCTCGCAGACCAGTGATGTTGACTTCGCCGTTCGACTTCCAGTACTTGTCCTCGTCGCGAGGAAGCTCTTCGAGCGTCTTGCGAAGTTCAGCGACAGGTCCGGGGACTTCCCATGGGTTGGGAGTTGTGGCAGCCTCTTCCAACTTCTCTGCATCCTGCTTCACGACTTCTTTGACCGGCTCTTCTTTGACCGGCTCTTCTTTGGCCTCTGGTGCCGCCGCTCCTCGTTTCTTCCAGCCGCTGGACAGCATTGTTTCCAACTGACCCTTGTCGCACCAGGATTCTTTACCTGATTCGATGTGCGTGATGGCAATCTGATTGGTGTGGTCGTTGATTGCGATTTCTGCCTCTGACAAAATCGGAGGATTCGGATCATCGACAATGACCCAGACCGGCTTGCCTTCTCCGTCCGTTTGAGACGTGAACGCTTTCAGCTGACCTTCGCTACAGCGAAGTGTCTTTTGGCCGTTGCTGATGAAGATGATTTTCGACATCTTAAATTCCTGTGTGAATTGAAAAGTAAAAAAATATGCCGGGCAGGCAGAGGTTGCCTGCCCGGCATCAATTTTCAGTCAGCGGAGATTACTCTCCACGAACAATCTGACATCCGAGGTTGCCATCAACAAGAACACCGCCGACCAGGCAGTCCATCGAGATCGTCGATGTCTTGGTCGTGATATTGTAGTCACGGATCAGCCGGATGCTGAGGTCTTCGTAGGTGACCACTGCACCAGAAGCTTCCTGCGGGATTTCCAGAGGAACCGCAGCGAAAGCGAAGGCACGAGGATTGAACGCAGCACCTTGCAACGTTCGAGTTCCGGCACTGCCGTCGTAGACCGTCATTGCAGTCGCGTCGGCAATCGCCGTTCGAATCGGCTCCACGATGGTCAGCGTACCAGCGCTTGAGCTGGCAGTATTGTCTGCCGCCACAACCACGTTTCCGTAGCCAGCGATGTAGACAATGTCGCCTTCCTTGAAGGTTCCTGAAACCTCATCGCCAGTGTCGTAAGGGATGCTGGTGGCACCCACAGCAACAGCGGCAGAGGTCAGAGCCGTATCCATCGTACCTGAGGTGTGGACCGTCGAGCTGTCGACGTTCTGGTCCATGAAGTGGCTCATACTCATGAGCTGGCCCATACGAGCCTGCTCCAGAGCCGTACCGCCGTCACCACGTTTGTCAGCTTCGACAAAGCTGTCGATCGACAAGAGAGCCTGCTTGTAAGCCGGGCTCACAAGCTGAACACGTTCTGCCATCGGAACCTTCTGCTCATCGAGCTTGCGGTTGATAGCTGCCAGGTGACCGATGGTCGTTGGCAACGCGCCGGGAAGAACAGCAGTGCTGCCATCCCACGAGGTTTCGCCGGTTCCGCCGATGTTCGGAAGATGCTTCAGCTTGGTCAACGCATAGGCGTCGATCTGCTCGGCCATCTTCAGGACGTTCGGAGCGAGCAGCTGCTCACTGAAACTCTGCAGGTCCAAGGTCCACTGCTTCGAGGTGACCGCGAACGACAAGTCGTAGTGCTTTTCCAGCACCAGGTTGACGTTCGATTCAGTGATGTCGTCAACGGTGATCGAGGAAGTGAATTCCCGAACCGTTCCCGAGCCACGTCGGCGAATACGAATCGTATCGCCGATCATCTCGTTGCCGGTGAAGTTCGCTTCGTAGCGACGATCGAACAGCTTGACGCCGACGAGCGTGGATCGCAGAAGCATCAGTGCTTCACGAGCAATGTCGTCAATCGTCAGAATAGTATTCGCCATGGTAACTCTCCCCTAATCAGGATTTAGATGAGGTGAGAGTGTTGGCGAACACCCCACCGTCAATAAGGCTTCTTCTTTTTGGAAATCTCTGCTTGGCGATACGCTTCGAACTCTTCGAAGCTCATCTTGCTTGTGTCCACGCCACCAGTCGGTCCACCGGAATTTGATCCAGTGGCATTCGAACTCTTCGAAGGTGCCCACCAGTGAGCACATGGTTCTTTCTGTGCTTCCAGCCAGTCTTCCACGGAGTAAGGACTGACTCCGTCCTTTCCGATCTTGACGACTCCGTCCTTGTCACGAATTTCCTGACGTCCAGTTTCCTCATTGAAGTGATTGAAGACTCCTTCGGCCCGAGACATGACGTCCGGAGTTGCCGCCTTCTGGAATCCCTCTGAAGACGCTGTCACAGACAGCACTTCCACTTCACGCATCTTCTTGACGTACTTGTCTTTGGCTTCCTGCTCTGCAGCCTTGACGGCTGCCACAGCATCCTGCTGCTCTTTGAGCTTGCCTTCATAACTCTTGATCAGTTCCTGGTTCTTCTCCTGGAACACTTCCTGCCACTCACCCTTCTGGATGCGTTGCAGCGTTTCGTCGCCTGCCGTCTTCTGCTGCAGCTCGATGAGACTTTTGATCCCGTCTTCGCCGCCCAACTGTCCAAGAATGCTGTTCGCTTTCTTGAGGTCTTCCGCAGCCTTCCGTTTCTCTTCGAGAATGGTGTCTCGGTTCTGTTTCAGGGGAGCCGTCGCTGCTTCAACCGCAGCGTCGATTTTTGCCTGAATGTCGTCCTCTTTCGGCGGGTCGCCGTCGTCAAAAGGTCGAGTCAGTTTTCGAGAAAATTTACACGTCGAGATCGAGAAAAGAGTCGTCATCACAACCCTCCTGGGTTCGTGGTGTTAGCCCCTTCTGGGACTGCGGAAAATCGACGATCGGTCACAGACTTCACGTCACAGTCATTTACTATAGAACGAGCTGAGCAAATAACTCAAGGGCCATTACTCATTTTTTTTGATTACTCAAAACCTTCCCTAACCTGCAGCTCTGCAAGGGTTAAGGGTCTGCCGGTAGGGCCATCAAAAAGCTTACTGAAGTCCAGCGTCCCGGTCTCCAGTAATCGGAACCTGCGTGGCCCTAAGATGTCCTTCTGAACATCTGCAGGTTGTTTCGTGAGCCACTGCTCGTAAGAGGTCTGCCTGGGCAGGATGCCGTCCACTATTGCGGACACTAAAGAACGGCAACGAAAATGAATTGGGGGTCGTAAAGTGGGCGGCTCCAGTCGCGGAAGCCCAGGGTCGAGGGTGTCTTCCATGCCGAACAGCGGAGCGACTCTGCCGTCCAGCCCGCGACAACGTGAACTGGTTTTTTCGTCCAGCACTGCCGACCAGACGAGACCGCTGATGCGTTTCTTGTTCTTTACCCACACCTTCTCACGCACGGACTGTGTGACTTCGACGGCTGCCGTCTTGACGACGCCGTCGACCTTGTCACGCAGCCTCGCCGAGATGCCGTCTGAAAAGTCGCTGTTCGGAGTACCTCGAATGCTCTCTGCAATGTCAGTGATCGGACGGGAGTCTCGTAAGCCCAGACGAATTTCCTGGGCAACCTGTGCCGTGTCGTTGGCTGCCAGCAGGTCGAACCAGTCGTCAAGCGTCTTTCCCCGGAGAGGCGTCCGCTTCACCAAGGTCTTCACCGACGATTCCGGAAATGAAAAAGTCCGGAAGGGAGCAAGTGTCGCAGGAGAATCTCTCAGCACCCGGCGCACAGCATTCTGCTGCCACGTTGCTTCCCAGATCGCCAGTGCCACCATCTCCTTGTTGATCAGGCTTTTCGATTCCTGCCACGACTGCATCCTTTCTCTGGAGAGTTCTTTGATGACTCGCTCGACCTTCGGCTGCTGACTGACGTAGTTCGCCGCCGTAATGAGACCAATCCTTTCCAACTCCAGAATGATCCTGGCAATGAACCGGTCTTCGTTCTCGTTCATCTGCCGGACGACGCTGCGTGTCGCTCCATTAGCGACTCGCAGGATGCCTAGCTGGTGACCGATCAGCAGGTCTTGCAGGAAGTCTGCTCGCGACTCCGAATTTCCTTCTTCGACGTAATCAGCCATTCTCTTCCTGCTTCTTGAGTTCTTCCGTCAGGTCAGGCAGATTCTCAACTTCAACGTCGATGATCTTCTCGTGCCCGGCTCGCCACTCCTCAATGCTCTGGGCTACCGGAGCCACGGCGAGGATGCCGGTGTGCTTGACTTCGATTTCTCCAGAGACCTCTACCGAGACTTTCTCGCGATTCGCACCCCATTCCTCAGGATGACGTCGAGCCAGCAGATGAGCAGCGGCTCGCCAGTCGTCTTTCGCTGCCTCGTGAATCATGGTCGTCAACTCATTCGAGTTGATCCCTTCCGCCGTCAACATGCCTTCGTAGTACGTCATGCAGTTGAGCTGATGTTCCGTGACTTCCAGGTCAGCGTTCTTGATGTACTTCTCCAGCATCTTCTGGCCGAGCTTCAGCCAGCCTCGATGCGTGTTGGAATCCACTCCCAGTTGTCGAGCCACAGCGACTCGGCTGCAGCCTTTCAGGATCAGCCTGAACGCCTTACGCATGAACCAGGGAGTCAGCAGGCCGTCTACCGGAACGTCCTGCCCTATCGTGGACAGGTCCGCAATGCGAGCCGTCGCCAATCCCCCGATACGCTGAGCCATCTCATCGGCCACAGAGTCATTCGAAAAGGTGGACGCAATCATCTCCTGCAACTCGTTCAGGTTCTCCGTCTGAGTTTCAGGCGGCTTGCTGAAGATTTGCTTTTCGAGATGCTGACGAACAGTCAGTGTCGGAACGTTACGTCCCGGTCCCGGCTTCGCCAGCTCCTTCGCTATCGCTGTTGCTGACATCTTCGGTCTCCGCCAATCGGCCAATCAGCCCGAACGCCGTGTCGATGTCCGACGTTGAGCCGTTGAGTTCTTCTTCGTACGTCAGGTGTGTGAGCTGACGTTTCCGCATCTGAGCGTGAATCGTCTCGTTCGACAGCGGCACGCCGTTGCGAATGGCCAGGTCTTTCGCCTGCATCAGGAACAACAGTTCCTGGTAGCCCATCTGACCTTCGGTGAAGTTAACGTTCGGGTTGAACGTGATCTCTTCCACTTCGCTGTCAGACATGCCGGACAAACGTCCGACCATACGCAAGGCTTCCTGCAATCCGGCACCTGCGTTCTTGACCAACGCCTTCACCGAGACCTGCTTCATTCCCTGACGTATTCGCAGTGCCTCGGCAGCTTCAGCCCCCTTCGAAGCAGACTCAAGTAGATGTCCAGCCTCACCGTAAAATCGACTGTATTCTGAGTCGATGGCTTTGAGCTGCAGTGGGATTCCCTGTCCGTCGATGTCGAGGTATCCAACCTTGGCTTCGGAGTCTGGCAGTCCCCAGATGGAGCTGCCTCCGATTTCGGTGGGGATGTCGTCTTCCGCCACACCAGTGACCCATGCCTGCGGATCACCTTTGATGTACAGCGAGCGATTTGCATCCGCACTTTTTCGGAAGATGGCAAGTGCTCTCTTCGCCATCGGCCACGCTGGGACAGGTCCATAGGAAAATCCAATGTCTGTGGCGTTGATAATGGTCAGCGGAATTTGATCGAATGCCGTCCCGAATATCTCTGGTCGCATCCAGCCATCAGTGGTGGTTTCCGGAGTAATGACGATTTCAACTTTTCCATCCTTGATCTTCTTCCAGACTCGTACCCAATACTCGTCCTCGAAGAGTCGCAGCTCTCGATACATCATGACTTCAACATGCTTGAAGTCATCGTGCTCGTCCGGAGCCATGCCGTGCTCGCCGAGCACCACCATCTGTGCTTTTTCGCCTTCGCATTTCTCGGAAAGTCTCCAGTTGCGAATAGTTTCCGCCGTGTACTGGCAGAGGTGCATCTGGGCTCCCTGCAGGCCGAGTCCGCCCTTCACGTCGGCCAGGAGTCCAATCCGTCCTGTGTAGAACAACTCCTGTGTGACGAGCTGCCACAGCTCTTCGATCGAGTCGCCGTCACCGGTCGCCTTCTTCGCCAGGTAACTCAACTTCTCCGGCAGGTTGTATTCCGGCGGCTTCTCATGGACCAGGCCCATGATGCCCTGGATCATCGGTGCGGTGATCTCGGGAAAATCGGCAAACGTCTTGTAGAAGTCGTACCTGGTCTGCAGCCGGTTCGTCAGCTTGTCGTTGATCGACTGCTCGGGACCAGGCTGCATGCCTGGGGGCGGCGGCAGGTAATCGCGAACATTCTCTGCGGCGAGCACCGCAGGCTCGCCCTCGATGACGTCACGCACCTTCTTCCAGATCGGTGAGATTCGATCGTAGGATGGGTGCGTCGTTTCAACCTTCGGACGTTCGACTTCGTCAGCCATTATCTGCCTCGAATTTTCTTGTTAACCATCTTGCCGGTCCTACTGTACAGGCGATAACGTACCTCATCCGCTACGTGATCCTCAGCCTCGGTGTTGCAATCTTCTGTGTTCTTATCGTCTCTCGGCAAGACCGGCACCGTACGAATAAACGCATCACACGTATCAAAAACATACAGTCCAGGATGCTCTCTGGGTAGTCCGTCCTTTTTGAACGACGCCTGCAACCGGTTCCGAATTCGCTGCCAGCCCAGGATACGGCTGCCTGCTGATTTGTCAGCGCGAGTCCAGCGGACGCCCATGTTGGACATCGCCTTGGCGATCGACTGCCCGTTCGTCGTGTCGTAAATGGACGTGTCCGCCGGTCCTGGGTGAATCGTCTTGCCCATCAACATCGGATGCTGCGTCTGCAGCTCTTTGATGCCGTTGGCGATCTCCCGGTCAGTCAGCATCAGCCCTTTGTTTTCTTCACCCTTCTTGCACATGTACCACTCGTGGATGCGAAACAGGTCGCCCCGCACGGTCGACACGCGGAAGCCTGCTGCGTTGATGTAATCCGTGCCGTCAGACTCTGCCCACCAGCCCACCGAGGATGGTTTGGACGAGCCCCAGTCGAACGACCTGTCGATTCTCCACGACTTCGGAATCTTAAAAGGCTCCACGATGTGGACAGTCGAATCCCACAGGTCGTCGAACATCCCACCAGCGACAACGTCCCATGAACCATGGAGCCATGCTTTCAACTGACTCGGTGAGCTTGCCGATGCGGCAATTGTGGCTTTGTAGCCAGGGTCAGCGTCGAGCAGTAAGAAGTTCTCGTCGATGTCGCCGTGAATGGCAATACGTTCCGGCTGGTACATCGGCTTGCCCTGGTTGTCCAGGATCGCTCGACCCTTCTCGTCGGTCATGACGTCGCCGCCACAAATCTCGCCGAATCGCTTACCTTCTTTAACCGGCAACTTGTACCTGGCTTTTACCCAATTATGTCCACATCCGTGCGGATTTGTCGTTGCACGAATCATCTTCGGAACCTGTGGGTTCGTCGTTCGATTCGTCGAGAGCATGACGACAAAGCAATCCTTCGACGGCCACGTCGTGAGTTCTTCCCATCCGATGAACGGATAGTTATGGCCGTGGTACTTGTTGTAGTCGGTAGGCACTCGCATGTGCCCGAAGTAGAGTCGCTCTCCAGTCGGCCATTCCCAGAAGTGCTTCCCTTTGTTGTACGTCGCCTCAGGGAAGATTTCCGTGAACCACTTATCCGCCTTGCCGATGATGTCTTCCAGCTCGGGATACGTCCGGCGAAAGATGATGCCACGCCAATCCTTGCCCCACTTCCCGATGTGCTGAGCGAAGCTCATCAGCAACGCATCGGTCTTACCTGGGCCTCGTGTTCCGGCGTAACAAACTTCCTGGATCGCACATTCCATGAACCCTTTCTGACTGCCCGGCATGGGAGCCCAGGTGAGCAGGACGATGTTCCCGTCCGGGTCGCGGGAGTACGGCCTAAGCTGCCCGTCGACACGTCCCCAGTGAACTTCGGGCGTGAAGCTCTGGGTAGGCTGTGTGGCTGTTGCTGTCATTTTGGCTGTTCATTTTTTTTTAACTGGAGAGCGGCCTGCAGTATCGGACAGCCCGCGTAAAAGCGAAATATGGTTCTCTTTTCTGCCAGTGCCACTTGCTGAGCAAGTGGTGCGGGAATTTGTTGTGAGGGGACGGCTGTTCGATCCCCGACGTTTCTCGGAGGCTCGTTCAGCAGTGCTTTTACACAAACATCTTCTCTAAAGAACAGCAGTGCGGCAACGAGATCATTCTGCAGTTGTTCAAAACGACCTACGAATTGACAGGCGGAGTAGTCACTTCCGAACATGCCTTCAAAGCTTCTCCCTACAAAGCCCGGTTCTATTTTCTGCAGGACGTTTTCAAGAAACTGCGAGAACGTGTCGGCTCTGCAGGCGTTGTCGATCTCACAGTCTTTCCAGCCATGAGAGACTCGGTGACGCCAGTACGATTCGTACCATGTCAAGGGATGTCGAACAAACCCGAAGGCGGGCATGTCTGGCCCTTTTCCTGAAGACCAGTGGTACTGCTCGTCGTTCCCCAACTCCCAAGAGTTGGGGCAACTGGCTCGGATGGCTGTCGTGCAGTACGTGGTTCCGGTCTTTGCCATTCGCAAAAACCGACAGTTCCGAAGAATCAGCATACCTGCTTTTTGCCATTTCTGTCTTTGAACAGGTGCCCCATCTTGACCGACCAGTCAATGGCGAAATCGATGCCCCGAGAATTCAGAGCGTATCCCCAGTTCATGTCAGTGCCTTTGAGGCCGCCATAGGTACGACCTATGCCAACTTCGCGAATGGCATCCGTACGAGTCAGCCACAGTCCCATGTGCCCAGCTCCGATGGTCTCGACGCCTCGCCTCTTCTCCGGAAGGTTAATCGTAGAAATTTTCAGTGCAAACTGAGCCCCGACACGAGCATGTACTTCAAAGTCCACAGAGATCGAACTTTTAGCTCCACGATAAATGAAATCACGTCTGTCGTTGCATTGGCCGATTACCGTGCCAATGCTCTCATCCTGAATGACGTGGTAAAGCTTCTCGAAAGAATCACTGGGAATGACAACGTCATCTTCCAGGTTCAGGCACAGCGGCAACTTCTGATCAATCAACTCTTCGTAGATGTGCCGATAAAAAGCATCGCATCGAGCGCTGAGGGCTTGGCAATTGTGCTGAAGATGTGAGGGAACTTCGTAGTTCCTGTCTTCAACAATCGTGTAGCTGTCAATCTCCGCCTGACAGAACGCCAGAAGCCGCTGCGAGAATTTCGGGCTGTTCCCGTTATCGTAGACCAGCAAGTGGCTGCGGTGCAGTGGTAGTCTTCCCAATGACCTCTTCCAGTCCGCGAAGCAGAACGCCCTTCCTGCCATTGGGCAGACAACATTGATGTCGATGGATTTCTTCCGGCTCTTCTTCTCTTCAACGGTCTTTATCAGGCCGATGTCGAATTCATCAAGCATGGACAGTCCGGAGTTTCCCGACTTTCCGCTGTTGCCGTTGTAGTTGAAGTTGAAGGCGTCTTCCATGTTAGTACTCCAAGGTATGCATCGAAGTCAGAGAGCCCTGCACCGCAGTCCCGCCGGTCGTCAAGGTGATGACCATGACGTCGCCTGTCACGTCACCAGCCATTTCAGGCAGCTCCAAGGGACCAGGTCCCGCCTGAGTGACCGGCACACTGAGAACTTCCACGCCGTCGATCGTGATCGTGAGACGACCTGGAGTCGTCGTCAGCGTCTTGTCGTAGCCGAACAGCAAAAAGTGCAGCGCGACTCGCTTGTTCGCCGGAGGCGTGATGGTGATCACCGTGGAAGTGTTGTCCGCTGCTTCGGCGGTGGTCCAGACTTGTCCTGCTTTGGGCATTTGAAGCTCCTTTTGGATAGCTGTTTTCTTAAAATCCTGTGCAGATACTTCCTGACTGTCAAGGCTCAGTTTTTCATTTCGATTTCCAGCACATCTTTGGCCCTATCCATCTGAACCACGTACCGAGTGCTTCCTGCAGGTATCCTCCGGAGACTGAATACAACGGGAACTTCGTGCCCCTTCTTATGAAGAATGGAGCAACGAACGATCTGCACCGGCTTGGAAAGACCTTCTCGCTTAGCTGCCTCTTCAATGCCTCTGTGATGACTTGCCTGGTATTTCTCAGGGATCAGGAAATTCAATCCCCAGCCCACCGCCTCTTCTTGCCTGTATCCTGTCATTTCTTCAGCGGCTTTATTCCAGTCTGTGATAATGCCGTTAGAAGTTGCCGCAATCGTGGCCGTGTCGCTTTCCGCAATGGCTGCAGCAATCAACATTGCCTGGCCCAGGGCCAGGCGTTGTTGTTCTCTCATCTGAACGGTGAATGTCGCAATGGCAATGACCAACAGCAGTCCTACTGACAACAGTGCCCAGGATAGACTGTTTCTATTTTTCATTGTCATCTTTTTTCTCCAATTGAATTCCGATTTTCACGTTGCCTTTGGCCAGTTCGACAATGAGGTCGAGCAGTGACATTCCTCCAAATCCTGCCAGTAGGCCGACACCCATCAGCAGCCAGACACCTTCGTCCGAGGTGGAGTATTTTTGCCAGAGCAGCAGATTAACCAGCAACCCAAGCAACCCTGAGGTTAACCCGGCTGAGACAACACTTCTCCAGGAGAGTTTTTTGCCAGACCGTAGCAGTTGGGCTAGTCCTGCACAGCTCGCAATCACAAATGTCCCGGCGAAAATTGTGGGTGGATCAGTGTAATTCACTTGGTGTCCCATCTGTATTTGATCCTGTAACGTGGGTTTTGCCCTGAAAACACAGAAATGTGTTCTGCCCAAACACCTGTGGAATCCTATGGATGTTCGTGTCCGCGCACAACAAGAGCCAGCAGGAGTCCTTCCTGCTGGCTCTTGTCGCTCACTCTCTCACAAGGAGACATCACAGTAGACATCGTGAGTCAGCTATTTTGAAATGTCAATCTCTCTTTTCTGGTGCCGGTATCTCGTCATTTGCTTGCGAGTCATCCAGGCACAGTTGTACGGCCCGTACTTCTTTTCGTTGTCAAATCTGCCCAGAACGAGGTTGTCCGGGCATCTTCCCATGTCGCTGAGAAAGTCTTCGTAAGAATTATTCCATCGCGGACAGGTCTGCGACCGTCGTTTTCGACGCAGGTGAATCCAGGTCTTGTATTCCCTGGACTGCGTGTCGCGGTGAGTGGCGTTGCCGTGTGTCATGTCGATTCTACCTTCGGTAACGTGTTGAGATGAGCGATGGCGTCCATCGCAGAAAGTGAAAACAACTGAGTCTCGGTCACCAGCCGATCGCTCGGCTTTGGCGTGTGCAGGTCAATCCGCCACTCGCCCTTCGCATCGCTGTGCAGTGAGATCGTGCAGCCCGTTCGCTTGCACAACAGCATGATCATCTGCATCGGCCCGAAGTCCGGACAGTCCCGCTGATCCTGGGCGGATTCCCGCATCTCACGGATGTACCTGACTGCCGCTTCCCGTTCGAGGCAGAGTTTGCCCATCACGTACTGAATCTCTGCCTCGCCGACATGCTCTCCGTCTCTGGGCACCAGCACGTCGCCCACGAAGTCCAGTACCTCGCTGAACGTGAGAATTTCCTGCGGAGCATCGTCGGGCAACTCACCTCCGAAGTCGTCTTCCGGGTCAGCTCCGTACATCGGCAGCACCGAGTCGACCTGCATCCTGTGGCCACGCAGCTCGAAGCGGAACAGTGCGGTGCTGGATGATTCTCCCGTGTCCCTCGACATTCTCGTCAGCAGGAAGAGAAACGGATGCCGGGTGTCGTGTCGCATGCCCAGGAGTTCGTAGGCTTTGTTGTTGAATTCTTCGTAGGCACTGTCGTTATCGTCGTAGGGGGGTTTCATCTTACTCTCCAAGAACGCAGATTTTTTTGCCTTGCATTCGAAGCTCAACGGCACGTTCATGAACTTCGTTCAGTGTCGGGTACGACTCGTACGGAGTGCCGAAGAGCATGGACTGTCCGCAATCGATCTCTTCCGGAGACTCTTTGAGAGTCGCAGCCGTCATCCTTCCAATCGCCGATTCGGTGCCAATGAAGATGTCGATGACGCATCCATTGTCAAGGTCCAGCGGCTGGTAATCCGCTGCCTTCTGCATGTCTTCCCAGGTCATGCCTTGCGACTTGTGGCTGGTCACTGCGTGGGTGGGTTTCACTCTATTATTCCTTTGAGTTGGGCGTAGGCGTTCTGCAGACGAGAAATGTCTTCGTCGTACATGTCTCCCATCCGCTGGTTCTTGCGTGTCGTTCTGCCCAGGGATTGGTCGTGTGTGGCTCTGGCCTCTGTGGTGTTGTCAATGGCGATGTCCAGCAGGTCGTGAATCTCTTTGAGGAAGGTGTGGGGGAGGCTGTGGTTCCGGGACTTCGTTGAATGCCATGGGGTTTCCAATCGTCATAGTAAGAGAGAATGGATTTGAGTTTCTGGATGAAGGTCATAGGGCCATGGTAGGGGTAGGGCCAGAAAGTTCAAGGGGGATTTTTTTTATTTTTTTTTGAGCGGTGAGTACGTTTGGTCACGACATGGATGTCGGTCGCTGAATGGTGAGCGGTGATTGAGATCAGGTGGATTTGGTTTGTCAAGTGTGGGGTGAGGATTGGTGGGTGGGGAGCGGTGATTGAGGCTTGCCGAAAGGTGAGCGGAGCGAGGTACTGGACATTTGTTTATTAGTGTGGTGGGTGTGTTGGTTGGGGGTACTGGG
>Ga0208767_1000032_pt1 | contig 75542 bp, 75 predicted proteins | sample VirMetDEL_Mar_21_FD_184514 | JGI IMG/M metagenome (GOLD analysis project Ga0208767, IMG submission 184514) | Aqueous microbial communities from the Delaware River and Bay under freshwater to marine salinity gradient to study organic matter... | ecosystem: Environmental > Aquatic > Marine >...
CACCGTGGACTCTTAGCGAGGAATACGCTTACGAATTGTTCGTCTATGCAGGTGATGTAAGGCTTGCTAAAATTGATGGAAATATGATGAACGAAGCCAATGCACAACTGATGGCAGACGCACCACTTCTCTTAGCAGAAGTCAAGCGGTTGCGTGAATGGATAGAGCAAGCAGTTGATGTGTGGGAAAATTGTAATCACGAAGATAGAACTGATTGGTTCAATAACTTCTGCGAGGTGATGATTGAATGAAAGACTTAGAATGCAAACGATGTAAAAGAAGAACCAGTGTAAACATTCACCCTGTCTACAAGATATGTGACGAGTGCTGGAGGTCTACTACAAAGAACCCATTTAGTAGAGGTGATTGAATGAAGAAAGAAGATTACGAAAAACAAATACAAGAATTAAACGAGCAAGCAATTAGACTTGAAAAGACCATGCAAACATACCGTGACTTAGAAATAGCAAAGAAACATTATCATGAGTTTAAGACGCATGTCTACAGTGATAAGTTCGGTGAAATACATTGTATAGAAGTTATTTGTACCGTCACTGGTGCTAACTATCTCATCGAACCTGAGACTCCTATGCAGTTAGAGATGCCAAACGACCCAAGATTGTTTGGTGATTTAGCAGGTAAGAAACTCAAAGACATTGAGATAGATGTCGACCAACCTTCTCAGGAAACCACAGAAACGGATGAGAAACCCCCACTTCCACTGGAAAGTAGTCTCGACCCAGATGGAACATACAAAGTAGATGTGTCGAGCATAATGAACAAAAGAAAACAAGAGGAATAAATATGGACAAGATAGATGAAATAAAGGATGAACTAGTAGACTTAGAGCAAGCACTCGAACATCTTGAGAGAGCGATATACGAATTTGAATGCATAGATTGGCCAGACGGTGTACCAATACCTCATCATGTGATGATGGAAATGGAAGAAGCCCACAGTCAAATGGATGACAGGAAACAAGAAATAGAAGACAAACTGGAGAGGATATAAATGAAGATAACAATGAATATAGGGGCAAGATGCCCAACAGGTTCGACAAGAGATTGGACAGACTGGATAGACATAGAGATTGATGACAGCCTTGCACAAGACTTTGTGGGCAACATCATACAATATGCACTTGACGAATCAAGAGCAGACCACTGGCAAACACCAGACAGTTACACTGTAAGAGTGACCTACGAAACCACAGTGCATGGTCGCAACGCTGAAGAGATTGAAGAAGCCATTTGGGTGGGCTCACATGAGATTGGCAAGTTTGAAGATGGCGAAGAGATAAGAGCAGATGCAGTAGATGTAGAAGTAGAGGAGGCTTGAGAATGAGAATACTGATTGTAAAATATGAGATTGTCGGGATGAGGCATAATGGAAAAGATGGACAGTATTGGATTAATGAAAGTCCCGGTTTGAAATATATTTCAGCAGAGGAGTATGTTTCAGTGGAAGAGGAGGCTTGAGAATGAGAGGAACGCATAAGAAACTAAGACAATTGATAAAGGCATACGCAGGATATATGGATGACGAGGAAACATTTTCCTTTGAGGCATTCGGCAAACCAAGAGAGGCTATGGTAACTATTGCTGACGACGGACTGATTGATACAGTACAGACTTGGGACGGTGAAACACAAATCTTCACAGCGTCGGGAGCCAAGAACTTCACACCGGAATACGCAGCACTGAGATTAATCAAGATGATTATTGACGATGAAGAAGAGCATAACGACCATGCAGAGATATCAGAAGACTTCTACTCTTTCCTTGACACAGAGGAAGGGATGAGAATATGGCCAAAGGAGGAATGAATATGGATATAGAAAGATACAGAGAACAACACGCAATACAAGCAAGAAGAAGATGCACACTGAAAGACGGAACAATGGTTAGCGTTCAAGCCAGCGAGTTTCATTACTGCTGGCCAAGGAAAGACAACGCTGATAAATACTCAACAGTCGAAGCATGGTTCTGGAGACCGGACAAACGATTCAAAGAAGGTAGGCGTATGCTAACAGAAGAACCGTTGGCATTCTTACCAGCAGACGAACTGATGAATATGATTGATACACATGGTGGTATTGTATCAGGAGAACTACCACCACTTGATTTAGGAGAGGAATAAATATGGCAAGATATATACTAAGAGATTATGCAAGCGTGGAATACGAAGATGAAGAACCAAGGGTTTACACTTTCAAAAACAAAGACGAAGTGATTGCACAACTGTTGTCCTTCCTCGGTGAAGACATGCACTATGAGGTGAAGAAATGACATACAACGATAAGATAATGGAAGACTTGAAGCATGCAATCAGAGTTTGGAGTATGGTGTATTTGGTTGAGAAAGGGATTGACCCTAGACCTAACATCTCAAGTTTGGTTGGTAAGATTGAAGTCACCCTTGACCCAGTAGAGACAAGACAATTTGATAGAGGCGAAGAAGAATGAACAACATGTTAGGAGAATCAATTGGAGTAGAGGTCTACAAAGACCAATACGGAGAGCGATTGGCTCTCAAGTACAAATACAACCCGGACACCAACCAGATGCTCAAGGACTCACTGGGCTTCCCTAAGTTCAAGTGGGACAGAGACATCAAGGCTTGGAGTATACAGAACAAGAAGTCAGTCGTCGACGAAGCAGTAGCAGTACTGAGAGTCATCGGCTCTTACGACATACAAACTCTACTCTCTCATGGCAACGGGCTACCGAAAGACGAAGGTCGTTCTGGTGACTGTTGGACAAAAGTCAAGCGTAGTCGTCTGTACTTACATTGGCCTTACATCAATGACCAAGCACTGAGAGAAAGAGTCCTCATGGCAGTAAGAAGTATCAGTAGTCGCAAGTTCCATGCTGAGGAAAAGTGCTGGAGTATACCAGTAGCACAAGCAAGAACGCTTCACGGTATCCTTGAGGATGTCTACGAACCACTAGCCAAAGCAATACTTGACAACAAAGATGTTGAGAAGGATGTTGCTGAAAGCATCAATCGTGTAGAAATCAGCAGTGCATCCGAATTGACTTCTGAGAAACTGAAAGAAATAGATGACAAACTAGCAGGGAAGTTCCCCGAAGGCCTTGACCTCTACCCATTCCAAAAGGTAGCAGTAGCATTCGCAGATATGAGTAAGGGTCGTTGTTTGATTGGTGATGAAATGGGTATTGGAAAAACGATTTCAGCAATTGGTTATGCCGCTATCAATCCACAAGCGAGACCTGCTGTTGTAGTCTGTCCGTCAAATGTAAAGTTCAATTGGAAAAAGGAACTGAACAAGTGGTTACCCAACGAAACTGTACAGGTCATGACATCTGGTAAAGACAAACCAGAGATGGGTGACTTTATCATTGTCAACTATGACTTGATGGACAAGTTACAAGAGAAACTAATCGGACTAGTTCCACGCATGGTCATCCTTGACGAATGTCACTACATCAAGAACTCTGGTAGTAAGAACAAGCCAGTCAAGCGTACAGTAGCAACGCTCAACTTGTGTAAGTTCGCACCCAAGATTATCGCACTGTCTGGTACAGCAATTGCCAGCCGACCAAAGGAGTTCTTCAACACACTCAACTTGATGAGACCCGAACAGTTCTCATCCTTCTGGGACTTCGCTCAACGATACTGTGACCCATGGTACGATGGATGGGGCTGGAACTTCGACGGTGCCAGTTACACTCAAGAACTCAATGAGCGCACAAGAGACCTGTGTATCCGTAGACTCAAGAGTGAGGTACTTCCCGACCTACCACCAAAGACAAGGACATTCATCCCAGTACATCTGTCTAAGAAAGACAGGAGTCCCTATGACATCGCTCAAGAAGAGTGGGATAGAAGAATCGAAGAAGCCTATGTCAACGGTGAGAAGTTACCACCGGGTACCATGCTCAACATGCTGAACGACCTCAGACACATCTGTGGTCAAGTCAAAGTCAACTACGCAGTTGACTGGATAAAGCAATACCGTGAACAGACAGGAAAGCCAATCGTAGTCTTCACTCACCATAGAGATGTTCTCAAGCGAATCGCTGACAAATTTACCAATGTACAAATCATCAGTGGTGATGTATCATCTAAGAGGAGACAGGAGATAGTTGATGACTTCCAAGAAGGGCAAGTCGATGTACTGGTCTGTAATACCATTGCTGCGAAAGAAGGTATCACTCTTACTAGAGCAGACACAGTTCTGTTCATCGAGAGAGAATGGGTGCCGACAGATGAAGAGCAAGCCGAAGACCGTGTCTATCGTATTGGTCAAGAGAGTCAACATGTACACGCTGTCTACCTCAGTGTAGCAGCAAGTATCGACGAACACTTTGACAGAGTGGTTGAACAGAAGCGAGCCGTTGTCAAGGCTGTCCTTGACGGTGGAGACGCAGAACAACGACAAGGACTAGTGTCCGAACTTGTTAAGAAACTCAGACAAGAAAGAGGCTGGAGGTTCAAGTAATGATAGACTTTAGTGATGTAGGAACCATACAACTACACCAAATAAAAGAAAATCAGTGTGTACAGTTCTTTCCTCATCAAGGTAAGACTGTTGAGGATATGTTACAGGTACTGGATGCCGGGCTCACCAGAATGAATGATGATAGTGATGTTCAAAAGCGCAGGGGCATCCTACTTAATCAAATAAAATACAAGGCAAAGCAATTGCCGATACCCTGCGTATTTATATTCGAGGAGGAACAAGAATGAGTTACGGAAAAATGAGTGAGAGAGAGGCAAAGGAATACAGGTCAAGAAAAAGGAGAGAGAACAAAGAAAGGACAGAGCACATAGCAAGATACCTTAAGCACAAAGGTATAGAGCAGTTGCCTAAACTTAACAAGAAGTTCGATTACATTTCTTTCTGTAAGAAGCATGGCTTAGTTGCACATGGTTTTCATGTACCTTACTCTGAGATAACTTGTGAATGTAAAGAAATGTCAGCACCTTCTAAGAATGTCAAGAAAAGCGCTGTCATTCATTTTTCGATAAAGTCCAGTAAGGTAGGACAGGTAGTGGCTTGCTCTTACCCTTCTGAACTAGGATTGTTTACGAGTGACATAAGTAAGGTTGGATGCGGCCTTTGTAGAAAGAAATTAGAAGCGGCAATAAAATTAAACAGGGGGAATGAAGAATGAGAATCGACATAGAAGATATACAAGACCACGAAGACCCATACTGGTATCAGAATCTCAGAGGAATGCTTGGCATGACCGACCAGATTATGCGACTCTATGGGCACGACGAAGAAGCATTCAAGAAGCGTATTGCTGAGTTCATGTGGCGGGTTGTCCAAAGCAATCTATCCGCTAACACCAAACCAAGACATGACAATGAGGTTGAGCACTGTGGGACATTTCCTAAAGACAGTGGTTCACCGGGTATCAGCCATTTGATTGCCGATGCTTATCCACGCTCAACATCACGGACAAAGTGGTTCGCTAAACAACGCCAATCTGACCAAGAGTAGATTTAACATTATCTTCTTGGTCTAAAAGCGAGTCAAATAGTAAATCTTCTTGTGCTCTACTCATCGGCATTTCTGATTCTAAAATTGGTTCAATGAATTGCTCAAACGGTAACTCATCTATTCTTCTAGCGAAGGACTCTCTTTGTTCCTCTGGTAATTGATAATCAATACCGAATCTACGAGGGACCTTTCTGCCTCCCATGGCCAAGAGGAACCCTGCCAAGTCTTTTTCTGGTGATGGGTTCGCAGGTCCGTAAAACATTGGGTCCATCATTACAGCCCTTCCTTGTTGTGAAGGGTCATCCATTATTTCACTCACTGGCAATCCTCTCTGAGGAGTTGTTTGCATCCAATTAGCAGGTTTAATATCCGAAAGACCGAGTGCTTCTAACAGTTCACCTCCCGGTGAATCATAAAGTGCTTGGGCTAGTTGTTTGCCTCTCATTGCCCCGGCTCTTTTGGTGCCCTCATATTGTAAGGGTTGACCTCGAACTTGTTGTGAGAGGACAGGTATTCTTTGGTTGAACCTTGCTTGGGTATCCATGGGTAATTCCATGGTCTGTGCGATTGGATTTTGTGATACAAACAAATCCGGTCTTTCCGCAGCCAAACGGTTGAGATAATACATATCGGGGAGAGTAAATACTCCCCCGACTTTGGTGACATCCGGGTCACCTTCTCTGCCAAACACTTGCTGATTCATCCCTTCATCAAGAAGGTAACCCTCCGAGGGTTGAAAGACGGCTTTGAGCAACAACCATGCTTGCTCAAAGGCACCCGTCATAATATTCCGACTGAGCCGTTTGGCTTAGTATTTGTGCTTTGGTTTCGGCCACCAAAGTACTTCTTTTATAAAGGCCCTAAGAAGATATATGGCACCTTTCGGAAAAAACCAGCCGAATAAATAAGAAAAATAATAAACAGAAAACAAGAGGAATGAATATGAACGAAATAGTATTGATAGGAAAAATAACAGGAAGCACACCGAACATAATTGAAATGGAGTACCCCTCAGTAGCGGGTATTAATTCAATTAGACTACCCAGAACAATGGTCGCTCGCTTTGAGCGCATCGAAGGTGGTAGAGTAGCGGTGTTAGTAAGACCAGACGATAGTAGCAAGGGACAAGAACTCAACCGTGAGTTGATTTCACAGAACTCCCCACTACATGTAACCAGTGAACACATGGACATTGTCATGGCCTTTGAGAACAATGAAAGCATCAGCGTAGATGCTGACTTCGATGACGAAGTACCAGTCTGGGCTAACCAAGATACACCTAGTGTAGAAGTTGGTGGAGAATCAGTGGGTCCGTTTGACAACATGCTGTTCTCCGGTGGAAGAAAAGAGAAGGCGACTATGGATTGGGACTTTGACCCAGTTCGCAAGCCAGCCTTTGTAATGGTAGATGACGGTAGCCAAAGCACAGTTGCTAGAGTCAACGGTGCGAATGGTGAGCCATCAGCCTACCACATCTTCAACCCAAACTACGCTAGTGACAGTAGACCAATGGGTGCTCACTTGGGTACATTCAGTGCGTCTTACTACCCAATGCCTTACCGAGTTGGCTATGGTCCTGTATTGGACATGGCTGCTGAGAAAGGTTGGCCAGCACAAGTAATGGCATGGAACGAAGGGAAGCAATCGGCTCTCTTCCTTGATGTGTCTACTAATGTTGACTGGGAGAAAGCAAGTCACAGACTTGGAACTAACTGGCAAACCAGAGGCTTTGCTAACAACGGTGACTACAGAGTTGGTATCGCAATCTACAACAGCCTAGATGGTAGCAGTGCTTACAAAGTACAGGCTATCGCTGAGCGACTAGTATGTACCAACGGTATGGTCATGGGTGACAGAGCGAATCTAATCAGTCTCAAGCACACCAATGGTGTGTTGGGCAACTTCGATTTCAGCAAACTGGCTGACAGAATACACGAAGTCATTGAGACAGCGGCTGAGGAGATAATTGTAGCGGAATCGATGAGAGACATTCAAGTCGATAGGAACATGTTTGAGAAACTCATGACCATTTGTGAGCGTAAGGGATTGATTACCAAGCCACAAATCAAGCGTGACGATGCTGGTAGCGTAGTTGGAATCAACAGAGGACACATGTGGAGACTCATGGGCCAAGGTTGGACTAATCCAAGCGAGCCTTGGGTTGCTGTCAACAACCAAGACAGCGGCTCCCTACTCCATGTATACAACATCTTGACTGGCGCTATCACACACAAACCAACTTGGACTGATGGTAAGGACACATTGACTGGTTCTACACTCAACTTCTCTACACTTACAGACAGACTACAGACAGTTCACAAAGTGCTTGGTGACATGACCCGCAAAGCAGTCGATGGCAAGTCCATTGAAGAGCAACTAGCAAAGGTCCCAATGTTCAGTGAGATTCTATACTGAACATCTAGGTAGAACAGTTGGAGGAATGAATATGAACGAAGAAACACCAGAAGAAGCAGTGAAAGTAATATTAGAACGAATGAGAGAGGGAGGTCTCTGGCAACCGCATGGTCTAGGTTTATCCTATATCAAAGAGGCAAACCAGACTGTCAAACTTATCTCACAAGAGAATACACCGATGAGTGCTCAAGCCAGAATCCGTATGAGGATGTTGGTTGAGAGCATCGGTTGGTCTGTTGACGAAACCATTTGTGAACTGATAGATGTAGAGCATCTGTCTCTTGAAGAGAAGCACATCAAAGAGATGATGATGCGACAAGAGATGGCTCAAGGTTGGAAGTGTTCCTGTGGTACTCCATTGTCAGCCTTCCCGCTTGAGGAAGGTGTATGGAAACACGAGGGTCAGCAAGAGATGGTTCTACCTACTGGAGAGAAAGAGATGGTCGAGCAGTGGCATGTGTTGATTCAGTGCCCTACTTGTGATGCTGAGATACCTACCGACCCATATGACTACGGACTACTAGCGGGCGACGAGTCAATGCTTGTCTACAACACTGGTAAGGTTACATACACTGCTGTCGACAGACCTGCTATCATTGATAGGGTTGACAATAAACTAGCGGAATCGATGATAATACTGGGTACATTTTGTCCGTTCAACGGTGACCTACTGCCCCCTCATGTCAGAGGGGCGGTTGTTACTTTCAGAGAAACAAAGGAAACAGGTGAAGAAGAATGACTAATAATATAGAAGAAATAAATAACGAATATGCAAAGGAACAAAGGTTTCGTGAAAGATTGAAAAAACTAACAAAGGATGAATTGATAGATAGAATGTTAAACATGAAAGCATTTATTGATGATTTAGTGAGTGATGAAGAATGAGTATAGAGATAATACAACTAGGAGATGAGATAATGCGAGTGTTAGTCGTTGACAAAGACACTCCCAAACAGGCGTGTGAGAACTGCGGGCAGCCTTGCTACAACCACGAACTACTTGCCAAGGAAGACACAGACTGGTGCATGAACTGTAACGATGAAGAATACAGGAAGGGTTGGTCTGACAGAGACATTGGCGTTTGGTGCATAGACCAGATGGCTAAGGGACTTGCTGTAGCAGTTGTCACGAGAGATGTAGAGGAATAGATATGAAAGGAATTAGATTAACGAAGAAAGAAAAAGCAGCATTGTATACAGTTTTAGAAGATGGTTTTCACAACACTGTACATCTACTAGATGTGCTTAACTGTGAAGGTGGATATAACTTTGAAGAATTATACACAGTCGAAGAAATCAATAGAATCGGTACATGGATTTGTAACAAATGTGGGGTGTAGATATGAATGCACATCGAGATAAAGCAATCATTGGATTGGTATGGGTAGCAATAGCGCACATAGACAACGGTGACATAGACAAAGCAAAAGCCACGATGTTGGGACTCATAAATTCATTAGAAGGACAGGTGGAAGCATGAAGCGATTTCCTAGGTCAAAGGGTAAGATACAGGCGTTGAACATAGCCATTATGCAATACACTTGTCTTGAAGGAAACGGTTACGATTACTTCAAACAAGTCTATGGTGGTGAAGATACATTCGGTGCGCCTCTCATTTGTACAGTAGAAGATATTGAATGGGCGATGGACTACCTATGGGAACGATGTCAGAAGGTGGAAGCATGAACATATTTGTATTAGACGAAGACCCAGCGCAAGCCGCTAGATACCTAGACGATGTCAGACTGCCTAAGATGTGTGTAGAGTCAGCACAGATGATGGCATCAGCCCTGCGTAGGCATGGTGCTACTGATGAGCAAATGCCTCTTACCAAAGCAGGTAAGCCCTACAAGGGCGGCTACGCTCACCACCCATGCACCGTATGGGTAGGAGATAGTGAAGCCAACTTCGTTTGGATGGCTGTTCATGCTCAAGAATTAATAAGTGAATACACAAAGCGTTTCGGTAAAATACACGCATGTCAAACTCCAATTTTTGAAATGGTTGATTTGGGATTTGTAATGAGTGACGATTGGCCTAAAGGTAAAACACCATTCGCACAGGCTATGCCCGACGAATACAAAGACGATGATGTAGTCAAAGCCTACAGGTCTTACTACAAGTCTAAGCAATACAGCAAAGGTGGTGTTAGATACATCCGAGCCGATGTTCCTACTTGGTGGGAGGTGACGGCGTGAGTGAATGTTTTGATGATGAGTATTGGGAACACCATGCAAAGATGCAACTACTGAAATGTACAGGTTGCACTGGTTGCCCTGTTACTTACTATCCTCTTGCTACAATTGTAGGTTATGGTTTAGAGTGTGAGTGTGTGGAGGTGACAGCGTAATGTCACACATCAAATCCATGAGCGACACCGCTAAGAAATACATCGACATCATCATGAGTGACGGTAAGGTTCGTAATGCTGGGCAAATACTTGATGAGTTATATGAAAGCAAAAAGAACAGTGCTAACAGATACATACCGACGAGAGGTGAATTGAAAGACTACATGCACAGGAACTATTCAAGTGAGGTTAGGAGGGAAAGACACCCGTTGTCGTTGTCTAATATGACTAGCAAAACAACAAGGGTCACATATTATTGGAGGGAAATGAATGAGAAAAATACACATAGTTGAATCAGCAGATGGAGAAACCGAATACGAAGTGTTCTGTAAAGAATGTCACCCAGACGGCGAAGTCTGTTGTGACAGATGCTTACACTACAACGGCTTCGAGATACCATGCAAAGCATGTATCGGTGAGGAAGAAGAATACGACAACCTATGCTCTGACTGTAAGGTAGAAGTGGATGGCGTTATCGCTGACAGATACTGGATAGCAAATGGTGAGTTGTGATGGCAAGAGGATTCGAGCAAACGATTCGCTGGCGAGTGCCATGTACTTCTGTCAGATGGCGAGGCAAGGCCGAGGTAGTCATGAGTGTGGCTGACCCGATTGGCAACAGCCCTGCTATGATTGACATCAGAACTAGAAGAACAATCGAACATCACAAAGGTGAAGGCTTTACGAGAGAGGGCGTAAGGCTGACACAGGAAGACGCAATGAGTCTAGCCAAAGCATTACTACACACCCTCGAAGAACTGAGGGAAACGGATGGTAACTAAGCAATGTGTGGTTTGTAATACGGAGTTTGAGACAAATTATAATCATAAGAAGACTTGTAATAAAGAGTGTTCAAGGCTATACAAAAATAAGTGGAATAGTAAGCGAAAGAAAACTAAAAGAGTAAAAGAGATGCTAAGACAGTGGAGGGATAAAAACCGCACAAAAATTAATCAAAGGAATGTGGAAATATACTATGAGAATATGAAAGATAAAAACTATGTCAGTAAACGAAGAAAGCAAATGAGAGAATACGCTAGATACAGGAATTCGATAGATGTTATGTGGAAAATCAACAGTAGAATGAGGAGTAGTTTAAAGTGTAATTTATTACGCAACTCAATTAGTAAAACATCTACCACATTCAAATTGTTAGGCTACTCGGTTGTTGAATTAAGAGAACATCTTGAATCACAATTCACAGATGGTATGTCATGGGATAACATTGGTGAATGGCATATAGACCACATCCGCCCTATATCATCATTTGACTACGACTCAACAGACCACCCCGACTTCAAGAAGTGCTGGGCACTAAACAATTTACAACCATTATGGGCGAAAGATAATTTAACCAAAGGTAACAAATGGGATGGAGTAGTGAACGCATAATGTTACTAGCAGAAGCAGCAAACATTTCTGAGAGTCTCAGGAAACTGTATAGGAACTACATGACTGATGCAGAGAATCGGTCTACCCACTTCCGCCACTCGATAGATATTATCAGAGAAGCGGTTAACAATGCACTGGATGACTTGGGTGAATTGATTGAGATATTCTACCCCAAGTATTCACGATACCCTAGACAGTTCATTTCCTTTAGAGAGTTGAGAGATGATGTCTGTAAGAAGTTATCAATCTCCCCCCTAGTATGGGATGAATCCTTTGCAGGTAAACCAATGGTGCCCCTGCTGTCATTGGAGTCACCCGAATACGGAGGGGAAGGGATGACAGTCAAGCAGGCACTCAACCTCATGGCTCGTATCAGAGATGTTGGCTTTCTCGAAATTGCCAGCAAAATGCATGAGAAAGAAGCCCTACTCTTTTGGTCAAGGGCGACTGGTGAAAGACCCATGATGCCTATCGCTAGATTCTTGCAGATGGTTACTTACCTTACAGATGGTCATGCTCAGAGCCTACAGTCAATCAGACAGATGATGGAAACCATGCAGCCCGCTGAGATTATTCAGAAGTTGTTTGGTGACGGTATGACTGACATGGAGATAAGAACCATGCAGCCCGGACAGGCTTTCAGCGGCCCTATCTATCGGGCATGGGACAAATTGATAGCGCCCAGCAATGTATATGCTGAGGTTATCAGCCACCCTCGTAGGTATCTACACATCACTGAGTTCCCCAAGGGGCAGTTCAAGGGAGTCCTCTACAACAGAGACAGGCAGGTCATCGGTAAGACTGGTAACCTACCCCTTGAGCAAGAAGGTATCTTTGAAGTAGAGGCCGAAGGTGTGGAGATAAAGTCAGTCAATGACATCATGGCACTGGGTAATGACTGGGACATCTACAAGTTAGATTACATAGACAGGGTATCTTTCCTTGAAAGACTCAGTCTGTCAGTACCAGTCAAGACAGGTAAGGTCATCGAGCCTTCTTCGGATATCAGCCAAATGCTTGAGATTCTGGAGGACAATGAAAGACTGAGGTTGGTTTCTACTGGAGCCTTCTCTATCGGAGGAGACGGAGGCTGGTTGGTTCTCAAGGATGCTTTCCATGTTCACTTGCTAGTGAACGCTATCATGAGAGACGAAGAGTACAATGTTCACATTCGAGTATCATCCCTAGATGGATACGAAATATACGAGGTAGGACAGATGAAACTAAAGACCAATGTGGCTCAGCATGTAAGGCAGCGCTTAGCCCAACAGGGAGTTCTTGTCGGAATGAACTGGCTACCTGTAGATGAATACGCAATTGTGGTTACCATGGAAATAAATGAGTTTGATTTGAGCGCCTTGTCGATTAAGAATTGTAAGGTCGAATATGTTGATGACAATCTTGGCTATAGTGATGTCTCACAACTGACAGATTTGATAGAAATGGGGGCATAATTTGACTTCTTTTATAAAGGTCCTAAGTAGGTATGGTGTGATTCTATGACTTTGAGGGAGAAATATAGACCGTCTACAGTGACAGACTTGGTTGGATGTAAAGAATTTACTGAGCCAGCCCAGACTTGGACACTTGAGACTTGCCCACCAAACCTGCTATTTGCCGGACCCCCCGGTGTAGGTAAGACTAGTGCTGCCTACGCTTTAGCAAAGGATTTGCTGGGTGAGTATTTCGACCCGATGAATTTCATCGTAACCAATGCAAGTGATGACAGGGGGATAGATTACATTCGCTCCCTCAAGATGATGAGCAAGCAGAAGGGAATCGGTGTAAGTCGTAGAATCATCTTTCTCGACGAGGCTGACAATTTTACAGCCCCTGCCCAAAAAGCACTTAGACAGATTATGGAAGAGAGTTACAAGACTACCATATTCATACTGACTGCTAATGACATATCGGCTATACATTCAGCCATCCTTGATAGATGTGTCAAGTATTCATTCAAGGGTATAGACCCAGAGGACAATGAGCGCCTCGCAATGATAATTGAACAGGAAGGAATGCCACAAGAATGGATGGCAAACCTTCCCCACCTAATCAAATTCACAGGCGGAAGCCTAAGACAGGCTATCGACATACTAGATAGTCTTCCAAGAGAGTCGGATGCACTCATCAAAAGCATCAAACGAGATACACAGTATCTCAACAAAGCGGCTGTGCATCTTCTAGGAGAAGACTTCTCGAAGGTCACCGCTTATCTGGCACAGGCTCTTGAGTCTGGTCAGTCAAGACTGGGACTACTCAAGGGTCTCAGATATCGTGCCAAGCCACTCATGGGGAGTGACGAAGAGTGGCACAATTTCATGCTCACATATGGCGAGTTCGTCATACTGGCTACGCAGTGGCCCGATGATGACTTGGCATTTGTCGAGTACTTTATAGCAAAACTGAAAAATAATATGGAGAAATAAATATGAGTGAAAGCAATGAAACACAATGGCCAGCAGATGTACTAGAACGACTGAGTGGTTACGGAGAAAGAGTAGGAAAGAAAGTAGGCGAAGCAGTGAATGAATTTAGTGCTTGGTTAAAGGTTGAATACAGTGTAGACAACCCGCTATCTGAGGACCCCTTCTACCTAACCCAATGGAGTGAACAGTTCGTAATCGAAACCAGAAACTTGGGTGGCTCAAGCGGCGGTGGCCGTGAGACAGTTACCTTCGTTGGTATGTTTATTGGTGCAGAGAATGAGAACAGAGACCAAAGAGCAAATGTCATGGAAAGGGCTATGAGCGTATTCAAGTCTAACCGTAGCAGAGCAGTTGATGAAGGACATGTTGGTATAGTCACCGCCAAAGGTGGCGAATGGCATGTCAATGGACAACCTAGTGGTGAGAGGCTACAGGGTAGCGACCTACCTTGGTTTGCCTTTGAGCACAACGACGAGATACTTTGTCTACTGAACAAGCAGAATGACAGCCCTAAGCCTATTGCACCTACTAGTGTCAGCAGGACAATCTACTTCTTGGGTTCCGCTGAGGACAGTAACGAGATTAAGAAGTGGCGTGTCAATGTACAAGGTAACAACATGGATGCTCCTTACAAGCGATGGACTGCCTGTAAGATTCAAGTGGTTGAGCCTAAAGAAGACAGAGATACGCTTTACACTAACAGAGACTTTGCTGAGAAAGTAGAGTACACAGACAAGTGGCTACCAGAAACACTACGCAGAGCATTCTCAGCAGAACGCCTGCTAACAGATGACAACATGCACAATGAGTATGTTGACTTGGCTGACTTGCTTGAGGCTCACGGTGAAAGAAAGGTCATCGGAGCAAACGGTACTACATACAACCCAGTGGTTATCACCAAGGGTTACATTAGTCTACTCAACAAAGAACCTTCTGAGAGCACAGTAGACCCTACTGGTAGAAGTTACAGGCTCAACATCACTAACCTAGGACTACAGTCAAGATACGGTAGAGACAGTTTCGCCTCTAGCGTAACTGTATGGATACCCGGTAGAATGAACGACGAAGACCATCCGTTTGAATATGAGTTGGATGGTATCGAGGGCAACTGGACTCCTTACGCAGAGAAGACACAGGTAATCATCGTCGGTAGATTGAGAATCCGACCTTACAAAGACGAGATGCTACCAAGCATTGGTGCTCTAGGTATCTATGTCCCGCACAAGACAGCAAGACCGTCTGGTGGCACAGGTAGCACAAATCTAAATCAATTCGGAGGTGACCAGCAATGAGCGGTTGGGGAGCGTTAGCAGAAGGAAATAATCAGACAAGTTTGTCTGAGATTGCGCAAGTTGTTGAGGAAGTGATGGAAGAGCCGGTACAGGCACCTAGTCCTGTACAAGAGGCTCCTACTCAACAGCCGGTCACCTCCACCCAATTCGTCAGTAACTTTCCTGACATAGAAGCAGAGATGAAGGCTCAATCCAGCAACCCTGTCATATCCCCTAGCAGCATCTTCTGTGGTGTCGTAGGGCATGAAGGTACAGGTAAGAGTGGTGTTGTGTTTGATGCTCACTTTAATCGTTACCCGGATGGTTTGATGATGGCCATAGACTTCGACAACGGGGCACTATCATGCAAGCAGGCTCACTACAGAGACAGTAACAATGTCAGAGTATTCAGTCCTTGGGTAATGCAGATGGAAGACAGAACCGCTTACAACTATCTACTCACTTTCCAAAGAGTGATGGACATCGGTAGATATGCAATCGAGTATGCAGAGCGACAGCAAAAAGCAGACTTCGATGAGCCTCTTTTGAGGACATTCTTTGTCACTGGTGTAGACCAGTTCGATGCCATGTGTATCGATTGTATGAAGATTTACGACCTAGACATGGATGCAAAGGATGCTATTGAGGCAAGTCACTCTAAGTTGAACCAAGAGGTTGGTTGGAACTGGAACATCCGTGCTACACGATTCAAGCAACTCACAGGTATCTGTAGGAAACTGAACGCTTTGGGTGTAGATGTTTACTGGGAAAGTCATCTGAAAGAAGACAAGGATAGTCAGCCGGAGTTTGAAGGTTGGAAGTTTGCTTGGCACTCTAGTGCTAACAAAGACCTATGGCAGATTGTCTGGTGTAAGGCTAAGAAAGTTAGAAACAACGACGGCTCTACTACAGGAGAAACGCAGCACACTGCTACCTTCTTCAAGTCTAAATTGAATCCTAATTTGCACAATCAAGAAAGAGTTTACTTCGTGACCAACAAGGGAGAAGATGCCAAGTGGTATGGACTTCCTGAACTACGAGACGGGGCAATTGGAGGAGTACAGTAAGACAGACTCATGGGGGTTTATCAGATAATAACGGGGAAATTTTCCGACTCACTGAGATAGTGGCATAGGTTTTCTTTGGCATTTGCGTGTTATTTTCCTCTTCTCCATGAACCCGTTTCCCCCGCCTCTTTTGGCAAAACTTTCTGTGAAGCGCAGAAAATTTTTCCGAAAAAAAGATTTCCAGTCTATAGATAAAGAGTGATAATTATGGTAGATTTTACAGTAAGTAGAGAGACATTCAACAACTTCTTAGGGAGTTTTGGTAAAGACCTAGGAGACTTGGTTATCAAGGTCACTGGTCAAGGTATAGTAGCGTCGGTGGGTCAACAGACTCATTACATTCGTAGGAAGGTTGACTGCGGTACAGGGCAGACTGGTAACATATACATCAGCGACATACCCAAACTCAAGTCATTCATCACTACAGCAAAGAGCGCTGACCTAAATGTCAGCCAAAGCGCTAAGACTGGTACCTTGCACATTCAATGCGACAAGGCTAGTCTACAACTCCCTACATCTTCTTACATCAAGTCCCAAGAAATGGTTGGCTTGATGGAAAGACTGATTCGTCAATCAGAAGAAGGTATGTGGCAAAAGTGGGCGAACCTCTCTTTGAACTACCACGCCAGAGTTACATCCGAATCGCTGAAACCAGCAACGGGCTTCAAGAAAGTCTTGGGTGACAAGTATTCCTGTAAGACTGAGTTCGACCCTCAAGGTCAGGAGTTAGTCATACGAGGGGGCAAGTCGGCAACTGGTAAGATGTTCGTACGGGCTCCTCTGAGTGACATCGCTTCGCCTGAGATTCCAGCAAGGTCGGCATTTGACAAGTGGCTACCAGAGTTATTATCCAATCTACCTAACGGTGAGTTGAACCTGTACACAGGTGATGAGACAGTGCTTGTATTAGAGCAACCGTCTACTAACTTCCTAATGGTGATAATGGACCAAGAATACGAGGAGGACTGAATATGACTAACTACATACATGTGAATAACCAAAGAAGAGATGTCTGTTGGCTATGCGGCGGTAGACTCATTTGGGGCGCAGACTTTGACCTAGATGATTACGGCTATGACGGAGAGGGTATAGTGGCAACATTACACTGCTCATCGTGCGGTGCCGATGTGACTTATGTACAGATACACGAAGAGGAATAGATATGATTCGTGAATGGTTAGATTTGTTGTTTAGACTGATTACTTTTGATTCGTGGGATTGATATGATAATTGATACCTTTCGACCAGACCCCACAGGTCCCGACCACATCTACAAGAGGTGGCGTGATGCTGAGGGTAATCTGATTGAAGAAACTGTTACGGACTTTGAACCGTATTTCTGGATTAAGGCTTCTACTCCAAAGCGAGTAATTGAGAGAGTCTTGAACAGATATCCCGGTTCCTATGTAGACGAGACAGACACAGCAGAAGCGCTGAGAACTGGCGACTCACTAATCAAAGTCTACGCATATCGTAACAGTGACATCAGAGACATGGCGAGAGAGTTCGGCTTCACATGGGAGGCTGACCTCAGTCTGGTCGATAGGTATCTCATTGACAACATATCAGAAATGCCCGAATGGAAACCGAGAGTGTGGCACTTTGACCTTGAGTGGGACCCGAAGACAGATGAGACAACTGTAATGGCTGTCGTCGACTCTTACAACAATAGGAAGGTAGCCTTCTGTTGGATGAAGGATAATCCTACGGGCCTTTATGAGATGGACAACTACATCGAAGAAAAAGAGGTAGAGTACACTGTCAACGGAGTACCTGTTTCATTTACTTATGAGAGGCATCTATATGGCTCAGAAGAAGATATGCACATAGCATTCATGAATTACATGGATGAGTGCAATCCAGATGTATTCGTAGCACACGCAATCATGTGGGCTGACCTTCCTCACTTGGTGAGAAGGCTACCTGACCATAGGAAACTCAGTCCTCTTGGTAGAGTCATTAGACCAAGACAAGACGGCTCGTACGACTATGTAGCGCAACCTATTGTCGGTAGGCTATGCTTCGATACAGCCGCCCCGCTGAGAAGTGGTAGTGGCTTCGAGAGAGTATGGAAAGACAGCGGTAAGCCTCAGTTGAAGAATCTGAAACTAGACACTATTGCTAGTACACTAGGCTATGGTGGTAAGTTCGACATGGATGTATTCACTGGCTGGACTGAAAGGTTCGATGATTATGTTGACTACTGTATGCAAGATACTATCCTTCTCAAGAAAATAGATGAGGAAAACCATGTCCTCAACTTCTTTATGTCTCTACAGAGAATCTGTGGAGTATCATTCCCATCGTGTCACAATGTGACAAGATTCGCTAGAGGACTTCTCAGTAGAAGAACTCATTGGAAAGCGCCTTCTCGCTCTCGACAAGAGAAGCAAGAGTATGAGGGCGCTTTCATTCCACCTCCCAAGCCCGGTAGATACGAGGGTGTGGCTTGTGTAGATTACAAGGGTCTGTACCCAAGTATAATACTGAGTCATAATCTATCGTGGGAGACCCAAGTTCCAAACCATCGTAAGAACGAGGCTAATGTCAGAGAATTGCCTGACGGTACATGTTGGATTCAGGGCACAGACGCACTGCTCCCTAAGATTGTCAATGAGATGTTTGACCTTCGTGATATGTACAAACAGAAGATGCGGGATGCTTCTTCTGAAAATGAGAGAAACGGATGGAATACATTACAACTTGCAGTAAAGCGTGTGATGGCTTCCTTCTACGGTATGACCGCCAGTGCTTACTGGGGCTGGTCAGACTTCGACATAGCCAGTGCTATCACAGCCTGTGGTCGGAGAGCAATCAAATTCCTTATGGAAGAATCGGAGAATCAAGGTTACAGTTCCCTGTACGGGCACACTGATTCCGCTTTCGTACAAGTACCGTTTGATGAGGCACACGCTCTTGCCAAGCATTTGACTGAGACAGTTCAAAGAGAACACGAGTCTAGTCATTTGATTGTAGAGTTCGAGGCTTACATGCCTTATTGGATTGTCGGGGGTAAGAATCTGTACTACGGTATCTGTTCTTGGCCACCAGAAGATGAAGGTAAGAAGAAGTCAGCAAGATGGGGTAAAATCAGCACACTAGCGCCTATTTCTAAGAATCTGGAAAACGATGTACTGACAGCCATCTGTACTGGTGCCAGCGAGGATGAAGTCATTGGTATGATTAGACCTATATCTAAGAGAATCAAAAGAGGAGATGTGGAATTGTCAGAAGTAGCAAGCACTACACGATTACAGAAATCACTCAGCGCTTACGCTACGACTACTGGTGGTGCAGTAAAGGGCGCTAGGTACTTCAATGAACATCTGGCTACCACTGACAAGTACGGGGAAGGAGACAGCGTAAACTGGGTCTATGTTGTCAAGGCACCTGACCACTTACCACCCACTGATGTGGTAGTATATCAGAAAGAAACAGACCTAGACGGATTCGATTTAGACTATGACAAGATGGTCGATAAGTTAGTTAAGCAAAAGATGAAGGGCATCTTTGGCGCTTTGGATTGGAACTTAGAGTTCGCATCTGGTGCCGCACAACCCAAGAAGTATTGGTGATAAAATGAGCAGAATAGAAGACGAAGTATGTAAAAAGATACAGCAAAGAGCAGAAGTAGGTAAAAGTAAGTATGGAGTTACTATGGAGACTGCGCCTCTGTCTAGGCTAGAATGGCTCATTCATGCTCAAGAAGAAGCGATGGATTTGGCTGTCTATCTACAGAAATTAATCGAGGAGGAATCGGAATGAGCAGAAACTGGGCAGCATACGCCAAGTCCACATATCAGTGGCAACCGGGACATGAGAAGATGCTCCGTATAACCAAGACTAGTCTTACTAGTGATTTCGACTTCTGTCCTAAACAGTATCAATACAAGCGAATACATCAGTTACCAGAACCATCGACAGATGCTATGACAAAGGGTACTAATGTTCACGATGCAGTAGAAGAGTTCTATGATAACGCTATGCCTATTGTAGAAGAACTGTTCAAACTCATGCAGAGAGATAAGCGAGAGGAAGCGCTGGCTTTGGCTCTTAGTATACTACCTGAAAAAGAATACACTCTTGGTGAACAACCCGTTATAGAAACTAGAATAAAATGGGACTTGGAGAGATTACTATCTGTTGGACCAGATAAGTATCTACCAATCATGAACGAATTAGAAGTTCATGCGTTTGTAGATGAAGAGTTTGAGTTTAACGGAGAAATGGTACCTATACCTATACACTATGCAGGAAGCATTGACCGTGGCTTCAGTGAAGAAGACGGTGGTGTAGCCATCATGGAATTGAAGACAGGGAAATGGGTACAGTCCAAAAACAAAGACGACGAATGGAACGACTCCAAGTTCAAGATGCAGTCGATGAGGACAGAGATGGCCTACTACCAATACTTACTAGCCAAAGCAGAACACCAGTATCAGAATGTAACGCACTGGGGCTGGGTATATCCAGCAGGCTCAGGCGCTCAATTAGATACTTACAACAAGTACGGATATGAACAGAGAGCAGTTGACCGAATCGTATACGAAGCCCTGAATACTAGAACAGTCAATACTTACAGAAAAAAGATTGAGAAACTCAAGGCGGCCTTACTTACGGCTTACTTGACAGATGATTTTCCAGCAAAGCCTAGTACGGCTAAATGTGCATGGTGCTCTTTCAAGAGCATATGCCCAAGTTGGGATGGGAACGATAACCCACAAGAATATTTAGATGAATATGGAAGTGACAATGATGAATGAAGATATGATAGGAAGAACAATTGAGGTGCTTTTGTCACCTCTAGTCGACAGACCAGTAGATGCTACCTTTACTAAATTGGGTAAAGATAGAAAATACTCGGTGGCTATACAGACAAGTCTGTATGAGTTTGATGAAAGTGGTGGGCCGAAAGGCCCTATGTACTTGAATTTGAACAAAGACTTGCTAAGAGATGTAGAAGACCTTGTTCAGACTTTGAGAGAAATAACTGAGAAAGCAAAGGCGTGATTGAAATGAAGATAGTATTTGATTTTCCTAGGGAGGTGATGGAACTCAGCACTGAGAAGGGTAAAGGTTTCAGAAAACTCGTTAGGTCAAATCAAGACTTAGAAAAATACTGGGCTGGTAAGAACGGTGTGTCAAACGCCTTCATGACAGTGTATGGTTATCGAGGTCTACAGCAACCGCACAACAAGCGTGTTGATTTGATGACTCCGATTGTCAGACATTTTGTTATGGACTTTGACCCTAAGAATTTCAGAGAAAGGGATAGGCCAGAAGTTGAGATAGAGCAGGCTTTGGAACAGACGCTGAGATTGCATTACCACTTGTTAGACAAGGACATATCTCACGCTGTATGGTACAGTGGCGGCGGGTTCCATGTATGGGTCATGCTTGATAAAGAATACATGCCTAGTGGACCTAACAGCCTATCTGCTATCAAAGAAGCAGGTATGCAAACAGTTAACGACTGGGTGATTGAACTAGGCTTGTTTTGTTCTGACCCAGCAGTTCCGTTTGACACAAGTGGTATGATAAGGATACCCAATTCATACAATGCAAAGAGGGGACTATGGTCTATACCACTGTCAACTAATGATATGGAAAGAGGTATAGATTACATCATGGATAAAGCAGAAGGCGCTAAGGCCGGAATGATATCCTACGGTAGTCGAGGGTTAGAATTGACTGTTAGAAAGATAAAGGAAAGAAGTCAGATATTCAATCCTAACTCAACACCCATTGATTTACCGACAGCATCTATGGATGGGGTAATCATACTACCCTGTCTAAACTCAGCGGCCTGTAGGATAGGTAGTAACCCTAGTCACGATGCAAGAGTACAACTTGCCAAATTCCTATCAAAACGCCTGAGATATTTCATGCCTGCTTGGAAGTTGACCGAGGAAAACAGAGCCAAGCACACCGAAATCATTGTAGACTACATTCGCTCACTTCAATGGGCTGACTTCAATGAAAGCACTACCCGATACCAAGTAAGTACAATCATAGGTACAGATTACCCGCAGACTTGTTCCATGCTTTGGAAGAAAGGTATGTGCCTAGGTAAGTGCAGATACTGGGATGGAACAGGTGCAATAACGGAGGAAGAATGATGACGCTATACTACTGCGAAATTTGCGAGGAGCGTGTCAGAGCCACCAAGAGCATGAGAGATAGATATGAGGGTATTGATGACCCGGTGATTATTTGTCAAATCTGTAGATACAAGAAATTAGTCCCTAGAAAGTTATTATGCACACGCACTATCAAAAGTGGCCGTCTATGTAACGGTGTAAGATTTGATAGAAATATAGACAAGTGTGCACTATGCAGGAGGAAAGGATATGAGTAAAGCGCCTTTGATAATCGATAGTAATGAAAGAGGTCCATTGCATGATGCAGTCGTCAGGGCTGCTGAGAGGCAGGGCTTTCCTATCAAAAAAGAACACCTCCAAGGAATGGGTGACTACAAAGCAGGTAATGCTCACATAGAGTGCAAGAGCCTTTCTGACCTATTCCAATCTAGTCACAGCGGTCACTTGATGAGACAGATTGACAACCTAGATGCAAATTGCGAAAGAGTATTCCTTGTCGTACACGGTGACATAGCCAAGTATGTAGCGCTCTCAAAGAAACAAGGTAGAAATGTATCATATTCCAAGGTCATGAATGAACTACTAGGTACATTCGCACGAATAATGGCTGACTTCGATTGTCACATATATCGTGCTAAAGACCATTCAGAAGCGGCTATGTTCATAGCCAAACTTCACAGCAAGATGCACAAGCCTGCGAGTAGGCATGGTGCAAGAGCAGTAACAAGAGTGAGCACTAATGATGTAAGGGCTGACATGCTAATAACCATACCCGGTTTCGGCCCAGATTTAGTAGACAAGTTGCTCGCTAAGTGCGGTTCTATAGAAGAAATGCTCTTCCCAGAATCACTCAAACAAGTGAAGGGTATGGGAACAACTTTGAGGCAGAGGCTGCTTGAAGTCTTGACCTCGGAGGAACCAGTCAGAGTCCAAAAGACATACAACAAGAGAGGGAAATAGAAATGATGGAACACAGAGCAGAAAACTATGAATGCGTACACAAATATCCTATACTGAAAGGTTACCTAGACCATTTCAATCAGGTGAGTAAGAATAATGAGATACCGGGATTACTATCCTTTTTCTTTATTCTTGGACAAGCCTCAGTAGGGTATGTAAGGATACCAGTTGGAGGAAGTAATCTCGACCCCAGAGTCAGTGTATTCTGGATTCAAGACACTAGGACAGGTAAATCGGCATCTTATCAAATCATAGAAAAAGTATTGAAAGCCGCCGGTTTGAAATCAATGGACTACAACTCTGGTAACGATGCAGCATTAGTGGGTACACTAGTACCAGACCCCGACTCAGAAGACCCAAGAAATCCTAACATGGTGGTAAGAGAAGGTATACTCGGTGGTCGTAAGGGGCTTAACTTCGACGAAGGTTCTGTCTTACTAAAGGGTGGACAGCACAATGAGAACACTACTTTGTTCTTACAGTCTGCGTTAAACTCAGCAGGTACTGGTCGTAACATACTCACTAAGCACATGGCAAGAGACACATTCAGCGTCAAATCTGAGGTATCTCTGTGGATTACTACATACCCTCCAAAGGGTATCAAAGAGCATGTACTTGACAAAGGTATTTTCCAGCGTGTGCTGACATACTGGAGACACTGGACTCTTGATATGAAGAGAGATGTTAATCACGAACTAGCACAATCAGTTCACAACAAACCTGAATTTGAGGTATCGTTTGACCAAGTATCAGATTTCTTTTCTGAACTGAAAACTAAACTTAGAGACAGAGTGCTGAATCTCAGCGGGCTGTCTCATTTAGAATGGACAGATATGAGCGATGATGACAAAGAAACAACCGTCATGAGTGTAATGGATAGGATGTTCAAGATAGATGCATCTTATGTACCTGCTTTGATTTCGGCCATAGACGAATACTACACCCTAGTAGAACCAATGGGCCCTGAAAAGCAGGGCATCTGTGCATCTTTCATCATGGGTCTACAAAACTACACCAATGTACTAGCGCATCACATGGCTATGATAGAAGGTAGTTGGACAGTGACTGGAGACCATGTAGACATGGCTAAGGAAATATTGTTTGACTTATATCAGAATCTTATTCAATGGCTTGAGTCAGAAGTCAAAGTCGGCTCTGGCGGTAGTGAAAAGAAGAAGATGGAAGGTCACTGGAAAGACGCTTACAACCGTTGTGAAAGGTTTGACTTTGATGACCATCGAGGTGTCAACTGGGTTAAGAAAGCCGAGATGTACAAGGTGTTCGGTAACCTTGCTAATCTTAGCAGTAAGGGTTCTGTTAACGGTAAGTACAACGATTACGGAGCCAAGATGTTCAAAGAAACTAGAGAAGGTGTGTCCAAGTATGTCAAACTTAGAGATGACTACATAAGTAAATCTAAGCAAGACGGGGGCAAAAAGTGATGTCCTCGGTCTGGGATTTTGAATGTGTATTCTGTGAATCTAAGATAGGAAAAGACATAGGGGGGTACTACATAGGGATGCACTGGAAGAACCCTGTATTGGTGTGCGACTGGTGCAAAATGTGTATGGAGGATGTGGTATGTCAAACATGTTAGCCTTAGATATCGAAACAGCAAATTTCTCTCATGAGATAGGCGGCTGGGGTCACAGTCATCTGTTTGAACCAACAGTTGTTGCTACATGGGATGGAGAAAAAGGTACAGTCTATTCTAATGAATCAGTATCTAAATATTTACCTAAAGATACAGTTGTCAAGAAAATGCATCCTAAGATTATTGGTGATGATTTAGCAGAACATGTAGCCAAGGGCGGTATGGTACTAGGTCACAATCTGAAAGGCTTTGATTTACCAATTATCCGAGACGCTCTTGATTGCTGGACTGCCGGAGACATCATGGCTAAGTCCCAAGAGCAAGTCTTTGACACATCCGTTCTGCTGAAAAACATAGTGGGTCACGCAGTACCCCTATCAGATGCTTGCTATCACACTTTGAACAAAGGTAAACTTATGAACAGTCACGATGCCCCGATAGAGTGGCGCAAGGGTAATTACAGCAAGGTTGCTGAGTATTGCCTGAAAGACGCTGAACTTGTATACGAACTTTGGAAGCATGGAGTGGAAGAAGGTATTGTAAAAGCAAGGTGTAGAAAAACAGGGGATGTCAAAGAGTACGAGGTGGACTGGTAATGTCAATGATAGTCTGCGAAGTATGTGACAGAGACAACTGGGCAGGAGTTAGATGCGCTAAGTATAGAGTATGTAACTCCTGTATCGATTCCATATTGGATGAATATTTTGAGAGGGAAAACAATGAGCGAACAAGAACAGAACATTAGTGCAGTAGTGCACAATATAAGAGCAGCAAAGAGAACCGTCGGTACAGTAAAGACAACACTGGGTCCGATGGGGATGGACAAAATGATGGTAGATGCTGGTGGCAATGTGATAGTCACCAACGATGGTGCTACCATATTGCAGGAGTTAGATGCAAGTCACCCTGCCGCTAAGATGGTGGTCGAAGCCGCCAACACGCAAGAAAGTATGTGCTATGATGGCACTACGAGTACAGTAGTCTTAGCAGGCGAATTACTGGGTAACAGCGAACTCCTGTTCAACAAAGGCCTACACGCCAATGTAATCTGTAGAGGTTACAGACAGGCATCTAGGTGGACTACAGAACATCTTGAGACACTCAAGGTAGATGCTAAAGACCACCTACAGAATGTGGCTAAGACTTCAATCACAGGGAAAGCGCTTGAATCTAGCATCGAGCATGTAAGTGCTTTGTGCGTAGAAGCAGTTGAGAAGGCCGGGGGAGAGTTTGACCGAATCCGTGTCCTTTGTCAACCCGGTAGCAGCCTAGACGATTCATCATGCTTTAGCGGTGTAGTCCTCCATAAGGAGTTCATGCTACCCGCAATGCCTATGAAACCAAACGGCAAGGCTATACTCATCAACACTAGTCTGAGTGACAGTAAAAGCGATGACAATGTCCAACTGAGTTTAGGCTCGGCTGCTGAATATCAGCAATATAAACGACAAACTGGGCGTGACAACTGGGTTGAAAAAGCACAACAAATCATTAGTATGTTACCAGATGGCGGTATCGTATTCGTTAGAGATAGCGTGAACGAAGTAGTTGCAGCAACCCTAGCAAAACAAGGCATTTCTCTGGTTCATAGAGTTCCTGAGAGTGACATGACTGCTTTATCCAAACTACTCAATACTACAATCGCCCACACTACAGAAGACCTACAAGAGGCTGTAGAGTGCGATGCAGAGTGCAAGACTATCGGTGACATGAAGTATGTCGTAGTCAAGGGTGAAGGAGAAGTCACTACGCTAATTCTGAGAGGTGCTACTAAGCAAACCCTCGATGAAACTGAGCGTGGCTTTGAAGATGCACTGGGTGTAGTTTGCTTGGCTTACACCACTCTAGGCGTAGTGCCCGGTGGAGGCTCTGCCTATCTCAATGCAGCCCTCCATCTAAGGCAAAGGGCTGCGGAAGCAGGTGGTAGAGAGCAGATGGCTATCGATGCATTTGCTGAGGCTCTTGAGTCTATACCTGCCACTATTGCTGAGAACGCAGGCCATGACCCACTAGACACTGTATTGACTCTAAGAAATGAACATCAACAGGGTAACAGCGACGCTGGTCCAGACATAGAGAATGGTGGGGCTTGTTCTATGATAGAAGCGAATGTATGGGAGCCACTCAACTTAGTCAAGCAAGCAGTGCAATCTGCTAGCGAAGTCACCATTAGCATACTAAGGATAGATGACATAGTAGTAAAGCGTGGCGAGTAGAATGGGTAGAGTAAAGACACCAAACTGTTCCTCATGCGGAGAGGTTATGAAAAGGATGTATTTTAGAAACAAGAACTCCAATGGTGATTGGAGGTTTGTTCCGATAGGCTTTCTTTGTAAAACATGTAATGAATCAATCTTAGATGGTGAGTAGGATGGGAAGGCCTCCAGCGACTATATGCCGAGACTGCGGCGGTAAAATGAAAAGAATATATGAGAAAAACAATAAAGGGACTTACATAGGTATTGGTAATCGCTGTCCTAGATGTAATAGCGTGTTTATTGAAAAGAATATTTTTGAAAACTCATATGTGTTAAGAGGTCGGTAAAATGAGACTATGCTCAAAAAGAGGCTGTTTTAATCTAGCCCATAACGGATTTAGATACTGCTTAGCGTGTCTCCGTGGAAAAGACGAGGAAGAGTGACCACTCAAATGCGCTCGTTTTTGACCTTTTACTAACCAATGTAGTTAAGTATAGTATGGTATACCAAAGTCTATGGCCGACGAAAAGAGACCAGAAGAAAGCGAGGGAATACAGATTCCTGATATTGAACAAGCAGCAGTAGTAAAATTAGACGGTATGGATTGGCATATAATCGAACATATATTTGTTGACTATGTAGGGCAGAATTTCGGTGAATATGCAAAAACTGAAACTGATATAGAAGAACTGAGGAGTAACGCTATTGGACTCTACGATAGATTTGTTGCAGCCGAAAGTGTCTTTGAAGGATTAAGGGAAGCATTAGTAATAGTGAATACAGAGTATATAGACGATTAACTACCTTCCTAATTTCTCAGCCATTTGTCTGAGATAACGGGACAAGCGACCATTGGCCTTCTTGGACAAGGGTTCAGCCTTGCGCTTACGAACACCCTTGAACCCAAGTTGGCCGTGGAACCTTATGTATCCGCAGAAGGAACACTCGTGCAATACCGCAGGCTCACCTGACAGGTATTTCCCTGAGATTGTCAAAGGTAATGATTTCCTACCACAGTTCTCGCACTTATGCCTAAGCATCTCTACTAGTCTACCCACAACATCAACCCTTGAACAACAGGTGCCAGTCAGTGCCATCATAGACGAACCTCGCATATTGGCCGTTGGTTATATCAACGACGGCTGCCGCTGCGTTGTTGGTCTTAGCAGTGAATTTGGTGTTGAAAGAACCAGAAGTAGATATGTTCCTGACTTCTATGATATGCCCAGATGGGAAATCACCAGTAGGAGTAAGTGTAGCATGTGCACTGCCACCGTTTGGATTTACTAAGAAAACATTTTCTTGGTCAAAGGTAAACGATACATTGGCTGTCAGAATAGATATTCTGTTTGGACCAAGCACTACAGTTTCAGTGGAAGGAGTAGCGTGTACATTTCTAGGTATACCAGCGTAAATTACACCATGCTTTCCACTCGACCTATCTTCCCTATGACTATGCCAAATACCAGCAAAAGGACTGCCTCCAAAGTCTCCGTTTTCGGGTGACGCAAAGAAGCCGTCTAAGTCAGCAGCGGAGTTTACAGCGTTTGCTGTAGTCACATCTCCTATTGCTCCATCGGTCATAGGGGTCAGATACAGTGGACTGTTCCTCAAGAATGTCCTTCTGTCAAAGATGGTAGCAGTTGCGCTCAGCGAAGCGTTGATGTTAGCCGCACCACCTGTTACGGTGTATCTCAATACCGCTAGTACAGTTGAGTTGTGATTCAAATCAGTGTTCGCTGTGATACTTGGGTCTGACAAGAAGCGGTTAGGAATCAAAGGTGTACCCGCAGAAGCGGTGACTGGAGTTCCCATCTCATACATGAGGTGGGCTTCTGGTGAACTTCTACCAACCAAATAAATGACAACAAATACTTCACCGCTTGAACTAGGTACGCTAGGTAGGTCGCCAGAAAAGTTAGTACTGGTGCCTATGGTGAATGCCTCTGTGCTTGCTGGACCGTTAGCGAACTTGTACATGATTCCATCAAGTACACAATAACCACCGTTGATAGTAACTACGCCACCACTTGATACTGTAACGAAACCGGGTGTACCTGTTACGATACTGTTTCTCAAAGAGTCACCAGCAGCCCCGTCACCTAATCTGATGATACCGTTGCCATGCAGCCCTTCGTACATATTAGTAAGACTAGGGCTAGTAAGGCCATCTCCATCACGGAGTCCTTGTGAGTTAGCACCGTATCCAGTAGCACTTGTATGTCCTGCTTTTGGATTGGTCATTGTCCCACCTCGATTATTGCTGAGAATTTAATTTCATTGTTAGCAGTCTTTTCTATAGAATTGTAGGTGTATCTACAGAAGTCAGTTGTATCTGTAGAGTCAGTTGGATTCTTATATCTAATAACCACTTCTCTCAAAGGTAGCGTGAAACTCACATCTAATGACAGTTTTGCTTCAACCGACAGCGTGTTATCGTCTATGACCTTGACATCGGGTGTAACGACCACTGCTGGTCTACCTATACCCCCATCCTGCTGGGTGGCGACTGTTCCGTCGAACCCAAACACTACTTCGTTTATTCTCGCTCTCAATGTATCTATCAAAAATCTGGCTCCTTCATTTAGTACGGGCACTATCATCCTCTCCTTGTCTTAGAATATTTAGTCTGAACTACACCTATCTTGAGATAGTCGTTTCTGGATTCTGGTAAAGTGTCTGGTAGTAAGTACAGTTCTTCGTCATTATCGATTGAATGAACTATTCTTGAATTTAACGCTACTGTAGTAGCCCCCATACCAGATGATGCTCTATGACCTATCTTGTTACCAGACTTATCATAAATCGCTTGGTTAGATACACTGAAAGCAGTAAGAGCGCTTGTACCGCTTACTGTAAGAGAAGTAATAGAACCAGTAGCAGGGTTATAGCCTAAGTTGGTGATAACGACTTTACCACCAGTACCTCCACTTATCGTTAACTCTTCACCTACAACATACCCACTTCCGGCGGTATGTAAACTAGCATAGATGATATTACCAGAAGAATTCACTTCAATGTTTACCTTAGCACCCGTACCAGAACCACCTGTCGTTGTTACATTCGGAATTTTACCCGGAGTGTACCCTGTGCCAGCAGCAGATATTCTGAAAGCAGATACACCATCGAAGTCAATCAAAACACCTGTACTTTCTAACCTACGACCACCATGAATCGTATCTCTATTGGGCTGACCAAGATTAAATCCTACTCCTCTGTTAGAATCTACCCTTTCAGCAATTTGCCAACTGACCTTTATCTTCAAACCAAAAGATGTGCTGAATTCTTCGACGCTAAACTGTCTATTCCTGTCAAAGTTGTCATCTAGCGTACTACTGATGTCTACTTCTTGGAATTTCTGCAAAACATCCTCAAGTGTACCATCAACCGAGTTGACATGAAGGTCTGACTTGCGATTTATTAAATCATAAGTGCCGCTTAGCACTATTTTCTTGTCACTGTCGTGTCTAGCCTGATAACTTACCAAATCACCGGGCTGAACGGCAGTTCCTGCCAAAACATCACTATATTTCTTAGAACCAGTGGCCTTTTTAGCCATTCTCAACATATTCTGACCTATTTTTCTGGCACTAGCCTTAGTTAGGGCAGTCGGAGCCGATATTCCGCCCGGTACTTCGTTCACAGTGTCTACTTGAGTGCCAAAGTCATCTACTTGGACTACATTTTGGTCATTATTAGCCCTCGACTTGCCTCTAACTACTACTCTGTTAGGTACAGCGTCATTATTGTTCTCAGATGTACCTCCAGATACTCTATTTTCATTCAAAAAGTGCTCTCTTTCTACCTGAGTCTGAGGTACATAGAGCAAATTACCAAATCTGTCGCTTCTAGGCGAGTAATAATCGTGCTTAGACAGATATCTGAGAGCAGTAATAGAATCAACACCGTAAAAGTCCATAGCCAAGAAAGTTCCACTGGGTGTAGCGGCCTTTATTCCGTTGATTGAACTCTTAGAGGAGTTACCTACCTTGATTGCTAGGTCAGAAGTCCGTAGCCCTACTCCCACTTTCTGAGCAAAACGGATAGTTTTGTCAGTAAAGCCTAGGTCATGTAACTTTCTACCCTTCAAGTTCTCTATTCCGTACCTATTACCCTTGTTTGATGTCTTGATTTCGGACATGACTAATGCTTGAGCATGGTTTTCACTACCAACAGCCAGCGCAGGTAGCGTACTAGTAGTGTTCACTTTGTCACCATCATAAAACAAAGAGCCCTCATAGGTCATACTGTCTGTCGGATTGTGAAGCAAACGGATAGTATCTTCTTCCTCGATGAGTTTGTATCTACGCTCAGGTGTAGGTATGAAGTCCGTTTTGGTAGGTTTGTTAGCCGCAAAGCCAGCCTTTACTTTGGTGTATTGAGCGTGGCGTACAGCGTTATCAACAAAGCGTGGCTTACGAATCCTCTTCATCACAGTGTTCTGAACAGCGTCTGCTCGACCTGTTGCGAGATTCTTACCTAGAGCCATTTTAACTCACCCCCTGTTTTGTTTAAATTTTCCTAATGCTCTTTCAAAATCTTTTAATTGACTTTGATAATAAGTATTAAATCCGGCCATTTCACCCAATCGTTGTAACAAATTACTATTTTTCTTCCAATCGTTATATGATTGGCCTCGCCATATTTCCTGTGTATCTTCGGCTTTGACTCCTTCGGGGTAGCGAACAGCATAGTTCGCACCTTGTTTTACAGAATCAACTGTATCGGGTATGTAATGGACTAAAGGTGTGCGGTCATATTTCCCTCTTCCATACCCACTCATGGCAAAATCCATCACAGTATCTTGCGAAAGTTGACTTTCATCGGGCGTAGCCCATACTGCTGTTTGACCTGCCATACCGCCTGTTCCTTGTCTTGGCTCAATCATACCTTGTTGCATTGATTGGTCAAAATACTCAGCACTTGTGCCACGCATAGGCATTTTCAAAACCGCCCAAGCCTTCTCCATCGGTGTCATGCGGTTTGCTCACCTCCGAAATTTAACTGCGTTTGGAAAGGGTCTTGCGGTTGCTGAAAAGGAGTAGGTTGCATGTATTGAGTCATCTGTTGATTATAGTTATCCATCGCTTGTTGATACGCTTCTTTTCCTCCACTAAGAAATTGCCTTACCCTAGAAGGGGGTTGAGGCATAACTTCGCCTCTTTGATTTACAATTGGGAATTGAGTAGGGGAAGCATCTTCTCTTTCTTCTACTCTAATACTCGCATGCCTTTGACTTTCAGCAGGGAAAGACATATTTCTGTCTATAATATCTTGCCGACCTTCTCTTGCTTGCATTGTATCTCCTAATACTTCATTTGACATTGGAACATTTGTTAAAAATTGCCTTGGTATATTACCACCAAAATGTTCCGCCCCCGCATAATCATCCGGGTTCTTCAAACCATGACTTAAACCAATGTAGTTAGGGTGATTTTGGTCAAACGCCGCCTGTCTAATTCCTATCAACTTAGGTTGAGATACATTACTTGGCGTATTTCTTGCTTTACCGCTTCTTTGCACTGCATAAGTAGCCGATTCTGAAGGGTTAGTGCTTATAGTTGCATAATTAGGGTCAGGATTTTGCATACCTGCTCCGCCCATTATATCCATGAAGTTATCACCTGTGGTGCCATGATAAGCAACTACAGGGCCGTAAGGTGAAGGAAAAAAATCTTCATGCTCACCAAGCGTAGTCTGACGCTTTAGTATCATCCAAGCCTCATCCATCGGTGTCATGCGCTTCACTCCCCGCTATGGTCTCCGGTATTATAAGATGCATCCTCTTTGCTACCCTTTGGATGTAGCGTCTGGCTGTGCCTCGGTTGAACACTGTAATCACCCTCGTCATCATCTATAGAACGACGGCTTGCGTCGGCTCGGAAGTGCTCAAGAGTATTTTCTGACATGACCATTCTGGCGACTGGGCTGGTAATATCTGACTTATCATAACCTGTGACATCGACACCGGGTATATTCGGCCCTTGACTAACAGGTACAGTTGTACTGGTCGCTGGGTCTACTGTATAGACAGGTGCGTAAGGCGGATTACTCGGAGTGCCTGTACGAGCGCCCGGTGCGTCACTAGTGAACATACCATACTTTCCACCAGCAGTAGCCCTGTAAAAGTTCGAGTTTTCTTGAGGACTACTACCTTTCAGTGCTACATAAGACCTGAACATTTGACTGTGCTTGAAGTCTAACCCAAACGCTGGTCTATACAAGAATTGTATGTTGCTGTCGGAGTGGTTTAGGTTTTCTTTTAGAGGGTGTTGATGATTGCTGTCTTGATACGGGTTAGATGAGGTAGTAACTCCATCTTTGCCCCAACCTGTAACATCCAAATTACCAGCGTGTTTATTCCAATCTATTACATAAGTACCACCAAGTGGCCACATGGCGTGTGCGTCAGAGTGCTTAACTACACCAGTGACAGGAGCAGCACTCCAATTAAGAGCAGTCATATCTAAATCTTTGAGAGTTCTACTTCCGAAGTTATATGCTCCTCTAATGTTAGTCCTTTGTCCGACTTCTCTGTCTGTATGTAGACTGTGGGCTTCTGTTGACATGACAATGTATTCTCTGCTTACACCGTCGTTTAGTTCTGCGATAGTGTCTACATCCAGCCCCAATCTGACATCATCTCTTGATACAGGCTCAGCACCTCTAGTATCTGCGTTGACAGTTTCGATAGCCTCACCAACATGTGCGCTAGGCTTGAGCAGTCCGTCATCGGAATCTAAGTCTACTCTATCACTGATACCTCTTTCGATTTCGCCAGCCTGCAATATCTCGTTGCTTGGTCTAACCAAGCCTTGTCCGTAAACAGGTTCGGCTGTGTTACTTGATAGTACAAGTCCCGTAGCGTCATGGTTTTCGCTGACAGCCATAAGTAGACTTTCGTTGAAAACTGTAGGCCATCTACAGCCTCTACCGTCTCCTCGGTCACCGACTCTCAGCATACTTGCTGGGTTGAACCAGTCAACGGTTCCCATGTTGGTGCCGTCGTTATTGACTGTGTTCGCATTACCGCTTTGTCTGTCATTACCGTCTCCACCAAACAAACCGCTTGCAGCAGGTCTATGACCGACATTCGTATCTTTGTAAGCGTCTTCTGGGTCCCAAGAAGGTCGTAGCCCGAATCCTCTTACAGGGAAACGCCTGACATCTTCACCACGAGTGTTGCCCCACCAGTCGACCATGTAATGTCTGTGAGCCTGTGACAACTCTTCGATACCTTGTCCTTCTTCATCATTAGGGAAGAAACGAGTTACAGTAGATGCATTTCTTGCAGTTCTAACCGGGCAACCAAACGGCCCTGTCATTCTTCTACCGTCACTGTATCTGACCTGACGACCAAGTTGGTCTTGTCCGAGCAAACTAGAAACTTGTGTTATTCTCTCAAGTATACCTACATACAGCGCATCGAAATCGACATCTACTTGACCGCTGACACTACCTACATAATCCCAACCATTTGTCTTAGAATCTTGTTGGATTAGTGGCCCGTTGTAGTATCCAAGCATAGCGTTTGAATCGGCTACTTCTAACCAACCACGAATGTAAGGAGACCACCTTGGTCTGTTATATAGTTGCCTAACCGCCATTCTATAACCAAAGCATCTGTTTCTATCGTTGGGCAAAGATAGCGTAGCAACTCCAGTTGAGTCTTGATATGTTTCACAGTCCATGCCAAAGGTATCGCTACCCCAACCCATCAGTGAATGCCCATATGATTCGAGCCTACTAACAGCACCCCCACCGTGGCTTCCACCCGGCCAAAATCCAAAGAAGTTGTATTTGTTTGAACCTACCGTTCCTCCTTGGTGGTTCAGTGTACCAGAACCGTCAGTGAGTGCATCTATCTCAGAAGCAGTGTAAACTGTACCGTCATGACTTAGAGCAGTACCGCTGTCATTATCGTGGTCACGAGGTGGCGCTGGCCACTTCATACCAAGTGCAAACGGACCCTTGCTGGCAACATAATTGAAATCGTGATAATGTATAGTCTCAAAATGCTCCGGCACATGGTTGTACGGTTTTTGGTCTACAGGTGTATCAGCCGCACCTGCTTTGGTATAGATAGCCCTAGAAGAGTCATCGCTATACCAAGTAAATGGTCTACCCAAATTAGGGTGCCACATACAAAGGAAAGCGTCAGCAGGATGTAAGGAATTTGTATCTCTACTACCGTTAGCCAATTGAGGTAAGTTTCTAGTCAGTAGGCTTGTTTCCGAATCTAAATAAAGTGCATCAGAAGTATCATTATCGTAAGGTCTACTTAATTTTAATATAATTGCTTCATTGGTGTTTATGTTTGCCCAAAAACCAGCAGTTATTTCTGTAACTCCATCGAATGCTACTGGTTGACCTAGACTCCCTGTAGCAAGTGTACCCCTAACATCTGTGTAAGAAGCAGTATATCTTTTACCGTCTCTCGTATATTCTAATACTTCTCCGAAATAAGGATAAACCGGGAACAAGTCAGCGTTGTCGACTAAGATTTCACCGGAGCGAACTTCTCCATACATCACTACGCAGTGAGGATTTAAACTTCTGACTCTCTTGTGCGGCTCGTATATGTCAAGGAAAGATGTAGGGTATCCGGCCAAAGTGATTTGAGCGCCGACTGCACCGTAACCTGCTCTACACAACTCGTAGTAATTATCAGGTTTGTACCACTCAAGGTGTTTGAATTTATTTGCACCACTAGCAGTTGCACCGTCTTTGTGCAGTATACTCCACCAAGGTATGGTCAAGGTTCTGCCCGGAGTAGAACTTACAAACATACCCGGTCTGTAAGGTAGGCTTCTTCTAGTAAAGGAAGGGCTAGTAGATTCTTGTACACCGAGTGGATTGTAAAGTGCCAAAGGTGGAAGAGAAGCAAACTGGCTACCGGGGTCAGGGTCGATATCCAATATGACTTCATTGAGTATTACTTCACATCCTCTTACATCAGCCATCATAGCCTCGGCTAAGATAAGAGCATAAGCACCTCTAGTGTTGACATTCTTTTCTATGGCAATTACTGTGTTAACCTGTTGACCTGTCAGTTCAGTTACTTTTGCACCAGCCTCACTAGGTGCCTTTACAGCGTTACTATGATTCTGATGGAAACCTTGTAACTGTTGTTTAAACACATTCGGCTGAATGATAATCTGATAAGCACCTACTTCCAGTGGGTCTGGGAAGTGGTTGTTCATAGTGTATGTAGCCGCTGCTTCGAGAACAAGTGTATGTCCTCCTGCTGCGTTTATGTCACCTGCGTTAGTACCTACGCTGGCCGCTATACCGTATCCTTCATACTTTAGTTTGGTTTCAGTAAGTAGCGTAAATGCACCACCGTGTATATCGCTTGGGCCGTATGCCGCACTCGCTGCTGAGAACCACAGCAGTGGGTCTCTAGTAAAGCCTTTAGCGGTTACATCTTCCGAATCTAACCCTAGTCTACTTGCTTCTATCGTACCAATCAAGTCACTGTCAAAAGGAGAATAACTAGAACTTTTACAAGCAGTATGTAAGTCGTATATTCTTTGATAGGCAGGGTGAGCATAATGTCCGGGCATCAATGCCATGCTCGGAGTGACATAGTGGTGACCCATTCTTGGGATAGGCATAGGTGTCATCCTTGGAGAACTTATGTAATTATGGGGAGTGGATGGTATTCGGAAATCATCAGCACTAGTCTGCATATTAGTATACATATCATGCCAATCTATCTTTTTCATATCTGGACTTGCACCACTGTACTCGCTGTGGTCTCTTAGTCTACGAGCAGCAAACATTCTTGTTGTTCCAGCAGGGACATAATAAGAAGGTACCACTCTTAGATTATTAGTACCGTCGTCATTATCAGTAATGAATTGTTCAAATTCTGGACTATACACCACTCCGGTAAACTTCTTACTACCTGTACCTGTGTAAGATGCTATTACACCTTTGTCTGTAGCAGGGTTATAGACTCTTAAGAAATATCTACCACCGCTTAATTGACTGGTATCTAACCAAACTGATGCTTCGGGGGTTAAATTAACTTGTAAGTCAGTACCACTAATTCCTCTATACTCCTTTTCGTCTAAGTCATAACGATGAGTCATTGTTGTTCCCATTCTTGTCACATGGAAATATAACGACCTGTCGTGAGGCTCAAATGAAGACTTGAGAGGGTTATTATCAGTATGGTCGTGCCAACCTTCTTTGTTAGATGCAGGGAACTTTAATCTACTATTGGCTTGAGCCAAAGAAATATCATCACTGTCCTGACTGAGATGTTCCCAGCCATTGTTTTCCCATGTTGGCCAAAGTCTCGGTCCAGCATATTCATGGTCGAACATTTGTCTTATCTGAGTTATATTTTGAGCAGGATGTTGTAGACCACCAGAACCAATCGTTTCGTTTTGATAGCCCTGTATTCTGTCAAATCCTGACCTAATTACAATGTTACCCGGTACTTCATCTGGGTTCGGCAGTCTGATTTTGAGATTTGGATTTACACCGGCACCGGCTAGAGCAGGCGCAAGTCCTTCTATTTCTCTGTCACTGATGTGCCTAAAGTCCATAATCACGGTACCGAAAGGAGAGCCACCCTCTATCCTGTGCTCTTGACCTGTGTCATCAACTACCTGTAAACTGTCGAACTGTAGGTGTTCGTTTGGTATAAGTAAGGCATTCCTTACTTCAAGAGGATGTTGCTCTGCCAACTGAGGGTGTCCTAATTCCTGTGCTTGGATGATTGGGAACATAGCGGCATTTGTAGTCTCGAAACTAAATCTTACATTACCAAGTATCTTTTCTCCTACTAGTTTGTAATCAGTAACGCCGCTATCTTTCCTCTTAACCCAAGGAATCATACCGAGACCTCTAGCGTTAACAGCAGGCATGGTTAGACTGCCGCCATCCATACGCTTCCAAACGACATGTTCAGGTAGGAAATTTCTTGCTGCACTTCTCTTGTTGTAATAACCAAACAAACCAGTATGACCTTGGTTAGCGGCTGAATCTAAGTAATGGTCTTGTCCAGTTATACCTACGCACTCAGTAGCATAAGTACCTTGACTTTCGTGTAATGTATTGCTCGGTAACAGACTTTCATCCCAGAACAAATCACCAGTAGGATATCTACAAGCGTTGGCTCTTACCATGTCACCACTTTGGAAAGCCCTATGCCACTTATTATCAGCGGGCAAAGCGTTTCCGGCAGGATAATCTTCAGCAACCACTGGGACAAACTGACTGCTGTGTATCTGTACTTCTACATGAGGGCCAGCAGTGGCGGGTCCAACATATCGGTCTTTATTGTGAATCTTCGTAGTATCCCAAGCAATGGTTCCAACACCGTCATGTCTGTCTGTCTGGTTAGCAATTAGTAAATCACCCGTACAGTTTGTTCCGTTACGGTCAGCCTTAGCAATCAAAGGTAATTCACTTTCGTGACTAATCACAATCAAGTGCCTGCTGGCTAAACCAGTAACGCAATAGTCAGATGTAAATGTATTAGCGGCAGTTTCTCCAGTAACAGTTACAGGTGCAGAGCCAGTCAAACAAGTCTCCGCTGCACCATATGGATTAAAGCCCAAGAAAGGATGCCAAGCGCCCAATCCGGCAGCGTAAGTATTACTACCCAAATCTAATGAGTTAAAGTAAGAATATCTCTCTCCATGCCATCCTACTGCACCTACTGGTCTAGTTCGGTCTACAGCGTCAACAAATCCACTAAAGTGAACCTGACACATGTGGTCTCTTGAAGTGTTAGCCGAATCGTTATTGTGCCTATGAGTACCTGCCTTTGTCCACACATAAACCTCGTAAGTCCCTTCGGTGTCATAAGTAAATGCGCTACTGTCATCAGGGTTAATTAAATTAGTAGAGCCTCCATCAGGACTCTTTGCTAATCTCAAAGTCAAGTTAGGTGAAGAATATGATGTACTTATGTAAGGAGCATAATGGGCATCAGTGCCGTCGCTAACCCTCACCCACCCGTAATTTGGTAACTTGTCATAACTACCGTCTATAACTAAAGTAGCAGGAGTGCCTCCGCTTTCAGTAGTGTAAGAAACAATATCAGCCTTAACCCAACCATATCTATCTTGCTTGTGGGCATTTTGCATAGAAGGCATGAATGTACCACCCATGGCCTTGAGTGGGTCTTTGCCGGGGAATGTGTTGATTGACGCACTAATAATTGTAGCCAACTCTTCTGCGTTTTGAACACGAGTTGCATCAACAATCACTATGTTTTCATTGACTACCTGATTAGTAGGACTACCGCCATAAACTGCTAAGTAAGCCTGTGCTAACAAACCACAAGGTCTGAATGCAGATACATTGTGAGCCGCACCGCTACCAGTATCTAGTCTTACCCCTAGAGGGTGAGCAGGGTTTTTACTTACATGGTTGTCTAAGAAATGACCGCCCGGATGATATCCGCCATCCATGTGCCACACGACAGCAGATTTCCTTGTGCTCAAATGACTAGAACTACCTACTGCATTACTACTTATGTCACTAAATACATGGTTAAATGGATGATAATGCTTAGGTAAGTTAGCAGTGGTGGCTACACTACCGTCGTAATAGAAAGCCTTAGTGTTAACTTGATTGTAGTTTTTAGTGGCACTTGCATCTTCTGATGGAAAACCTTTGGTAGGTTGCCAGTTCATGACATAATTAAACCCAGTCTCATTGTTTTTCTGGAAGAAAGTAGTCATAGGTAAGTGAGCCTCAGCGCTACCTCTGTTGAAACCGCTGTGTTCAGTTAAGTCACCATTAGCCAATTGGTTAGGTAGGAATGTATCTTTAGTAGCATCGCTGTTGAAGTGAATAGGAACTGCGCTGTAACCGTTACCCAGTGTGACTATACGAGAGCCCTGTGGTTCATGCGCCGCTGTATTGTGCGGGAAAGCCTGACCGGGTCCAAATATCATGTAGGTGGTATGGTCTGTAGTATCTCCTGTTGAACTATATCTGGCGTGAGGATGAGCAAACCTCAAAACAATAGGGCTAGGAATGTTTGCGTTGACGGTATTCGTTCCGTCGGTGTAATCTATTCCTGTGGCTTTATTATTAGCAGTCTTTGTCATATCGAATGTCAACAGAGCATCTTGATTGAAGAAAGGTGGATTATTCTGCCCTCGATGTTGGTCAAGGTAAGGTGTACCGGGGAACATTGCCAACATAGCATTAGTGTCTAACAATGCGTAAGAGCCAGCCACTTCTCCTATATTCTGCATACCTGCGCTACCTGTCGGTCCAGAAGAATACGGATGCGTGTAGAACTCACTGTAATCGTTTTGAGTTCCATCGTTGATATCTACAACAGCACCACTAAATCCACCACCGAAGTACAACGGCACCCAGTGGTCAGGGCTGTCTCTACCGCCACGGAAATAAAGGAAAGGGCTGGCTTTCTTACTACCTGCTCTTCTAACGCCATCTATTTCTTTACCATATCCGTTGCTACTGTAAGACTTGAATATGACATCATGATTTGTAGGAGAAAAGTCTGCCGACTTAGCAATTAGGTTTACATGAGTAACGCTATCTGAACCCGGTTTACTTCTAACCTCCGCCCAATCAGTCGTACTATACCAAATCAAAAACGGTTGGCCCCAACTGTTCGCATCGTTACTTGCTAATTTACCAAACAAAGCCCAAGACTCATTACTAGCAGCATGAATCTCATTAGCAGTGATATTGTGTATTTCGAGACAAGGAGAATCTACTCTTGGAATAATATGGTCACCTGCTACATCAGTGAAGTTTTCCCCTCTGAGATTTCTTTGCCAAGTAGTAATATCGACCATGTTGTTTTGACTGTCAACTAATATAGGAGTAGCGGTGTTAGCATTAGAGCCTCGGTATTTAGTAGTGATATGTAGCACAGTGCTAGGGATGTAGCCGATGTCTAATCTTGTACCTGCATCTATTTCACCTGTGCTCAGACCGCCAGTATGTTTACTGGATACAACTGCATCGGTAGAAGCACCTTCCAACAACCCCCAGTCTTTGCTTCTTGTCGCCTCGAATAATTTACTCAAAGCCACCTTCCTGTCTGCTCTTGTATGAATTCTAATAGCGGTAGGACTTACTCCCCATTCACCGAAAGTATGCCCGTCTGGTGCGAACATGTCCGTACAATCAAAACTCGTAACATCCAACCCTTCTAATCCTGAATCAGGCATATTGATGGCGTATTCGACTGCTGCGGCAATCACTTCGTCAGTCAGTAAAGAAGTAAAATTGAGTCTAGGGCTCATGAACCAATCACCGTTGGTATGGCTACTAGAGCCACCAATAACTCCAAAGAACTTGTGAGTACCACTGTAATCGTTATGTGTTCTACTAGTATAGTAGAAGTTTAGGCCTTGAACGCCACTTTGTGTAGAAAGTTGGAACATACCGCTTTCTGGGAAGCCAAGATAACCTAGTAAGTCTGGATGAGTTTGCATTACCGCTGGTGCACTTGTGTCGTAAGGGGCATCGAGCACTACAGTCATCGTGCCACTTGAGTAAGTTGTAGCAACTTTCACTCCGACGATTGGAGCAGGGTAATTGTTCCAAAGATTACCTTTTAATTTCTTAACAGTTCCACCAGTTTTTTCTCCGCATACTTCACCAGTACCCACCATGTGCCTACCGATAGTAAATCCACCCTGACCTACATCTCTGTCATCAAAATGTATGATAACTTCTTCATCAAGTGTAGGAGGTAAGTATGTATTATCATTGGCAAAACTTTGGCCAAACTGTCTGTAAACCATTCTGATTGTGTGGTTGTCTCCTCGGTGGTCGACAAACCTAAAGCCGTAAAGTGGATTGTTACCTATGTTTTCTTTCTTCATATCTGCTTTTGGAATATAGCCGTCGTTACTACCATCAGTAGTGACTGTCATTGCATCTGATACATTTGACGGATTACCGTATTTAGATAGGAAATGATTTTGGGTACCGTCGTTATCAAAGCCCCACTTACTTACATCAGGTGCCCAACCGGGTACACCTGCTTGAGTCAAACCACCAAAGTTAATTCTAGCCTTGGCTCTTGTACCTATCCTGAGTCCGTCTACTAAAGTAGAAGCAGGGCTCTTGGTTTCAAAAGACTCGTTGAGTACCGTATTACTATTCCTTCCGCTGACAACTTCTACATTTGCAGATACTAATGCACCTGCGCTATCGGTTCTATCCGGTCCAAAATTCAAGTTGTTCAAGAATGGGTCACTAGGATTCTCTGGAGGTAAGTGCTCTTTCAGTGTCGTTATAGGCGCAAACGGTCTACCAAATCTGTTGATAGGCATAGGCGCAGGGTGCATATTTTCTCCGGTCATCTCGTCAGGCTGGCACCAATAGTTTCTAAAACGCCCACCGTGACCTATCAAGAACTGCGGTCTGTAAGGACTCTGTGCCTTACTGCTATCTAGCCAAGTACAGAAATTGCGACCAGCAGCACCCGGAATAGTAGAGTGTATTACTATAGAAAAGCCCGGATTATCTTCTGAGTCAAGAACAACTCTTCCAAGATGGGCACGAACATATCCCATGTGAGTACCACGGTCATGGCTTGAAAACGCCTTACTTGGGTCCCAGAAAGGTGCAGGGTCGTGTGTTGAAGCAGTAGCAGCAAAGTCAGCATGAAGATGTGTGGCTGCTGGGTCAATGTTAGTGCTGTAAGCGTTTGATTTAGGTCCGGGGCTAGACAAGTCAAACTTAGAACTGTCACCTAAGAACTGGTCGTTTGGCCTACGAGAATGTGTTTTACCATTCCTTGCACCTGCTTGATTGATTAGTCTGACTACTTCTCTAGCAGCCGATTCTATATTGGTCACACCATCTTTGAGTGCAACTTCTCCTAAATCTACACTAAGTCTTCTGACGAAATCCATATCAGTCCATTGGTCAAGATACTGCAATCTTGCTTCGGTGTGTGAAGTTAAGTCTAATACCGAGTTCCTAATACCTTTCATGGCTAAGAAAGCAGGTATGACTCTAGTACCGTCTGGAGTATCAAAGAAAGTAGAGGATTCTCTACTAGTATCGTCAATTACTTGATGCTGGACCAGTGCTTCATTTGCTGACGCTACTGCTGGATTTGTTCTACTGCTGTAACTGTCTTTGTCTATATCTGCTAACCCACCGACATTATGTTCCGATATTGCACCAGAGTAACTTTCATTCCAATCAGATGCGTGGGCGTAACTTGACTCAATAAAATCAGATTTTGTAGTAGTATTCATTCTCTTGTTTTGACTAGGGAAACCAGCCGCAACATCTAATTGAGTACCGGAATATTCCGATGTATTCTTAACTACACCTCCCTTAAAACTGTCTTCTTCGCTAATTCTGGCAGCGGCGGGACTTGACTGAACCTGCATATGTAAATCTTGGAATGCAATAAATTCACGGTCATGTCCTACATCATAAAGTAATATTCTAACAAAACTATCTGTACACTGGTAAGGGTCTAGGTAAGCAACAACTGGTGCAGTTATCGAAGACCCTACAACTTCAAGGTAGTTTAGTTCAATGGTTTTGTTGATATGCTGTACTAAATTCTGAGCCGTTTCTATACAACTATTTCCGATGAGGAAGTTTTCCAATGGAATACTATCTCTTGGATTAGCATCTACTTCTCCTACTCCGCCGTTAAAGCCTTTCCAAACCTCTGCTTCATTGAGCGTTCCTCTACTCTTACAGAACAAACCTTCAACTGCGTGAGGATTGGTATAGTGCATATTCATCCATATTGTATCGCCCTGCCTAAGTCCACCCGGACAGTAAGGATGTGCCCAAGCCCTGTTTAGGAATGTCTCCTTTACCTTTGGCCAAGTGCTTGCAGAAGTGGCGTACAAGTCCTCAACATATATTTCGTCACCTGCCGAAGGAGTAAAGCCAGTGTCAGGACTGGTAATAGTCAGTGTGTTTCCTGACCTATTATTGTAAAATCCTCTCTTTACATTCCCACTAGAGTCTACCCAAGCAACTCTAAAATTGTAATCGCTGTCAGGACTCTTGATAGGGAAAAGACTAGCATCGTCTAGTTTTATAGAAGTAGCAGGACTTCCGACAACCAAAACCGCTTTCGCTCTAGGTCGCTTGCTGATAATCTTTGGTAAATGGGGGTTGGTCGAAGGACCAGCCCTTAACTCGATAGCACTGACATACTGCTTCATTCCGTAGTCAGCGTTGCCACCTTGTGTTGTAACATTGGAACGGTCATAGTAAAACGACCTTCTTCTTTCGTAACCGGCACTAATCAAACTTGGATTGTCAGCAATACTGTTGTAATTCATATCCTGATAACCCGGAGCAGGAGTAATGTGCGCCCCAACTCTGATGTCTCGCAGGAAGTTTTTACTGAATGCGTGGTCGTCACCCGAATCGACTACGGTAAGATAATGGTTAGAGGTGTCTCTAGCGCTGTAAGTAAACCATTCTCCGTTAGCCAAAAATGCTCTTCGGTATCTAGCCTGACCACCTAAATTAGCAACTTCTGTAGGAGGCGCTGTTGGTATAGGGAAAATATTAGCATCTTCGACATATACTCGATAGTTAGCCGAATCGTAAGGTCTGGTTACCTTGGTACCACTACGGTGCGTACCTCTTTGGATAGTGTAAGAAAACGGACCAAAAATCTCAGGGTCTTGAGGAGAGATAGCATCTGCTCTTCTACCGACTGGATTAGGGTTCCAAGAATGCGCTGTATGAGTAGCGTCTATGTGCAACTTCATACTGTTATCAGGACCGGGGAAAATACCCTTGTCTGGGTTGTCGAAGAAGAACTCCTCGAATAGAGGAATCTCGACAAGCGCACGAGTGCTTGCGTACTGACTACCTAATTGATAGTCGTGCTGGACTGTGTCTAGGCTCTGGAACAATCTGTCGTTGATTGTTGTCCCATCATTACACATTGACTCTTCACTAAACTTGTCGTCGACATGTAATACACTAGTCTCATCTATTCCAGTAGCAGTGACCCAAGCGTTGAATGAATCTGCTTCTGAGCCATCTGCTAGTACAAATGTACCTGAACCTACGAGCCCAGTGCTGTTAGTAAATGTAAAAAGACTGCCTGTTTTACTGGTGTACGCTGCACTAGCAAACTGCTTTTGTTCTCCTTGGTTACCTGATAATTCAAGGTAAACTCTTCCTGTAGCAGGGAAACAATAAGTTCCCCAAGATTGTAAATCGTCAGCATTGTTGTTCAAAGGTAACACTGATATCTGCCTCTTTGTACCTATGCTGATGGTAGCGTTGACTTTGGCTTGACAATCTCTACGAGTGTTCCAAGCCAATCTGCTGAGTGGGGCTGGGTCCCAAGTCTCTTTGGTGTTTATAGCACCTTGACCGCCACCGCCAAGAGTCATTGTCACTACTGGAGCGCCCGGCATAATTTCTTTGACAATGTGGGAATCTGGGCTGGCCGAACCTTTTACACTAACAGTCGAGGATGCTATATCGCTTATCAGGCCATGCGCTCTGAGTATGGTGTTGCCATCAGTGTCGTCTCCAAAAGAAAGCACCCTTGCTCTCGACATAAGGTGTTCAATACTAATGACATTACCCGAACCTGCATCAGTCACTACTTTTGATAATTGAGCAAAACGGTTCCTATCACAAGGCTGTATGACTAAACTGGTAACATTATTTCTTGACTTATGTTCTATGATATCAAAATACTCATGTACGATTGTACTTTGATTAGTACTACCTCTACCTGCTGATTGAGGCTCTATGAACAACTCATCATCATCGACAACCGCAGCGCTAGTTCCTGCACCTATAGTAATACTATTGGTAGTGACGGCTGTAACTGTACCTAGATTTGTTCCGTCTGCTTTGTAAATGATGTCGTCTACTGCAACTAATTGATTAGCAGTTCCTCCATCAACTGACATAGCACCGCTAGTAGAACTAGCATAACCGCCTGAGTTATTTATTTTCAAACCTATACGGTTTCTTCTACCATTAGAAGGGTCTCTGAACTTAACGCCAGCGACTTCTGAAAAATCATTTGAGCCGACCAAATTAGCCTTCACAAGTACTTTGTGGAAAGTAGAAGAGCGAGATGCTAGTTCAGACCTAGCCACTCTTATTGCTTGAGGAGTAGTTTGAGGGCTGTCAGTGCTGGTGTTAGGTAAATAATTAGTCGGACAAAGGCTGAGGTCTAGTTGGTCTTCACCTACATTACCTTCTGAGTCTTCACCCTCTAAGTCACCGTCATTGAAACCAAACATGTCAGGAGTATCGAAAGTAACCAATCCTCCCGGCGCAACTATACCTAATGGCCTGACTGCAATTGAATCTCTTATCAAATCTATAATACGAGTAGAGCCAGTAACAACCGTACTTACATCAGGTAAGGTTTTACTTACTAACAACTTAGGAGAGTTATCTGCCATTTTGACTATAGCATTAGTGACAGCAGCGGCGTTGAAACTACTATTGTTAGGAGTTGCTGAAAATACAATTGTCTTTGCAGTGTGATTTATTTTAGCAGTTTGGTTAGTAACCGAGGAGAAAGGGCTGTGGCCGCCAATAGATATCTTATGAGCAGATATAACAGCACCGTCTATTCCGAAAGATTTGACACTCTGCAAAGTAAGGGTAGCAGTAGAAATATTGGCAGTCAGCCTAGATGTAGCGCCGACATTGAAATGCTCACCTGTTCTATCAATGGCGTTGTAATGAATCTGTACAAACGGCGCATAGTCATAATCTTCTAACTCAGGTAAGATTAGTGTCGCTATCCTACTTTCTATAGAAGGAATGACTGACTTGATGTTCGTACTAGAATCTGTAGAAGATATCGATTTAAGTAAGAAAGGCTCTGTATCAAATTCAGGCCCTCCAAGCGCTAGTAAACCTCTCTTAGAATCATCTATATCTGCCATGCCATTTTCTACAAATGTAGATATTCTTGAAGAAGATACTACATCTTTCAAAGCCATTGGTCCATGTTCGTCGAAACTGGACACGATTGAATTTACAGGAATAATATCTTTGATATTCCCAAACTGGGGGATGAATGTAGCACTTACAACATCACTACCAGCATCCAACTTCTTTTCCACTAAATGTGATTCAGTAGGCGGCAATGCTCCCATAAACGGATGACTGCTAACATGATTGAGAATATGTCTACCTGTATGACCTATCAAGAAGTCTTGGCCCATGTTTGTAGTACTGGCAGAGAACTGATTGTACTCATGAGAGTCTATGGCCATGCTCATAGAGAAAACAATACCATGATTTTCAAAGTCACTTTCATCAATTATAACTTGCCCTTGCCTTTGTGAAAACTGGGTACCGCTACCTTGCGGTTGGAATACATTACCATTTCCGCCATCTACTATACAGTCGCCTGTAATTACTACGAACTCACCTGCATCGTGAGCCATCAGTAGCCCTCTTCGACCATTACTAGAAGCAGCGAAATCAAGATGGATAGATTCGACTACTATGTTACCAGTACTAGTTTCTATAGAAATTAATCTAACTCTTTCAGGGGCTTTATTGGTAGGCTTACCCGTCTTTATATCATAGCCTAAAGGATTTATCAATAGGTTGTAAGGCACCTTTGGAATGGATATGTCACTAGTAGAAGTCGCTGCATATTTTTTAATGGAGTAATTACCTTGATTTGGAACTTGGGTATTGATAGTAAAGTTGACAAAATTTAACTCGCTTTGTCCGGTCAACTCTTCTATTAAGGTCGCTGCTGCTGTAGAACCTATAGAAATTGTAGATTGACTGGTGCTTGCTGTCAAAGCAGGAGTTTCTACTCTCGTGGCAATAGGATTAATTGGCTCTTCAAATCGCCACAAACCAAGAGTACTATCGCTTTTTATTGGAGCGAAGTCACTTCGACCTGATGCTTTTGCGCCTGCTGACAGATGTATAGTCTCAAGCGTTCCTCTGAAATCTCCACCTCTACCGCCTAGGAACATCTGGCTTTGTTGAGGTACTAATTGATGCTCTTCTTCTAATGTCTGTTGAACTAACAGGTCGCCATTAACATGCATGCTCAATACTTTTCTATCAAATGTAACAGTGACATTGAGTAGTTCTCTTGTGCCGTCAGTAAAGGCACTGACATCGTTACTGTTCTCATCTGAGCCTAGATTAGAGCCTGTGATTACTGAATTGACTGACGGGAATAGAACACCATCCCAGTAGGCCAAATCGCCATTTGCTTTGTTGACAGGTTTGGCGCTAGTCAAAGTGTATACTGAGTCTCTACCAGTGTTCTTGTTCTGTAATCTGATTTCAAAAGTAGCAGGTGCAGGGCTACTTGGTGCGCCTACGCTCAGCCTCATTACATTGTCTTGCTCAAATATTGTACCGCCACAATCGGGTACGAACCATGTTTCCAAAGTAAATGAATTCATTGTAGTCGGCAACCGCTTGCGCTCAACAGTTTGTTTGCCGTGTAAGTTAGTGTTGTTAGTCGGTACGAGAACGCTGTCGCTGATACCGTTGAATTTCATACCATATCCTGCATTTACTAGTAAACTCATATCATACACCTATCACATAGTCGGAAGCCATTAATTCGAGATTGAATGCGTAGTAGTTGTTCCCAGCATCATAACGCACATGAAGTTTCTCCGGGATAATTCTCATACCGCCGTCATTACCTCTTGCAGGCTGGTCTGTGAGAGTAACCCACATTTGCTGACCTGCTCCTACTAGGAAGCCAAATACTGCTTCTATTTCGTTTGGTATAACTGGCTCAATAAATTTGTCATACCAATTGTCAGGACTTTCATCACCCGCACCACCATCGCTCATGCCCAGTAGTAAATCATGCATAGGTTCATTGGCAGCCCTGCTGTTACCTTCCGAACCTTTGAGATTAGTTTCTATCTCACCAAAAGTCAAGAAGAAATTTCTAGCAACGCCTGTTACGCCAGAACTCTGCACTAAACTGTCATATGGTATCTGTATACCACGAAGCAAATCTGTGTTCCTATTTGAGTTAGAAACTAATCCAATCAAATCTTGTACCTTATCACCCGCCGACTTTCTTGACTGAGTTGGTGTAGTACCAGCACTGTGAAATTCTAAATCTTTACTAAAGAAATCAGTTAAGTCTGTACTTAAGCAACTAGGATGTAGAATCTCTATACTAGGCTTGTATCTTTGTTCTATCAAAACCATCACTCCTTTTCTCGTTACATTAAATACAGAGTCCATCCTTCTGTCATTAGGGCCTGTGTTAATTGTTAATCCGGTCTTGGTGTTGCCTACTAAATTGCTAGTTATTGTTCCATTAAATGCTTTTTCGACTTGCTCTGCCATAGCAACCGCTGGGTTGGGGGCTGTATCTATACCTTGTACTGGTACCCTAATGAGTACATCATAAATAGCAGCGTCATTAGCAGAAAGAGTAGAACTGGGTACCAACCCTATACGCTTTAAGGAAGGGTCAGTAGTATATGGGATATTGAAGTCAAAATCTAATCTTACGCCTACTCTAGGAACATTACCATTACCCGTAGGGGAGTTAGAAGGTCCATGAGGACTAGGTGTTCTTTCCATAGAACTGTCTCTAGTAAGTCCAGTTATAGGTGGGTTTTCTAACCAATAACTCGGTATGATTTTTATATGCTGATTTCTAAATCTTTCAAGAATTTCAGGTGCTTGGTTTATAAAAACAGACTGACCTAACTGCACAAATGCATTATTGTTATCAGTGAGACCTAATGTGAATACTGCATCATCTCCATCAGGAATAGTCGGATTATCTATCATATAACTAACAAAACCTAACTCTTCACCGACATGGTTATATGCTCTCAAAGCAACATGTATTCTTTCATTAAGAGCAAGTGTTGTTGAAGTAGCGGAAGTAAATGTAACTGTGTTGTTAGAAATAGACTGAATTATGCCTATAGTTGTAGTCCCATTTTCTTTAACTAACTTATCACCAACATTTAGTACATTTTCTGCTTTTACAGCAGTATTGTAAGTGTGCGTTAATACTATAGAGGTAACTCCAGAACTATAAGCCGCTGATGATTTAAACATAGAAAATGGATTTACATTAATCTGTTCAGTATCGGCGGAGGCAGTTTTGTAATGAGAACCCGATAGTGCTGATAAGGCTATAGTAGATGTCTGACCTTTTGATATGTCTTCATTAGAAACAAATTCATGTTCTATTAAACGAGTACCTTCTCCAAAATTATGTCCGGGTAACCCTAAAGACCTAAATGCAGCATTTTGATTAGGCGTTGTAGGTAAAAGTGCACCAAAATTTATCATAGTTCTCATAGGCTCTGAATCAAAAATTACACCGTTGCCAGCATCTACATTTAGCCCTTCATCGTCTACGAATATACCGTTGATATCTATCTTGATGGATGGCACATTCGTGTCTACAGCGAATCTTTGTAAGAAATTATTAGGTGTAGGAAAAGCGCTGACATTTCTATTGATTGACATATCTATGCTTTGTGCGACCAAATCAATCTGGTCTTTTGCATTTGCCAGTGTAAGTCTGATTGGTATAGCCACTTTATCACCTCATAGAATTATATCAGCCGCTACGAACATCAGACTAAACTCATAAGCCTTCATCTCAGCATCCCTGTTAACATTGAAATCGCTAATCAAACCACTGATACCGTTCTTTTCATGTCCTTCGGAAATGTGAGAAAAGTCACGGCTTGCATGGATAGTGTTGACGCTAGACATTTTATCTGATGTCCTTGCGTTATTAGTAGTCAAAAAGAAATTTCTTTGTGCGACTTCTGAATCAAGAGTATCCTTGCCTTTAGTCGCTAGTGAATTGTAAGGTATCTGTATACCTCTGATATAGTCACCTTTAGCGTCGTCGTTATCATAAACAGTCTGCTGAACGAATCCTGTGGTTACATCCAATACGCTGTCAATAAAGGCAGACTTGCTATTTTGTATGTTCAAAAAGTTGTTACTGTTGGCCAATATACCAAACAAATCTTGTACTTTATCACCAGCACTCTTGACCTTTTTACCAGCCTTTCCACCAGAGAAATCTTGTATAACTGGTATTTGACCTGCTCCTAAGTTAGTCTTAATCTTGTTTTTCTGACCAAGAGAAGTTGCGTATTTTTGTGTGATTGTGAGTCTAGCATTGTGTCCATTATACGATTCCGATAGTGCTACGGAGTAGACATTGTCCATTGTAGGAGTGGTGCTCGATTTATCTATATCTTTACCTAACTCCATATAGTCAGCAGTAAGCGCTTTAGATAATAAGAATGCTATGTATTCGTCTGTCCTTGTAATGTCAGAACCGTGAGTAGTATCTCTCACAGTGCCATCTTGGAAGTCGGGGTGAGTAGGGCCTACTGCGTCTTCTGAAAGATTACCACGCACATAAATATCTGCATTTATAATTGGTAAAATAATAACAGGAGAGACATCGTTGCCTACAAAGTTAGCGTTACCATAATCAACTGGTTCAATAAAGATATAATCGTTATCAGCATGAGTCCCGCCTGTTTTGTTAAAGAAGACTCTTATTGTACCAGTACCTGCACTAAAGTTAGCAGTGACGACTTCTCCATAGTAATCTTCTCCAGAAGATGTTTTTCGGACAGGATATCCACTACTGTTCTCACTAAATGTTACCCTAAGTCTACGAGCCGAAGAAGTCTCAAACCATTTACGGGGGTCGCCTCCGTCTAAAATTATAACAGAGTCAATGTCGTTAGGTGGACTTGCTTGGTCTATTCTGATGGGAACTTTACTAGCACTGGTGTCATGAATGATTCTTTTTTGGTTTAAGAAGCCATAAGGTTCTGCGTTAGAGCCAAATAACTTATTATCGAATACAACTCTGATTTGTTCCGATTGATTTGAATAGCGACCTGCGCCTCCATATTTGTGACCAAACGACAAAGTCAGTCCATATTTCCTAGCAAGGTAGCCTTCTATGTTCTGTCTATTTTCAATTGATAGATTAGAATTGTAAATTAAAACTTCATGAATATCTCCCTTGAAATAATTACTACCGTCGTAACCTATTCTCAAAGCACCGCTTGATGCCCCTGTATAATCTACACCAGAAGTTTCTGTACCTACATCACGACCATTGAAGAAAAGTTTTACTTTATCCGATGTACCGTCTGAACCTGTATCTTGCATACTATATGCAAGTATGGCTGCATCATATTTTCTTAATCTAGTCGTACCGCTAGTAGATGTTTTGCTATCTGCCCCGCCTGTATCTACCCAGCGGGCAGTAAATTCTGAATTATTACTTGTGTTCTGAACATTTAAAGATAAACCATACCCATCTGTAGCAGAATCTAAAATAGGCTTATCACCTGTATCAAAAGCCCTTGTTACTACAAATATAGTAAACTCGTTAGAATTTAAATTAGTAGCGAATGGTATTTCTAAGTAGTCGTTAGTACCGTCAAACCTAACACCAGATTGGCCGTTAGGACCGTTGCCTATAAGAGATGGTTTGTTTGCACTAGTCGATTGATTAGCGTCTCTACCAAAGCCGCTAGAATCTGTCCAAGTCCCATCAGAGTAATTTTCACCTTTCAACCAAAGTTGTAGATTTGTTTTGCTTGGATTGTCAAGTGCTTGGTTTTGCTCTACCCAATAAGCCACAGGGAAATCGATATACTTGGTTTGCCAATCGTCTAATACGGTGTTACCAAGTGCAGGTATGACCAAAGGAGTACTAGGTCTACTTACCCCGCCTCCTAATCCCAGCCCTTTGCCTGATTCTTTGGCCCCTCTACCAGTTTGCTCACCGCTGCTTTTTTTCTGATTGTAGATGCTCTTTTCTTTTTCAGACATACCACCGCCTTTTCCGGCGTTTGGATTTTCTGTGATGAGCGCTTGTGGTTGATAAAAATCGATTACTGCTTGAGATTGTGCTGTTTCTTCTTGACCTGTTTCGTCACTAAATACACCTTGTACTTCGATAGCAACAGCCGCTTGATTCAAATCTATACCCATCTTCTTTGCATCAAAGAAAGGAATACCGAAGTTACTCACTTGTCTTTCTACTACGATATCTACACTAGTTGCGTTAAGAGAGATTGTTTCACCGTTCTCTTGAACAAGGCGAATAGGCATTCTCTCTCCCGGCTTCAAATCAACCACTCCTGTTGAAACCACTTTGTGTTAACGAGCCACCAATCTTTGACTTGAGTTCCTTAGTCACCATAGCGCTGATTTCCTTAGCCAGAGCCCGCTTGTCTGTTTTGTCAGTGACACCGCTAACATCTATCTTGAGATTGACAGTGACATTAGTTTCTTGACTAGCGCCACCAGCAGTAGTAGGGATTGCAGTGTCGCCTGTGGCTTGCTGCATAGGCTGGGTGTTACTCATGTCTTTGAGAGATTTAGTTAAGTCGACTGTATTGGATTTAGTCATAGCCATTGACTTAGTGAACTTATCCATCTGTTGCTGCAAGGCCTGCATGTTCTCCTTAGCAGACTTGCTATAATTGCTAAAGTTCTTCATCGACTCCACAGTGCGTGGGTCTATACCTTCGTCTACCATTCGTCTTCCTCCAATCTAGCCAAGATGTCATACCCCAAATAAACTGCGTTCTCAGCAGCCTGCTCTTCACCTTGCATAGCCTGAGCCCAGTAAAGAAGTTGCTTAGCATCGTTTATGTTCAAGTCTCTCACATCCTTTAGTGTCATATTGTAGTGCGTCATTAGTAAATATTCCATTGCTTGTTTCTGATAGCGAAGCCGGTCACTCACAGGTCTCCCGTTGATGAAGTACTTGATTTGTCCGACTTCGCTGGCCGAAAAACTAACCATTCCATAACCTGACTTGGGTCTGGTAAAAGGTTGGTAAGTTTCTTGCCATCTTCTGGAGATAGACTTTCTATATCAACTTCTATAGATTTTCCATCAGGATTTGTATAACTGAGCCAGTGGCTAAATGCATGTCGCCAGTAGTCCGAAAAGTCTAGGCTACCATGAGTCATCAGCGGGGCTACTTTCTGTATATGGTAAAAGGTCAGTCGCCGCTTACTAACTTCTATTGGTTTGCCGTTTATCGTTATCTTACTCTTGTTCTCCTGTGACATACTTACTCACTTCCTCGCCGGATAGTGCCTCTTCCGAGGGGCTATCCTCCAGTTTCAGGTGAGCGAATGGGTTATCACTGGCTCGCCCTGCTTCTGGGTCGAAGAGGTATTCTCCACCCTCTTCTTCTTCTTCTTCTTGTAGATTCTCATTTATTTGCTTGTGAAAAACTGCTTCCAGTACTGCATTCATAGACCGTCTAATTCTCATCGGCATATTATCTCCTCAGCAGTGGTAAATCGTATCTTCACTAATCACTTTGACATTCTGTGGCTTGATTTTCATTGTTGTGAACAGCAGCCCCTTGTCGTCAGGTACAGGTATTGCTAACTCAGTTATGAAGTAATCGTCTGCAATGATTCTCAGACTTGGAGTTGTACCCGACCCTGTAGTGACAGGCTTGGTGAAATGCAGCATGATAGTACCCCCGGTTGCACCAGCAGTGCCACCACGCTGAATGTGAGTTCTTAATTCGTGATAGAGAGAAGCATTTTCTAAAGCAATGGTGACTTCCATGTCAAAGTTTTCTTTACCTTCTCTGATGATAGATGCGTTACGAGTACCGCCATAAGGCACCTGCTTGATACTAAGATTATCTGAGTTTACGGTCTCAGGTATAGGATTGCTTTGGATAGTGTGGAAAACTTCTACACCTGTCTTACCCTTCAACTCAAACGCACTAACGAATCCTAAGTTTTGGTCAAAGGCGCTGATTGTTCCATTGTAAAACATAAATGGCTTCTCAGAGCCTTTTGCTATACCTGATGCCTTTTTCTCAGCCAGCCCTGTAGCAACATTTTGGAACATTCGGTTAGCCGTGTATCTGTCGCCTTTGTTAGCGCTCTCTAGCCTACCTGTATCTGTGTAGCAAGAAAGAGCGTCGAATACAGCACGATACTTTAGTTCAGCATCTACTGTACTAGTCAATTCATACTCAACTATCTTACAGCCTTTGAAAACTCTAGTCAACTGCTTAGTGTCACCAGCCGAGCCGGGCGCTATTGTAGTCTCACCAGCACTGTTGAAAGAACCCAAGTCCCTAGTCCTCACACTGTGTTCTATAGAAAAACTTGGCACAGTTTCTCCAGAAAACAAAAGTCTTCTGACAGGATTGACTATCTTTCTATTAGTATCTACATGAGGACTGCCGAAATTGCCATCAATGCTACCGTCAGCATATTTTCTTAACTCAATGTCGTCAGTCGTTGTATGTTCAAACTGCCAAGGGTCGTCAACATAAAGTCTGTAATTTCCACCACTCAGGGCTTCTATTGCAGAAATCCTCCTACATTCACTGCTTTCCGCCCATTCAAAGTGATGAGCGTCAGAAGAAAGACCTGCGCCGTTTGGCCAGTAAATGTTACTACTGGCTCCTAAATCAGGCGCTTTGTAGGTAGTAGTCGGGATACGAGTGCCGTCTTTGATAAGTAAGTAATTACCTACTGCTGCGTCAGCGCCTTTTATTGTAAGTGTATCGACATCTACATATCCTTGACCGGGATGAATATTTGTGACAGGATTTACTGCTGAACCTGCACTAGCAGTCCCGCAATTGTTCTGGTCAACTACTTCTCTACCAAGGCTGTAGTAAAGCCACTTTGGACTATGTAGTGGCATTTCTATAGAACCGCCCATGTGATGGACTTTTCCTGTCTGCTGAACTGCTACTTGCCTACCTAATCCGACTACATGATAACTGTGCAAATCAACCTTAGTGTCGGGTAATGTCATGAAAGAAGCAAGCCCTAGGAAGCCGTCTATCAAACTAGCCTCCTTTGTATCAGAAGCATTCGCATGTAATACTGTTTCGTTATTACCAGCGACGGTTGGTAAACCAGTCGAATGGATGAGAATGCTGTCACCTGTGCCACTAGTCACTGACGCTTGTGTAAGCGCAGGTACAATCTTAATCTTAGTCACTGAATCAAATGTGTGGTCTATGATTGTATACAAACGACTCTTCATGTCAGTGTAATAGTAAGAAGAAAAGTTGTTTTGACCAGACGCTGTCGAATGAAATGACATCTTCTGACCAATCAACATACCTACAGGAACTTTTAGCGCAGCCTTAGCGCTCTCGAATATACTGGCGTTACCAGACGCTGTTCCTGCAAATACTATCTCTGTATGTGTGGGATTACTAATATCAGTAGTGGCTGTCCATGTACAAGGTTCGTTGTGCTCAATCATCAGGCTTGTTTCATGCCCCATGACAACTTCGGAGACATCTCCCTTATAGTGAGCACCAAAGCCACTCATGGTATCATCTCCGCTAGTATTACAACTTCTACTTGGAATGTATGTCTAAACAGTTTTTTGGTTCGGTCTGACAGGTCAGTACGAGTCTTGAGAACCATGCGGTCAAAGTTTGCCCCGTCGCCTTTTCTACTGTTGTGGATAACTCTTCTCATTTCGTTTTCCATCTTTCTTAGCCTAGAACGACCTCTTGATGTTCTCATGTCGACTGTGATATTGTAACGGGTGGTGACGAAGTTGTACATCAAATCAGGTACTTCTTCGTTCTGGGCTGTCTCATAGCATAGAATGTAATCATGTCTTTGTAAATCAATACGCTTGCCCCTCTCAGGCGTTTCGTTGGCAATGTCTACAACTACAGGCTTTACATTGTCAGTATTGGCCCTGTTCCAACCCTTGTCGGTACCAGAGTCATAATTCGCTGCCAGTATGTCAATGACTGTCTCAAGAGGCTCTTTCCATGTAGCAACCATTACGAGAACACCACCACTTCTTTGTAGCGGGTTAACAGTTCTTCTGCTTCTTTTCTAAACAATTGAATCTTAGAACCCAAGTCAACATTCTGCGAGCCCTCCGGTATCAAGACGCTGCGGTCATCTGATAGTAACAAATCAGCCGCTACCATCTTAGTAGCAGCCTCTTCTATGGCCTTCTCAAGATACCTTTCGCCATAGATGTAAGATACCTTGACAGAGTTGTGTTCAAAGAAAGGATATGAATTGTTGAAATAAACTATTCCCATCTCAGCGTCTAGCCACCAGTCACGCAATCTCGCTTGGTCACCACTAGAGGAGCCGCCTTGTAAATCGAGTTGAAGCAAGTGCTGAGTAATAGTCCCGCTAGATTGCGCTGTCCCTACTACATTTGCACAGCCAGTAAAGGTAGTACTAGTCTTACCAGTGTAGCGAATTATATTTGTTCCATCTGTAAATACGCCAGCATGGGCAAAACCCGCAGTGCTACCTACCGTTATTACACCATTTGCTCCCGAAGGGAAAGTACCTGTAAATGTCCCTGATGCGCCGGAAACTGTAGCAGTATTAGTAGTGACTTGTGAAAAATTAATGTCAGCAGAATTACTGACTATGCTACAAACTTCACCTGCTTTAGTCTGTTTCATACTAGTGACTTTTAATTGACCGCTACCATAGTCAGCATTAGCGCTCGCAAAAAATTCTTGATGAACCCCTGCTGCGTTAGTGTTTGAACCTTCTGGATAAAAAGCGGGTTGGAATGTTAGTTGCGCCTTTTCTGCCCTGTCTTCTTTATTAATTAAATCAGCAAGGCTTTGTGCAGCACTAATTTTGTCAGTAGCAACTGACCACTTTGTACCAATTATTTGAACGCCAGAATCAGCCTCTAATGTTGCTGCACTACCATTACCGGGTGACATAACTATAAATTTCTCATCAAGTGCTCTAACATCATCAGGTAATTGTATACGAACTTCTGCACCACATATTTCTCTATAATCTTCACCTTGCCACATTTCTATTCTAAGCATCTGTTGGACATTTCTAAACAATAACGGAGTAGTACCAACATAGTCAGTAAAGTATCTACGCCTGTACGGTTTGTATGTATCGAAGTTTAGGTATTCTGCTGAGACTAGATAAGGTCTCCAAGCATTGTGAGTAATGTTGTCAATACGGTCCTGTACTTCTTTGATTCTGGTTTCGACAGTAGACTTTTTCATACCACGAGTTTTACCATCAGTAAACGATGCTAAATTTTGCACATATCCGTTGTCTGTGGTTTCGTAAAGACCGGGATTTATCGCACCGATAAATGTTAACTTGACACCACTTGTTGTAGAAGTCACTGCTGTTATTGTTTTTTCTGCTCCTACTGGGTCAGCATCACTATAAATTAATATTTTATCATTGTAAGAAAAACCCACATTTCTGTAATCTCCGCCTGTCACAAACACTGCATTTGCTTCTGCGTTTGCAGACATCAAGACTGCTTCGCTAGGACCTATACCAAGCAGGTCTGCAACTTTTTGAGCAGTAGTGTAAACTATTGCATCAGGGTCGAAAGGCCGAGTCTCAGGCTCTCCGGGTGAAAATATAGCAGGCATTACTGTCCCCCTGCGGGATATTGTGCATAATGGTCTTGCATAGTGTAATCATTTTGAGGGTCTAGTGCGTTGTAATAACTGGCCTGTTCTATTTGTTCCTGCAATGTTGGAGGAGGTAAACCTTGCTGTTCACGAGTGAACCTACTAGGTTCACCTCTAAAGTTCCTTCGAAGAGGGGAATAGAATTGAGCGCCCGGTTGATACTTGAAACCGCCCCCTGCTCCATATATGCCCATTTCACGCAATATATCATTTACAGCATTGCGTTCAGCAAGTGTAGAAATCGTATCCCCTGCATCTAAGGCTCTATCATAACCTGTGGCAAGTCCTGCAAATGAACCGTCACCTTCCCTTAAATACGGGCGAGTTCTTTTAGCCTCTCTAACAAATTTAGCGGGACTTTGCCTCTGAAAGTCTTGTATTGATTTCAACAAATCCCACGCTGCATCAAAAGCCTTCATCTGCTCTCCCCCTAACTAAGCCATGACACGATACATGATTAAATCTACTGCTCTTTCACTCCTAAATTGAAGTCCACCTGCTTACCACAAGTCCTGCATTTGTCGACCCAACAGAAGTAAAGCATACCGCAATGTTTGCATCGTGTGCCGCTACCAATGTTCAGGACATCGCCAGCATTCTTGTTACGGTTACGCTGCTTCATAGTAAACCCAGCAAGTGGGTTGTCTTCGTTAGTTCTAACAGAAGCACCGTAAGACTCGTCTAGCCTGATGCCACGCTTCTGCAAGCGTTTTATGTCATCAAGACCAAGGTTACCAAAAGATTCCACTCAACCACCTCAAACTGTGGTCAAGAATATGTAGATGTTACCAAGTATTACATGCGGGTCTACTGCTACAGGAGTATTGGTACTCATTGCATTTACAATATCAGTTTGTATAGCGGTTCTCTTAGTAGAGTCGTTAAAGTCTGCTTGTGCAAACGGACCAAGTATTATACATGTCTTAGTCAATTAAATCACCTTCTGCTAGGTGAATCAAGCCCTGCTACCAAGAATCCAAAATCTACCTTTATAATCTGCATCAGCCTGAGTTGAAACTGCATTACCATGAGTAAATTGTACTCTTTTAGCAACTGTATCAATACCTACATGGAAATCTCCGTTTTCAAGAGTTACTGCACCTTGTTGTGGGCCGAATTTACCTAGTATATCTCTATCTGCAACGGCTGTTACCAAACCCGGTGATTCTAGCAAAATGGAAGTAGCACTGGCTACTCTTGTGATTGTAGCCACTCTTGCACCATTAACATAAATATCTTCTCCTTTACTGAAGTATAATCTAGCATCAACACTACCGACAGTAATACTGTTACTTCCTGCCGCATGCCCTCCGGGGTTGTCTATTGCTATGCCTGTACTGAAAGTAGTATCTTCCAAATGACCGCTTGCGGCAAAAACCTGCCCTAGTAGTCCGTCGTAAGATACACTACCACCGTCGGTATCAAATGTTCCTGTTATCATGAGCATATCGCCCATTACATGCGTTCTTGTATCAATTGTTGCTGTCATTATTCTTCAACTCCGTCTGTCTTTACGATAGTGTTCTCTTTTATAGTCTCTTCTACCACTTCTTCTGCTACAGGTTCAGGAGCGACCTCCTCAACCACTGGCTCTGGTGCCGGTGGATTGAGGGTGGTCTTTACCTTATCCAAGAGTTTTGCTTTAGTAGCATACCCTGTTACGGTTACTCCTTTCTCCTTTAGCCATCCTGTAATATCCTTCTTAGTCCAGCCTTCGTCAGGTAATCCGTCGTTTCCTTCGTCTACTGTGACACCTTCGTCGCCTTCTATGAGTAGATTCCTAGGACCCTTTTGTCTTGCCCAGTGTCTGTATTTGTTCAGCCACTCTTGGGAAACTTCTCTAACTTCGCCACGATGCATTTCTGTATCGTCTCGTAATTTGAGATAAGGGTTAGAACCTATGTAGGTTATCTTGGGCAAGTTTCCTCACCTCAAGAACAGATTACCCACAAATTCATAGGAACTACTGGTGTACCACCTGCGGTAAATGTTAACGAATCGTCAGCGTTTGTCTCTGTGCTAATTACTGCACCGACACCTGCTAATCCTCCGTTAGAACCACATATTACTGCGTGTATCTTACTTGCTCCGCCGCCAATAGTTGCGACATCACCTGTTGCCATTACTGTAGTTACTTGGAAACATGCTAGTTTAAGTCCCGGTGCCGCTTTTCCATCTGTGTTAGATGCGTTAAAGCCTGTTAGTGAACCCGGATAAGAACCACCTGAGTTTCCATCTAGCCAGTTTGTATCACTACCTAGTGTTCCTGCATATAAGTCCAACTCAAATAAGTTTTGGTATACGCCTGCGTCTCCTGATTTTTTTGTTAATGTTATTGCTGCCATATTTAATCATCTCCTAATATTTTATTCTCCATGTTATCCTCATTGTAGGTCACGGATAGAACCTTGACCTCCGAAGAAAGTTGTCCATATCTCACCCATGGTTCGGTAAAGACCTTCCTGACCCAATCTGTTGATTGCGAATGGGTCACCAGTCTCGATACCGGACTCAAAGTATTGTGTAGGCTTAGCAGTACTGTAGTATAGGTAGTCAGTATCTAGCATGTAAACTCTGCTAATTCCGTCTGCTTCGACATCCTTGGATGGAATGATAGGTACACCATTGTAAGTTGCTACAATGAAACCTGCTTCCATACCCGGTACACCTTTAACACCGTTGTAAGTTGGGACTACTCTCTTTTCTTCCATGAATCTTTGTTGGCTTTGTAGTAGTTGTTGAAGTCTCATCAAAGTATCATATCCAGTTAGCATAACCTTTGGATTTCCACCTCTCTGCCAAATCTTTCTGAATAGTTCATCAAAGTGGTCGAGAGATAGAGTTCTGTTGGTAGGGGTACCACCAACACCGTTAACTGACATCTCAGCGTTAGCCCATGATGCGTTAGCCTCACGGTCTATTGAATAGATATCTAAGTCAGTTGCGTCGCTGAGGTGACCTGTTCCGTCTGCAATTGCACTTGTGCTGGTAGTTAGAGAGGCAGCGTGACCAGCGGTGACACGGTCAAGTGACTCGATATCATTACCTGCTGGGTTGTCAGCGTCTCTAAGTAGCATCTTGTTAATCATCTCTGCGTGGTGCTTACCCATTTCTTCTTTCAATACTGAGCGAATGTCACCTAGACCGTCATCCTTGTCGTTAAGGAAGATTGCTACTTCAGACATGTCGAATGAGTGAGCAACGGTTTTTGGCTTTGCTGCAACATTTTGGAAAGTTGGCTTTTGAGTTTCAGGTAGAGTACCGTTCTCTGCAATTCCACCGCCAACGGTAGCAGAAGGCTTAGCGGTTACTACACGCCATCCACTTCTGTCCCATGGCTTCTTAGGTAGGATAGAGAAAGCGTTGAACTCTTGGTTCAACTGACTCCATACTTTTCTACCGTAGATTGCTTGGTATGTTCCTGCTGTTGTGCTCAATAGAGGAGCATCTGCTTTCAATAGTTCTGAACCTGTGTAGGAATATCCCATGCTTTGTCCAGCACCATAGTAGTAGCGCTCCATATCATTTACTGTTCTCATATAATTTCTTGCCATTCATATTCCTCCTTAGTTGGTAAATACACTCCCTGCGAGTCGGTGAACTTCGTCCCAACTCATGCTTCCAAGTGCCTCAGTAGATGGGATTTCTACATTAGCCATATCACTGCTCTTACGAATTGTTGATTCTGGGGCAGCGCTTGAAATGTTATCGATTCTGTTGCTCAAGTCAGACAGAGCCTTTTCGATGTTAGCAAGAGGTGTTCTTGCGTCAAAGGAAGCGGCTTCTCTTGCTTGTGCTTCATGAGTAAGTTCTTTGTTTAGTCTGTCAGCGAATACGCCGCTTAGGTTGTGCTTGAATTGTTCTTCAAGAGCCGCTGCTTTGTAAACTTCGTAGGCTGCTTCTACATCAGTAGGAGAAACTGCACTTGGGTGCAAGTATCCTTTTGCTACTGTTCCACCGCCACCGGAGTTAATTTTACCGACTGCGTTAGTAGAAGGAGAGCCACCTTCTTGGGCTCGACCCTTTACTTGTCCAGCGAAGTAATCAGCACCGTCACCAATTTGTTCTGGTGTGCTACCTAGATTAGCCTTAGAGATTCCGTCAAAGTGGTTTCTTGCACCGCTAATGTCGACACCTTGTGATTTCAAGGTGTTTTCCATCCAGTTTAGGTATTCACTAGAAATAACATCGGAGTATTCTCCTTTTGCCATTCCGTCATGTTCGCCTTTGTCAGCGCCGTACATTTTTTCGTCTTTATCTTTATCAGCCATTTCTTTCGCCTCGTCTTTTTCGTCTTTATCGTCTTTCTTGTCTTCCATGTGTTCTCTAAGACCTGCTGGCATTTCACCCTTCTCCATTGCGTCTAGGCGGCCATTCAGTCTGTCCAACACACTTGACAATTCTGTCATTGCATCTGTTTCTGTCATATCAATATCCTCCTTCAATATACGGAATGTCGCCTCCGGGTTAATACCTTTTTCACAAATGGTGACCTCATGTAGTTCCAGTTTGGAGATTTCTGTATAGTCACCATGTTGTTGGTCACTCTTTCGCATTCTCTTGAATGCTTGTCCTCCAATACTGAAACCTCTAAGGGCTCCTTTGCGAATCTCTTTGGCAACTTCTCTTGCCTTTTCTATGTCGTCTCGTAGTTTAATGACTACGAACATACCAGCGTCGTCGACACCGGATTTCCAAACTCTGCCATCAGAGTCAGTGTAAGATGGAATAACACTTCCAACTTGTATGTTTGAGTGAGCAAGTTGTACATTTCGGTAACCATCTGCTTTCATGAAGTCGCCAAAAGCATTTTTCAAAGCGCCTCTGGTAATCAAATCTCCTTGCTTGTCTACCATCTCAACAGATGCGTATCCAGCGATTACCAAGTCATTATCAGCCTTGATTAAATTGATGCTACCATTGTGAGTAACCGGAGAGGTTCTCAGCATCGAACTGGCTGTCATCGTTTCTATAGACGACACTCATACTATTTAACTAAGTACGGAAAACAGCAGAGTCATCTGTTATTTCCAAAACACCTTCATCTGTAGGCACAGTCATGTGTTTAGGCTTGTCTTTTGATTCAGTTTCTTCATCTATAGAAGAGTCTTCTTCCATATCTCTAACATCATAATCAGGCATTGTCTTCTTGTCATGTAAATTAGTAGGCCCCATAGGTGATTCTATAGGGGTAGCGTAGTCAATACCTAATCCCTTAGTACCACTACTTGATTGACCTACGGCACCTGCTCCGCTTTTAAGCAACTTCTCTACTAACTGTAAACCCTTGACAAGTACCTTTTCCTTTTCTTGTTTAGCCCACCATTCTGAATCTTTAATCTTCTTAGGAGGTATGAGAGGCTTTCCTTCACCTTCTGTTTCGTGAACCTCAGCCTTATCCTCTTGTTCTTCGGCAGGTGCGGCTATCTGTACATCGGCCTTGAGTAAAGCACCAGCGACTGGTGCCCAGTAAGGCCTTTGACTTTCAGACATGCGAACCAAATAACCATTAGATGCCAACGGACTGTGTGCTGTCCAAGACTGACCAGACTGTGTACACTTGTATACAACATCGCCCTGTGGCATAACTACTCTTATACCGCTGCCTGCTCTATAGACTTCACACAGCCACTGTGAATCTTCTGCCTTAGCAAGTAAACTAAGAGTTTCTTGACTAACAAGTCCCTCGCCCTCGGCTTCTTCTTCGATTTTAGAGCCTGCTACAGTGAACAACTTTTGCCCTTCGGCGGTTTCTGACTCACCTACATTACTGACATTAACTCTAACATGGTCGCCTTCGTTATATTTTTCATCACTGTCGAAAGCAGCGCCAACATCCATGTAAGTCTCACCGTCAGATTCCACTGCCCTATCACCTAACTCTTCTTCTTTGGTAATTGGACCAGTGCCTAATCGATAGGTGTAAGGGCCGTTGCCTCTTCTTTCTAATACTCTAAGTACGACATCGTTGCCCGGACTGAGCAGTACCCACTTAGGATGACGCAGTTCACCAGCCATGTAGGTTGACTTGGCATCACGAAGTAGCAACTTTTCATTTTCTTTCTGCAAGTCCTCTACTGTAACTTTGAGGCCAGCGTCATCTGTAAGTCTGGTGTCACTAGCACTCGGAACATGTACATTCTCAACGCCTTCCAAGCCACCTCTAAGTATTTTGATTCGGTCATCTATTGGTACATCGTGTACTTCTTTGTCGTCATATTTGAGGACATCAAAAATATAGTAGCCCTCTTCGGTCTTGAACACATCTAAATGATAATCATTATCAGTTACTTTCTTAAAATTATCTTTATCTTCATCTGATAAAGTAAAGTTAGTCGAAGTAACATCATCATCCTCTTTCTTGACAAAGCCTCTTTCACCTTCTGGCATGACAGATACTATCCAGTCGCCTGTAAAACCACGCAGATGCTCAAGGTCATCCAATTCAAAAATACGATGCATCGGTTGTAGGATAGGAACGCCTTTACCTATCTCTTTGCGAATGATATCGGGATTGGTCAAAGTCGCCAAGTTAACATCTTCTGACTTAGCAAAAGTATTAGATTCGTTTCTATTATTCTTAAACTGAGCCGGGAAATGCTCTTCTATGTTGTATTGGTCCCAATTAGTTCCATATAACACATCAGTCAAACCTGCTCCTCTCCATATAGCCATTGTCGGTTGAACCAACCTTTCTCGTTTAGGTTCAGATAGTGGGATTATATCTATCTTCCCGTCTTTGCCTATCTTATAGTCAAAAGTAACAGGTACATTGTGGCCAAACTCCATCCGCTTACCAGATGAGTTGTAAGTAGAAGCAACTATATTGTGAGCATTCGGCCCAACTGGTTCTATCGGTTTAGTAACCCGCCCACTCAATCTAGCAGTAACTGCGGCAGGAGCAGCGCCCGGCTCGATAAACGGGTCACTATGAATCAAAGAATCAAGAGTTTGTTGGGCTCTGTAAGATTTACTAGTGCTTGCGAAATGCTTACCCTTCCTGTAAGATTCGCCGTATTTTTCAGCGTGTTTATCTTGTAACATTCTTTTGGTATCTTTGTCTAATACTAGACTGGCATTAATCATCTTCGCTTTGAAATTTTTAATATCATTCTCTACCCTGTTACGCTGAGGACCAGTAGATGCTCTATCCTTTATTTCTTGTAGTCTCTTTAATTCTTCATTAAAATGTTCATGTACCCTTTCATCAGGATTGACAGCGTGATGTATGTCAAAGCCCATCTGATAATTTCTTTCGTCGACACCAGCCTTTTCTGCACCACCCATACCTCTTCTATGTGGCACTAATGCGTTTCTTAAATTGTTAACCATAGTGATTAAATTACTAGCATCTTCATTGTCAAAACCCCTAGTCTTCCTCATCTGCTCAAGAGTTGCGCCAAAATCAGCATCTGGCTTATCAAAGTGGTGCTTAGCGAAGTTACCGATGGTCTGAATTGGAATTTCTAAATCTCTTAACTCGTCATACATTCCTTGACTTTCCATTTCATCTATAATCGGGTTTACTACATCTTCGAGAAAATGTTTCATGGTTTGTTGGGTATGGAAATCTTCTGGGTTTAAACCCAAATCTTCTGCTAACTTTGCCATGTAGCGCTCTCGATTTGCACCACCCCTTAGAAAATCAACATAACTAAACTTGACATCGCTGTTATGAGCAAAATCCTTAGCAGATTCTGCAATTGGATTAAAATTTTCATTCATCTCTTTTTCGCCGTATTCGTCTCTGGATGTGAGTGAACTCAAGCCGTGTGCTTCTGAGGGAGCATTAATAAAATAATCATTTAGCATTCGAGCAAACTGTCTTAGATTACCCTCGATTATGTCAGGGGGTAGACTTCTATCAAACAGTTCTGGAAACTCAGCGGCTTTTTGTTGTGCTAACTTTTCGTAGGCTTGGTCATCAGCCTCTAACTTTTCTAGTAACATTTTGGTGCCTTCTGGCATCTTGTCACCAAACATCTTAGGCTCAAGTGTAGGTATATCCTCTAATTCTTCTTCTAACTCAATCAATTTGTTTTCAATTATTTGACTGGCTTCACCCTCTTCTTGAGAGGCGGCGTTTTCTAGTTCCTCTATCTGGCGCTTAAGGTTATCAGCCCTTACTTTGTTAGCACGACTCATGTTAACATAACCTTCACCGTATGTTAACGGTAGGTAAACATCTTTGTCCATTGGTCTGTGAACATTACCAACCTGACCTATTTCTACAGGTGTGCCCGGAGGACCAGCAAGATGTTTGTGCTGCGCTATCAAGACTGCATCCTTACCAGCATCCTTCTCACGAGCAGCAGGGTCGTGACCGCCCCTGAAAGTAAACGGATTATGAGTTTTGAAATGCCCGCTTCTTTTTCCCTCTAGTTTCTCTTTTATGTCGAATTGTGATTTGTCATCTAACTCATCGACTGCCCCTTCGTATTCGTTTAGATGTAAGTTAGTGACCGCTGGATTGAGTGACTGGGCGTGTCGAGAAAATAAATTGTTAGTTCCTACATCTTTATTATAATGGTTAGCAGAACCAGCAGAATGGATGTTAATTGCGTGTTCGGGGTGGGCAAAATCTACTTGTGCTTTGTCGCTAAACTTAGAATCAACAGCCTCTATAGGTCTAGGTAAAAACGGCGCAAATGCGCTTTTAGTATTGAATGTAAGGTGTTCTCCTCCATCGCTATCTTCATGTAACCTTCTATGTTCAAGTTTACCTGTATTAGGATTCTTCATAAAGAACAGGCTTTGTTCATACCCTTTGTTATCCATAGTCACTTGGTCAGCAGGATAGCCTTCGTCATAAGGTCCGACTTTTTCTTCTCCAGCCCGCATCTGAGCGAAAGCCTGTTCAAATATATCTGCCTCCTCTTCCTCTTCACCCTTGATGTCGGTCCTGAAATGATTTTTACCGTGAAGCAATGTAGCCTGATGAAGCAACTCAAACAACAATTGTGGATTCTTATTAAGTCCACCAACCTTGAAAGGAATGCCCCAGTAAGTCGCTAAGGAGTCGTTACTTGTCCCACCCTTAGTATACTCAGGGTCAAAGTCTTCTTCATCTATGTGAGGAGCATAATGTATACTAGCCTCTCTCCTACCTATCTTGCCAGCGAATATATTACGAGTTCGATTTATTCTTTCCCGCATTATTTTGTCAATTTCTTCTTGAGTAAACGGGCCTTCTTCTGGGTTCCATCTATCACCATAAAGGGGATGCTGACCGGAAGCATGCAGTCTACCGTCTAAATCTACACCTAGCAAAGCCCTCATAGTCTTGAAATCCATTCCTACTTCTTCGCCTAAGAATTGGTCTTTTCGTTTGATGGGTTTGACAAATTGTATACTCCGATTAACTACTTTGTTCGGGTCATTGGGGTCACTTGAAAATTCTTCATTCAAAAAAGGTCTTTGACTTAAATCTACACTTGGTATGTTTTCCATTTCTTGAAGATAGTCCATTGCTCGTTTGTAACCATTTTCCACAGCACCAAACGCTGACATGTTTTCAGTTGGCCCCGGCTCTCTGGCAGCAGATGGCTCTCTTTCTCTAATTGCTTTAGTATTGAATCCCGGTATGTGAGCCTTACCTACCCAGTGGTCAAAGATAGGCGCAAATCTATTCTGTATGTTTTGCACTATTCTCGGCAACCAATCGTTACCGCCTCTTAATTTGAGGGGGTAGTTTTTATTTGTCAAACCAAAACGAGCAATGTGGTCGTATACTTTTTGTCGCTCCTCTGGCGTTGTCCATTCCAAACCAAGTAGGTAATCAGTAAACTTTAGATTGTCTTTCCAACCTTCTTTGGCTTCCTCCATATGCTTCATAGCAAGTCTGTGGTTTATTTCATCATCATCAAATATACCTTGCTCATGCATATCTTGAGTTATCAGACTAACCAAAGAGTCGTTATTTCTTTTCCAATCATCAAAGTGCCTTTCATAGATATCGTGGTTAGTCATATCGTCGGCCAACTCTCCATAGTTAGCGGTGTTCCTCAGAAAAGCCGAAGGGTTGTATTCAGCATCTCCAGTCTGTGAGTTTTTTCTGTGAAAATGATTAGTGATATCGGCGTGGTCACGACTAACACTTTGACCGGGGGTGTCGCCTACATAATAATTAGCCACATGGTCAACCATGTTGTCGCCATGTAATGGAAACAGACTTGAGCCAAAGTAATCAATATCGTGATGAGAATCGCTGTTAGGGTCACCCGGATTCATTTGGATGTTAGCACCAGTAAAAGGTTGACCGGGCTCAGGTGTGACGACTCTCGAAGGTTGTAAAGAGGGGTTCTGTGCTATTTCGCTACCAGACATAAACTGTTCTTGAAACCAATCATCCTCTTCTTTAAGAATGACATTTGCCATTTTGAGTAATGTATCGTCTTGATTGTTTAAATCATAACCGTGTCTTTGTAAGTTAAGACTAGCAAAATAGTATTCGGCAGCAGCGTCTGCTTTGCCTATACCGTCGTAAATAGATTCTATGAAAGTAAACTTAGCCCTGTCAAAGGTATCGTAGTGACCTTCTATCATCCATACCACCAGCCGTTCAATTTAGACGGCTGGATAGTCGGTCAATAGACTTCTTCAATTCTGTTAAGGTTGGACCGTCACCACCTTTGAAGTTTTCAAGAGCCCCTGTTGTACTGAAAGCAGTCGGGTAGTAAGGTGAAGTTCTTGTCAAGACATCACTGCTTTCTGATATTGCGCCTTTATTAGCAACATCTTCTACCCCGTCAAGTAATACATTGTTTGTGTTGTAAAATGCGTTAGGCACACCAGACGGTTGTGCCTCGAATCGAGCGTAGCCTTCTTTTGAGCCTTCTTTTTGTCCAGAATAATTAGGCTCTGCTTTAGCAATACGCTCTTCTAACTTCTTTGCCTCTTTTAGCAATCTGTCAACTTCTGGCTCTCTAGGTTCAAATCTAGGTCTCATCTTAATCCATTCCTAATTCATTTCCAATTGCACCTTCTGACTTTGCTTGGTCAGCAAGTGCGTGTATATCTGCCCAATCCATGCTGTGGAAGTCAGCGTTGGTTTTGGGTATGCTCAAAGGCTCTCCGTTGTCTCCTTTCAGAAGTACATCGTCAGCATCTCCTCTAAAGGTATCAGGCATGACATCCTCTGGCATACGATTTCTAGCGGATACAAATCCAGCCTTTCTCAAAAGACTTGCTGGATTGGTAAGTGCTTTCTTCAATTCTGCGTTTTCTGCTTTCAACATCTGCAAACCTGCATCCATGCTTTCCATCTTAGTGATGAGAGCACCCATGAGTTTCTCAGCAACATTCTCCCCCTCGTCGCTCATTTACTCACCTCAAAGTGTACGGTTTGATAGTCTGCGGTTGATGTTTCCAAAGCGAGAAGTTCTGATTGTTCCCGGCAAAACATTTGCTTCTACCTTGTGAACAGTCTCAACTTCTGACATTTTCATAATAGGTACTCCACCAGCGTAGATATCATTGACTCCTTGAATGGAATCGTCTTGCTTCATTACAGCAGACTCAACATCACTGCTTAGGTAATCTGCATATTTCACAATTTCATTGATGTGATTTCTTGCAGAAAAGCCATCATTCTCGTCTAACGCTTTGTAAAATGCGTCTACATGATTACGCATTTTTCTAGCCATTGGGTCCAATTTTCTCAGGTCCATGCTCATCTCCACTACCTTCCTTGACTTTAAACTTCCTAAGCCCCTCTAGGATTGCGAGCATTGATTATACTTTGACTCGCTTGCTGAACTCCACTAGGTTGAGGGCCTCTTTGCTGAACACTTGACATCGGTGAACCTGCACCCATACTAGTTCTGTTTTGAGGGCTTGCAGGGCCTCTATTTCTCAGACCTGCACCTTCTCCACCCGGTTGCCCCATACCCATCTGCGCTTGTCTGCCAAGCATAGCCGCACCTTGTGGACTAATGTTTCGACTTGGTAAAGCACCCGGTGTACCCATGCCGCCGCCCATCTGCATACCACCCATAGGCATACCGCCCGGAGGCATACCGCCCGGAGGTGGTGGTTGTTGAGCAGGGTCATTCGGGTCTGGCTGTTTGTAAATAAATCGGATGTCACGGTTAGCATCTTCCTTGAGTTCAGGTTTGTAACCCATCATCATCATTCTTTGTGCAATGTTAACTTCCATTTCGTCACGGCGTAGTCGAGTAACTTCATCCTCTTCTTCATTCGGATATAGTGTAAGTTGCCAATCACTGACATCCATTTGTTCTACTAGCATTGGGAATAGATGGTCAGTGTATACCTTGTGACCAAATTCAACCGCCCTGTTGGTCACCAGTATCTGCATACCTTCATTATTCAGTCCACCAGATTTACCAGTGTCCATCATAAATACATTAGATACACCATAGAAAGCAGCGATTCTTTGTCGCATCTCATCTCTGGCTGCAATATACTGCATCTCTTCAAGGCTATCCATCAACTTAACCCAGTTGATACCACCTCTACCGCTACCAGATTCAATACCAATCTTAGGTATGTAATGCGGGTCACGCTCTAACTTTTCATCAGTTGACTTGAAAAATGACTTCATCGATTCAAGGTTGTCAGTAGTAACGCTCAATATACCTCTTGGTATTCTGCGCTTTGAGTAAGCAGTGTACATGTAGTTGTCCATCGCTGTCAAAGTCATAGCCTGTCGCCAAAGAGTAGATACAGGGCTTCGGCCATACAATTTGCTAGGATTGTATTTACTTACATGTATGACTTCTCCCTTGAGATAGTATTGCGTCTTACCAGAACCTGCTGTATTGACATGATGTACATCTTCTAATTCATGACCACATACACCACAACTCTTTTCTTCGCCAGAATACGACTTAACTTCGTCACGATGAATAGGACATACCTTGAAACGACCACCTCTTACTCCACGCTTATCAGCAATAATTCGCATAAAGATAGGGTCGCCTCTGACAATCTCTTTGATTCTATAGAAAGCCAACTCATTTGTTTCTGGGTCCATGTAATACTCTTTGATAAGTATCAAAAACCCATCATCGGTAATATTCAAATCATATTCTATCTCTCTAAGTACATCCATGAAAGATTGTTCCATAGAGTTTCTTTGGTCTAATAACCACCTTGGATAAACAAGTTGTTCTGGGTCTGGTCCGACTAACTCAGTATCACCGCACTCTTTGCACTCTTTAACATCATGTTGAAACTCAGCGTCACAAGATGTACACTTCTTATGGAATTTCTTTTCCCAATAGTAGCCTCTACGGAATATCTCTTGTTGCAAAGTAGACAGCACTGTTCTCAGTATCAGATTCTCATTAGCCACTGCGTAAAGCGCTGGTATAGTGATACCCTGTGCCAATACAGGTTCTTGAATTCCTGTAGTCCAAAGCGGCATCTGCGGCGCTGGAGTACTCCTTCTTCTAAACGGGTTAGCCAATGATTCAAGGAATCTACCAATTCTACCTTTTTCTTCTGCCATCACAATCCCTCCGCCCAACTTATGACCGTATCTCTGTCTACTCCCCACTCTCGGAGAGACTCCTCACCTTTTGATGTTCCGTCTCTGTTGGAGAACTGAACAAATCGCTTTAATTCAGTTTTTCTTACAGGGTCTTTCTCACCTATGAAAGCCATAACAGCCTTTGCCTGCCTTTCTTTCATCTGTAAATGTGGAGTGATTTTGTCCAGTAATTTAGTCAAATCATCTTTGGAGTAGAAACTAACACGGTGCTGACTCCGCTGACTGTCGTTGTACACTTTTTGGTCAACCTGTAATACACCAGCGCCTATGTTCTTGTGCAGTTGTTCACAATGCAATTTGCCTCTGTCACCAGTGGCAATGAAACCAGCCCTAGGCTCGCCCCTTTCTGTAATAGTAATGTAGCCATCAGCATCGAGAAAACCTGCGGCATAAGCCCAAGGGTCCTTGATTATCAGACCTTCCTTAGACAAACACATGTATTCGCCTTTTCTATGAGCCTTGACGATGTTTATCTCTTCACCATACATGTTGAGTAGTTTGGATAGTCTATTAGAATTAAGCCGAGGTACGCCCTTTTCAATGAGGTTTTCAGTGATTGCTCTGGCTGACATAGAACCGTGGTTTGTGATTTCTTCCTTTGCTAATCTCATCCATTTCTGTTGTTCTTTGGAAAGGTTGTCGATTTGATGTAATGCGTTCTTCCACATTTTACGAGCATCTTGTTTCATTTCCATAGCGTTGACCCAAGCAAACTTTTCCTCTTCGCCCCAGACATCCTCAAACTCATCTAACTTAGCAAGTGCATCTTCTGCTGCTGCCCAAGAATTGCAGGCTCTTACTAAACTACTTTTGCGAGTTTCGCCAAACAACCTTAGTGACTTCAAATCCTTTTCACTCACTCCTAGTTTTCTTATGTCGTCTTCATATTCTGAGCCCCAGCCGAGTTGCTTGATGGTAGCGTCTACCTCCATGCTTTTGATTTTACGAACATTGTCTATAATATCGTCAATCTCATCACGATGTTCTTTGAATACCCTTCGGGCCTTTCTAAGTTCCTTAACAATCTCAGAAGCGCTTTTGCCAAGCCTGTCCTCAAACCAGCCTTCACCAGTAATGCAAAATGGTGCATATACAGTCTCAGGTACATTTTCTGTAGTAAACACTACTGTCTGTGACGCAATTGACTTAGCAATACTGTCATCGACATGGGGATGAGTCGTCAAACTTGATGCAATGATGTTCAAGGTATCGTGACCCATGTCAACAGATTTAGTAAAGTTTCCAATTCCTAGACTCGGCCACATATTTATCTCCACTTTTTGGTATAATATAATTCTTTATCAGATTGTGAACCAACTAGCCCTCGTTGCTCTATTCGGTGACACATCACCGAACCACTCATCAAACCCTTCAAGATAATCATCGAGTGCGATGATAGAGCCTCTGAACTCTTTAGTAGCCCAGTTAGCCAAGGCCAAACTCATAGCCAAGTCATCGTGACTACCTACAGACTCTAGTCTGCCATTCTTCTGCATACCAAATCTACTGAGTTGTGTTTCGAGAGTGCGAGTGAACTCTTTGCTCTTTTCATCACCCCAAGGTGTTTTGATTTGACCTTGTTCAAAAGCCATCAGTAAAGACATAAACATGCTTTCTTTCTTTTGCCTTGTAGTCATGAATGTCTTGATTGGTATATCGCCTCGCATATCCTGCAACTCAGCCGCAAACATACGCTGGAAGTTATTACCTTCGAGTTCAATTAGGTCAGGTTGGAATCTGTTGTTGAGTAGGATGACCTGTCTTTTCTGTGCAGCACCACTCAGCCCTTTCTGATTAAGTACATGCACCAGTTGCTTTTCCTCACTACCCGGCAACACTCTAAGTACACTCATAGCAGTGTAGTCAGCGTTAGAATCAGATGCAATCGCTGGGTCCCAGCCTACAAAGTGCTGACCAAATACTCCAGCAGATTGTCCATTTTCATCAAACTCTTCTTCTGCTTTGTCAAGTAGTACCAAGTTTTTGTCTCTGGCTTTCTCTAGTAGAGTCATCGGGAACATACTTGACATATCGTGGATAGGTTCACACAGATATTCACGAGCGAATTTAATCGCTGGCATAGAATCTTCTCGTACTTTCAAAGCATCAAGTGGCCATCGAGTAGGCCAAAGTGGTTCGCCATTAGGTAAGATAGCCGGGTAGGTTTCAACTCTGAATGCCTTTTTATCTTCTAACTCAGCGTACAAATCGTTGTAACTAAACGGTGTACCGACCATCATCAGTCTACCTGTGTGGTGCAAAACCGGAAGTAGAACCGTATAGAACCAGTCGGCTGCTCTCTGTAACTCAGAACTGGTAGTACCCCAAAGAATATCGTCACATACTACTACATCAGGGTGGAAACCACGAGTAGCACCACCAACCGACTTAGCCATCATACGGCTACCGTTAGTGAACTCAAAGTAAGATTTAGCCCAAGGCTTACCTGTTGGCTTCAAACCTTTTAGAATGTCAGCGCTTTCTATGTTATTTCGGATAAACCGCATGTGTTCAAGCGTCTGCTCAAGGCTGTGACTGAATATCATGATGTGAGTATTTGGTTTGAAAGCGGCCAACCAAAGTGCATAGGACATAAAGAATACAGATTTACCGTGGTCACGGCTCGCTTTAACGCAGTATCTTCGACTTTCATTGAGACCTTTCAACCAGTCTTCGTGGTGGTCAGAGAACTCGAATTCAAGGATTTCAGTAAAGAAGTACTCGAATGACTTGCGGGACATTTCCACATCCATGTCCCTGACCAGTTCATCGATACCCTCCACATTCCATCACTCCACTTTTACCTGTCCACTAAGAGACCTTTCAATATTTCTTCGTTGTTCCGGTGTCACATTTTTAGGGTCTAATTTAGAAGCCTCGCCTTCGGGGGTCGAAGGGGCTGGATATTCGTTGTCGCTAACTTCATTTTCAGTGTCTCCGTCTACATCTTCTGGTCTTACCTGTTGATTTAACTCTCCAGCGGCGGTTAGTTCAGGGTCGGAAGGAGGAGTTACTTTTTGTGTAAATGGTAACTCTTGCATTCGGTTAGTCGCCTCTTGAACTGGGTCACCTTGCGGCACATTTACCCTAGTTGCATCTCTAAACATTGCAGACTGGCTTGCGAATTCTTCTGGACTACCCCTAAACCCTCCACCTTGAACACCCTCAAAAATCGCTCTTGCCGCAGCATTGAAGGCTTTGTCTTCTTCACCCATCTGACCTCCGTAAGCCCTAGCATGTGCTTCTCTTGCCATCTCCTCTTGTCTAGCCCTTTGCTTATCCTCAGACTGTCTTACGGCAACTCCTCTTAGATACGCTCTTCTTTGGTCGGCTATCGGTTTATCTCTGAATCCA